>Ga0213863_10003751_pt1 | contig 10379 bp, 11 predicted proteins | sample PICome_8_FD_160128 | JGI IMG/M metagenome (GOLD analysis project Ga0213863, IMG submission 160128) | Coastal seawater microbial communities near Pivers Island, North Carolina, United States - PICO497 | ecosystem: Environmental > Aquatic > Marine > Coastal | place: USA: North Carolina... | reverse complement strand
CATAGAGATTACTCCTCTGGAGACGACGGCAACTGTTTCATAACTATTCTGTCTTCTTCAAACTGCGGAACAGCATAGTAGTCTCCTTTATGTAATCTTTCAAAATGAATATTAGTATCTTTATTTTCGCTTATTACTTCTCTTATTCTTTCATTAACAGCAGAATGAGATGCATTACTTTCTAATAATTCTCTTATTTTGCTGTCTCGTAATAGTTCATTATTTACTGGATTTCTTGATAATATACTTTTATCTACCCAGTTCTGATATACATGGCTACGAGATATAGCATTAGCAGACTCTTCTGCATTTGCTTCTTCTTCTGCACTAATAATATGATACTGTCCGTTTTGCGAAAATGGAATTGCTATTAAAGAACCGTCAGCGTTAAATTGAGGGACATTATCTCTCGCTGTGAGTGCTCCGAGTTGATATTTACTATAAATGTATTCATTAAGTTCATTAATATTTCCTTCATTAATAAGTCTTTGTGCTGTTTCGTCTGTGTCTATGAATTGTTGAAACTCTGTTTGTGCTTGTTGATTATCTGCGTCACGCTGTCTTTCTTGGCTTTGTAGTTCATCAGTTATACTCTGCTGAGCCATAACAGCATATCTCGCAGTAAATTCTGGATCGATATTATGTATTAGTTGTATTTCAGCATCAGATAAATTTGGGACTTCACCAGAGAGACTTTGTCTAATAATTCTACTTTCAAGCATATTAACTTGTGCTGTATCATTTCTCGCTCTTGTGTAATAAAGAGCACTTAAAGGAAGTAAAGAGTCTTCAAAACGAGGACCCATTTGGTCTTCAATTAAACCTATTTGTTCTGCGGTTAAAGTATCTCTTGGACTTCTATGCTCTCCAGTTGTTAATTGATCGTGTTGTGCTTGAATACCAGCATTTAAATAAGCATTAATAGCACTTGCAGTTTCGGCCGACATACTTTCTTGAACTTCTTGTGCTTGCGAAGTATCGTTAGTTTGTGGTATGGTCGTTCCATAAAGAATATTCCGTGATTGATTTATTAGAGATTCTGGTATTCTTTCTCTTTGTTCTGGCGTTAATCTTTCAAGAGCATAATCTACACCTTGAACGTGTGTTGTAGCATCTCGGATGAATTGACCGACTACTCTTTGATTTTCTCTACGCTCTCCTTCTTCTATTAAACCAGATATACCTCCAATTGCAGTTCCTAATGCTATTGTAAATAGTGCTATTGGGATCATTTCTGGTCCTGCGGTTAATTCACCTGCGGCTGCACTGGCGAATGCAGCTTCAGTACCAGCCATAGCAACAGAACCGACTACTGAACTGGAAAGTCCAGATATAGTTCCAGATATACCTTCTGCTACATTTCCTCTTTCGAGAGCATTACTAATAGCCATATCTACTGGTATAGCAGCTAAAGAACCGAGACCGCCTGTGAGACCACCTCGAGCAGTTAAAGTTGCTACTTCTCTACCAGTTAAACGTGCTCCATAACTGGAACCTATACGAGCTAAGAGAGCTCTTGCTCCGGCTTCTGTTGATGCTAAACCCATCCCCGTTATAGCTCCAGTTGCAGTACCGGCTGTAAGTTGGTCTCGGACGCCAATTTGATTTAAAACGTGTTGAACCACTGGTGCTACTGCTAATGATACTCCAGTTTGTAATACTAAACCACGAGTATTAAAACTCGGACGCGGAGGTGGTTCTTGTACATAAAGAGGTTCCAATCTTCTTGGAGCTGGATTTGTTATTGCTCTGTCTTCGGCGTCGCTGAACGCTGGAAATCGTTGTCTGTATGATTCTGGGAACATCTTAGTATGTTCTTCTTGCCAGGCTTTTACAATCGGCGAATTTACATCAAGAGTACTTAAATCTGATACATTTTTTTTTCTCATAAAAGATGTAAATGAATCATCTGTGGAGTTCAACGCATCTCTTATTTGTTGTTCTGTAAATTCAACCTTGTCTGCACGATAAAATTGAGGAGCACCTGGAGCGAATGAGCCAGTTAGGAGGTGTCCCCCACTTAAAGTTTGGAGAGTACCAGTTCCAGTTGATTTAACTGTTATAACTTTTGCTCTACTTGGACCGTGTAGAGCACCGATACGTTTAACATTTGCGGATACAAAATCATTAGGCGTGACGAATGACCTACCGTTCTGTTCTGCTACATGTCCTCCTGGTGCTGGATTGAAATTTATAGTTTTAGCATTTTGGAAGTGTGTTTGCCTTGAAAAAACAGAATCATAACCACCTTGAGAGTGGCCGGTAGTTAATTTAACTCTATCCCCGTATTTTTCTTGTATATTATCGAGTGTTTGTTGAATTTGTCTTTGTTTTAAAGTTCTAAAATCTATTCCAGCTTCTTTTGCTAATAATTGTCTTGCTCTTGTTAATCTTAAACTGTTTGATACATTACTTATTCCATCTGGACCAGTCCACGTGACCGTCCCACGGTGTGCGACACTTACATCTCCAGTGTTTCTATTTACAAATGTTTTAATATAATCATTTTGTGTTCTTGCATCGCGGTCTAATTCCCAACCTTGCCTATCCAATGTGGATACATTTTCGATAAATTCTTGTCTTAACATACTATCGTCGATATATGTTGCTTGCGACATCTCAGCAGCAGCTATATCTAAATTAGTTGTTTCTGGATGGTCTCTAAACTCTTGGAGAAATTGTTGATGTTGCTGATATATTTTACTCGGCAACTTGGATGGTGTATGATTTTGTTGTTGATTGTCTGTATGATAGTCTATTACAAAAGCTTCGTGAGACATTGGTACTCTTGGAACTCTTGGTCGATCATCTGGAAGTTGATTTAAGAATTGTATTTCACCATTAGATATTTGAAATGATCTTGGTGTTAATACTTGAATTCCATTAGCAGTATATATCGGTGGTATAACATCTGGGTTCTTTGGCTGGAGATTATCTATTGTTTCATCTTTTTTTAATTGTCTATCTGTATAATACTCTTCTCTTTTACAAGTGGGTATTAAGGCTCTTTGTTTTAAATCTACGGGACATTTTTTCAATTTTCCAGATTTTACTAAAGACTCTTCTAATGAATAACGCTGGGGCATATTTATTATAACATTTTATTAAATTTTTACAGATTAAATTTCTTACGATAATCAGCGATGCTTTCTTTAAGTGTCTTTTTATTCCAAAGAATATATCTTGCTAATGCACCAGCGCTTTTAGGGTCATTCCAATTTTCATTTACTTTATGTCTTGCTATGTAAGCATCTTTCTTTTTTTCGTCATTATGATCTATATATGTAGAACTTCCAGCAGAACCGAAATGTGTGCTGCTCCCATCATCAAAGACAGCCATATATTTTTTATTTTTTTGGGTTGAAGGCTTTACTTCTAACAATTTCATTTAATTTATTAATTATATTTTTTAACATACTCTTTTTAATTTTCTTTTCTTTTTTAGGGCTGTCTACAATAAAGTAATGGTTATATTCCTCATTTACACATTCAAGAGCCATTTTACCTTTATTAATATTTTTATTTTTTATATTTTACTTTTATTAAATGACTTTATTAGTTTCACCATTATGTAGAATCGGTAGGAAGAAGCCAATTAAACAAGTAATTAAAACAATGGCGCCTAAACAGTTTAATAAATATGTAGAACCGTTTGTGGGTTCTGGAGATATATTTTTTAATATGGATTTAGATCCAAGTATCCCAGCAGTAATTAATGATCTCGACAAAGATATAGCTTTAGCATTTAAAATACTAAAAAGTAATCCAAGTATTACTAACATAGAGCGTTTTAAAAATAAAACAGTAGAACAAGTTAGAAGTTTTATGAAGGAAACTCATACATCGCCGATAGATAAATTAGCTGCTATTATTTATGACTTATGTGCGACTTTTTCTGGAGCCGCACAAGGAACCAAAATATATCATAGTCCTAACATAGAGCCTAAATTAAGAAAAATACCGAAGTATGCCGAATACCTTAAAAATACGAGAGTATTAAACCAAGACTACAAAAGTATTATTAAAAGTAATGATGGGAAAGATACATTTTTTTATTTAGACCCTCCTTATGAAACATCAAAGGTATTATATGCTAAAAGTGAATTTAATTTTCAAGAATTAGCGAATGTATTAAGTAAAGTAAAAGGGAAGTTTATTTTATCTTTAAATGATAGTCCTAACATTAGAAATATTTTTAAAGATTTTAACATAAGAGGTATTACGGTAGGGAGTAGTAATCCAAATCAAAATATCGGCGGTAAATCAAGAAAGGAAGTTATAATTAAAAATTTTTAATGATTAATTAAGTTATTAAATGAATTTATTTTATGACTTACCGATTGAATTACAAATTTACATATTAGATTTAATACCAAGACTACGAGTGATGAATAAGAAAGGGATTTTTAGGCCGAGAATACGTCGGTAAAGTAATTCTTGGTACTGGAACTGGCGGAGGCTGGGGAGGAACTGGTTGAACTGGGGCTGGTTCTTTCTTCTTTCTTGTTTTCTTAACAAAAATAACATTTGAATCGTCGTCGCTGGAACTATCGCTATTCGGCATAACAATTACTTTTTTTTTCGTTTTTCTTGATTTTTCTTTAAGTCCAACTTTTTCTTTAAGTTCATTTTTTTCTTCAATTTCTTTAAGTGTCTCTTCAACTTTTTTTTGTTTAAGTACCTCTTTTTCCTCAATTTCTTTAAGTACCTCTTCAACTTTTTCTTCTTTTTCTTTTTCTTTCGCTTCCGCGATTATTTCATTTTTAATTTTTTTTATTTTTTCCTCCTTAGCTTTTTTTACTTCTGCTTGTTTCTTTTTACTTTCTACTGAGTATAGTTGTTTCATCTTGAATGCCTTTTCGCGTGCTTTTGCGAGTGCTTCAAGCGCTTCTGGACTCATAGTACGTGTTCTTTTCTTTTTTTCTGGTGGTGTACTCGTAGATGTACTCGTAGGTTCATCAGCAATAGCGAGATTTTCTACTTGTTCTTCCAAGGAATCCATCTTTATTATAGTTCTTATATTTTTTTATATTAAGTCTATAATTCTATAAAGTCTATAAATACTAATTACACCCTACACCCTTACACCGTTGTTTTTGGTCGATATATTTGGGATATTATTTTTCTATTTTATAACTTTTCCTTTCAAAATCCTATGAACTCAAATCAAGGGTGTAAGGTGTAAGGTGTAAGGTTTTACATTTCATTTTTACTTTTTATCTTATTTTTATATTTTATATGTTTAAATACGAGTATAAAATATAAATATCTAAATATTAGAATAAACAAAAATAATATACCCATTAAAATTAAATAGAAAGACAAAATAAGGGTGTAATCTTTCCTAATTTGGTAATTAAATAACAAAATCTTCTGGTTCCGTTATGTTAAAATATTCTTTTAGTCTTGGTATATTAAATACTTTTACTCTTGAAGTTGTATTATTTAAAAATTTAACCATAGATGATATGCCGACTAACTTTCTCATACCAAGACGAGTATTAAATTGCTGTTTCGTCATTTTACATTCAATATTACTATCTACGCAAAACAATCTAAATAGTTCCCATACTTCATTAGTAGTTAAAACTACTTCTTCTTTTTTGTAATTAGTCATTACTAAATCTTCGATAAACGAATCCATCGTGTCTTTACTTGCTTCTTTAATTTTTTGGTGAAACTCTGTTTTTGGTATATCTCTTTCTGATATAATTGGTTTGGTTGGATAGTTCATAAGATAATCGTAGAATGTCCGCTGAACTACTCTGTTTTCTATGTGTTTGCGTAAATCAGTAAAGTATTCTATGTCTGCTTTTTTTTCATCACTACACTCAATAAGTAAAAATCTGCGACCTCCAGCTGAATCAAATATCGGATAATCACTATTCGTAGAACCAATAAAACGATGATATGAATTAAGCGTATATTGATTTTTTCCTTTTTCATTAATGGTTATGGTTCCATCCGTGATTAAGTTAAATATAGCAGATTTATCCGAACACTTTTTATAATCAATTTCGGTTAAATGAACTAAAAATGCATCTTTCATTTTTCCGTTGAAGTCGCCCCATACATCTTTATCTGGTTTGCTGGTTTCAAACATTTTATTTTCACCTAACATACTACTAATTAATTCTATTAATGTATTTTTACCTATTCCTTGTTCGGATTTATATATGATACACATAGATTTATGTTGTGGATATTGGAACATTTGTGCGAGCCACATAAGATTAAAATCATAAACTTCTTTCTGATGATTGCATAGAATATCGATATGATTTAAAATAGCATTAAGACCTACTATATCTTTTTCATAATCGGTGGTTAAATTTTCATAAGTAAATGGCGTCCATAAATTATATTCGTTTTTAGGACAAGAACCGTGTTTAGGATAAATACCAAATCTATCATAAACGATCATATCATCCGTTATGTTAGTAGTCCAACTATTAATAAAAATTTTTCGCTCGCCATCTCCATTATCATACCCTATGTGTAAAAAATTATCTTTGAGTTCTTGTAATTTATAAATAGTATTATTGTTTGTATTTACGTACATTCCACCTACTTTAACCATGTATTCATTAAACTCATTCTTAATTGTTTCATAATTTTTTAATATATCTTTCGATATAAAATCTTCTGGTATAGTAAGTGTTTCGTGCTTCTTATAAACAAACTTAAAGTCATACTTCCACTTATTAAATATAAATACATTAAGTTCCATGAGTAGTTCTTGCGTGTGATTTCCATAAACCATAAGACCATCAAAAAAAAGACCAAGAATTTCAACCTTCTGGGTATTAAAAAATTCAATAGTATCTTGAAGAATTAAATTCTCATAATAACACATAACATTATTAATGAATGAACCTTGCTGGTTTCTTTCTTTTGTTTCGGAGTACGGCAAGATAAACTGATAGTCTTTTGTATTCATCAACTTTTTTTGTATCTTTTTAACTTCTTTGTCGTAATCTCGTAAAAATTCGTTAGTTGTTTTGATTGCTCTACAATCATTAGTGCTTTTTAAAAATAATTCTTTTGCTTGTTCTCTTGTAATACCAGTCTCTTCAACCAAAGAAGATAAAATTTGATCTCTATTCTGTACATAATAAGATAAATTAGCACAAGGTATATTATGTAAGCCACATACATATCTTAAAATATTAGGATGAGCATTTACAATATCAATATCAGTTGCTATTCCATCTAACAAAGAACCACGAATTATTTTCGGTAGACCTTGAATTCCTTTGTCTGCGAAAAGTCTTCCAAATTTTTTACCATAAGAGTAATTATATTTTATATTAACAGAATACTCATTATTAATCATTTTCGATAAATATGATTTAATCATTTTAGTAGTCCCAACTATATCTGACTTTGAGAGTAGACCTTTGTAATCGTTTAGTGTGAGATTGTATAAATATTTAGCCATCTCCGCATTTACTATTTCTTTAAATTCCGCCATTTACTTTATAATAACATTTTTTTTTTCTTTAAATTAATTTTAAAAAAAAAATAAATTTAAATAAAAATAAAATTTTAAACTTAAAGGGTCTTTGACTATATTTTTTCAAGGTCATAAAAGTTTTTTATTGTTTCAAGAGCACTACCTCTATTTTCAGACATTTCACCGAGTTTTTGTAAATTCCCAAGATTTTCGTTAATAGCTATTTTAAAGTAATTACCTTCACCGAGTTTATCTTTGGTATATTTCATAACAAAATAACCGATGTCTTTCCCTTTTAACAAGCTGTATGTATCGGTTTCATTCATATCAAGGATACTCCGAATTGTTTTCCGAAGTTTTGTATCCTTAATATCGTGTATCTTTTTCCCATATGTTTTAGCGGTTTTATAATTATTGCGAATGTATGTGATGGCTCTGGGTCTAACCAGAATAAAATTATCTTCATCGTTTATTTCATTTTTGTCTTTCGTAATGATTAAATCTATGTCTTCATTACGAACATTATAATCAAGTATTAGTCTATTTATGAGATATCCAATCCAGTTCTTTTTCCTAAACAAGTCTTCGGTATATTCTACTAGTTCAGAGTACTTCGGTAAATTTTGGGCTAATTCTTTATTTTTCTCTTTGTTTTCTTGATTTATTTTCTCAGCATTCTTAGTTCTAACGTCTTTCAATTTAGTTTCTAATTCTTTATCTTCATTCATTTTTGCTACAAGTAAAAATATATTTAGTCTTTGTTGCATCGTATTTGTTGTTTTCTGCGATAGTAATAGCTCTTTTATTTCGCTAAAAGGTGTTTTGCCTACTTCCTTTTTTAATTCTTTTTTAGTAAGTTTATCGTATTGTTGTGTGTATGTTTTAATTGTCGCAGGGCTTTTATTTGAAATATAATTTAAAAATCTTTCTCTTTCGGTTTCCATTTTATTATATATAAATATTTTTTTTTTCCTTTAAATTAATTTAATTTTATTTTTTTTAAATTTACGGAATTTTGAAAAAGATGGATATACTTATTTTCAAGATCATTAATTTTATCGTCTTTACATTCATCAATTAATTCTATTTTATAATCTGGATATTTTAAAACTTCAAATGAACTACAATAACATAAATCATTTTTTTTATTATATACGTGTTGAGACAAACGACGGGATATATATTTATTACCAGTTTGGCCGATGTAGCAAACGCCCCCCAATAAAGAATAGATTCTGTAGATCTTTCTCATTATTATTTAAAAAAAGATTTTAATTTTAAAATTTAAAACGTTCTTTAAATAATCTTGATGTTTCTTTGATTTCAAATATTTACCTCCACAAGGACAAGTAAATTTTTCTTTTAATTTTTCTTTATTATTTATGAATAAATTTTATTTTTAAATTAATTTTAGATATATATCTCATCTTCAACATCAGCTCCTAGACGTCTAGGAGTTTGTTGTCTAGAAGTTTGTGGTCTAGGAGTTTGTTGTCTAGAAGTTTGTGGTCTAGGAGTTTGTTGTCTTTCACGTCGACTAGGCTCTGGAGGAGCAGCAGCTATTCTCCACATTTGATCTATATTGTGAAGAGCATGTCGTCGAGCACGATCTAATTCAAATGGAGTTCGTGATCGTTGCTGTTGCTGTATTTCCTCCCCAGCTTGTCTTACTCGCTCGAGGTCTAATTGAAATGGAACTCTAGATGTTCTAAATCTTTCAAATGCATCTACTCCACCGCCAGATTGTAAAGCGATAGAACGCTCTTGTACTCTTCGTGTTAATGAATTTAATTCATTAATCACTTCTTCGATTTCCTCTCTAAGTTCTTGTACCGCTTCCATTATTTAATTACTATTAAACTATTTATTTTTTTTTGATTTAAAACTTTCTTTAAAGTTATTATTATTTTAATCCACGTTAAAAACAGAAATAGATGTAAGCTTTGAGTTATTAGGATTTCCTTGGTCCCCAAGGATCAGCCCAGTTGTATCCATGTTTAGGCTGGCGCGAAGCTCAGTTCCTTCCACAACATCTAACACGATACTAACACTATTAGTGTACAAAAAAGTTAAATCAGTCGTCGAGCCCAACGTATCAAAGAATCTATCGTTTTTTACTAGGGTCCAAGAAGAATTTGGAACTCGTGTTTCAATTAATAATCTGCGAGTTTTATTACCAGGATTTGGTGCTTGTGATACACAAGAGACACTAACGTTATAAATACCATTACGAGGGAATTTAACTAATTCAGATCCATTATGAGGGAATAGAGTTTCTGGCTGTGGTTTCCCATAAGAAGCCCAATTTCCAGACGAAATATTTTGATATGCGTTAGGTGTTGTAAAAGCGACATTATTATCGTCAAGATAGCTAGTCCCATATACTTTTGATAATTGAAAGCTGCTTGTATCTCTAACAGAATAAGGTATGACCGACATTTACTATTAAACTATTTATTTATTTTTGATTTAAAACTTTCTTTAAGTTAAAATCTTACATTTGTTTTTGTTAGAATTTTTTTCATAATTAGATTGGAATTCTGCTATGTAATTTACATTTTTACATTTATATTTATTTTACGACATCTTGCCTCATGAGATCTCCAAACACAAACATAATAAGACTGTCCGCATTTTTTACATTTAATAGTGTCTTTCATATGCCAGTCAAATAGTTTTAACAAAGTAAGTGTTGCTTTCCCTTTTTCTACGAATTCACTTGTAATTGTTTGTGTGCTTGCTTCTGGCATTTTATATAACATAAATAAATTTATTTTTTAAATTAAATTATTTTTTATTATACACCACCTAGTATAATCTTTTTGAAGTTCAGACACCCTCGTAGAATAACTATGAGAATAATAATTATTATTCTCATAGTTATTCTACGAGGGTGTCTGAACTTCAAAAAGATTATACTAGG
>Ga0213863_10003748_pt1 | contig 10382 bp, 3 predicted proteins | sample PICome_8_FD_160128 | JGI IMG/M metagenome (GOLD analysis project Ga0213863, IMG submission 160128) | Coastal seawater microbial communities near Pivers Island, North Carolina, United States - PICO497 | ecosystem: Environmental > Aquatic > Marine > Coastal | place: USA: North Carolina | collected... | reverse complement strand
TCTGTTGCGTAATTAAGTGTTACACCATTGCCATCAACACCACTGAATACTGTAGCACCCGAATCAGCAGTAAATTCAAAGTCAGTCAAGTTAACATTAACGTTAGTGGTCGACTGTCTCGCTTGAACATATGCAGCATCAATAACAGTAGTTACATCTGCTTCTCTAGCTTGAACATAAGCTGAATCTACAAGTGACGTCACGGCCGCAGCATTTAGCTTAGAATCAACTGTCACTGTCAATGCAGCAAGAGCATTACTGTCATCTAAAAGTGCTATTGCAAGCTCATTTAATGTATCAAGTGCAATTGGTGCACCATCGACAAGAGCAGCAATTGAAGTATCAATCATTGCTTGAACTGGAGCTGAATCAGTGATATCTAAAGCAGCGATTGAAGTATCAATCATGCCTTGAACTGTAGCGGAATCGGTGCCACCACCGCCGCCACCACCGTTAGCGTCGACATATCCTTTCGTTGCAACATCAGATGAAAGTTGTGGAGAAGACACATTTGTGATTCTATTCAACGACATGTCGATGTTATCACCAAAGGTAATATCGCCTACACCAGCTGAAACAATCGATGCTGCATCTGAGAATTGAATGTTACCATTAATCTCAATATTACCACCAGTAGCAGGAGTCAACGCGATATCAGCCTGGTTACCACCAGTCGTCGTCAGGTTAATTCCAGCTTCTGAAGTAACTGTATATGAACCGGAAGTACCAGTCGTTGAAACAGCCATTGATTGGTTATTATCAGCTGAGAATGTAATAGTACCAGAGTTATCTTCAATAACTTTCTGACCATTAACATACAGTGAACCAGGACCAACATATACATCACGCCATTGGTGAGTTGGGCTACCAAGATCATATGTAATATCAGCTGCAGGAATAATTGATTGAGCAACTGCAGCATATGAAGGTGAACCACCACCAGCGCTTTGTCTAGCTTGAATGTATGCAGAATCAATAAGATTCGTTACATCACTTGAATCGAGTCCGCCTGATCTAATTGCAACATAATTCGAATCAACAAGTTCGAGTACATCATATGAATCAAACAATCCACCATCAACAACCCTGTAATGTTCAGCAACATATGCTGAATCTACAATCGAGTTAATAAGTGCAACTACACCAGCTGAATCTTTCTTTGTACCTAATTGCTGAAGAACATCAGCTGAGAAAGAATCATTATCGCCAAGAGCTTGTGCCAACTCATTCAACGTATTGAGTGTTTCAGGAGCAGCATCTACCAGTTGAGCAACAGCAGAATCAACACGGCTATGTACATATGTTTGAGTAGCATAACCAGCATTAGCTACAGCTGAAATCGCTCCAGCTGAGTCAACTTTAAGATTGACTGCCGCATTAATAGTAGTTGAAAATGCAACATCATCTCCGATAGCAGCAGCAAGTGCATCAAGTGTACTTAGATTTGCTGGTGCACCGCCGACAAGTGCAAGATCTCCACTATCGCTATATGACTGTAATTCAGTGCGAAGTGCACCGATTGCCGAGTCAATATTGCTCGTTGATGATCCGCCTAATGAAGCAATTTCCTGATTAATATATGATATTGCAGAATCGTGACGTGTGTCAGTATGAGTATTAGATGCGCTAATTGCATCGAGTTCAGCCTGATCAGCATATGATTGAAGTGAAGCTTGTAAATCAGAATCTGCTGCATCAACATACGCTCTCAATGTTACGTCAAGAGCAGAATCTGCCGCAGCTCTTGCAGAAGCTTCTGCATCAACTTCGGATTTATTTGCTATCTCAACCCATGCTCCAGCATGTGCATAATAAGCTTTACCGGTGCCATGAACATGAGCAAACATGCCATGATAATCGCCAGCTGCAGGAAGATCTGCTTCAGTTGCGTATACATTTGAAAACAAAACTTTATTAGTTCCCATATCAAGGTCTGCACCTTGAATAAAGTCTCTAATTTCGGCTGAGTCTAACGCGGTTTGTCTGATGGCATTTGTCGCATCTTTGTAATATACTTTACCATCAGTATAGTTGATAGCAAGTTCACCATATTCTAGATCAGATGCCAGTGGTATTCTTCCAACCGTACTGGTCTTTTTGAGTATAATTCTAGAAGCCATTTAATTGTACCTTAATATAAAATTTTATTTAAAGGCGGAGAGAAATCCTCTCCACCTTTCCATGTCCTAATCTTATATATTAGAAACTTCCGCCATCAACTACAGCGACCTGTACAAACCCGTCTGTGACGGTGAATGAAGCAGAATCGAATGAAGCAGTACCACGTTGTGTAACACTAGAAGCTACAACAGAGAATGTTACGGCCCCAGCTGAATCAGACTGAGTAGTCAAACCAGCGGTTGGATTGCCGTTGAATGCAATCGATCCGCCATTAGTTACTGCAGCAGTACCAGCGCCAGTTACAATGGAAACGTTATTTGCAACAACATTACCAGTAGTAACTGTAAAGTTATTGGCATCAAACGATGCAATACCCTTATTGATTGCTGACGCGTCTTCACCCTTAATGGTAATCGTTCCATCAACATTAGTGACAAGATCGATACCTTCGCCTTCGGCTCCAACAAAAGCTGAATCCAACTGAGCGTTGAGACTATTCAAATAACCAGTTACTGTTGTAGCAGTGATGTCTGCTGCAGTAAGATCATTCATTTCCATGTCTGCAAGAGCAAATCCTGCACCAGCAACGTCTACATCGTTATCTGAATCATTGTGAGCAGTAAGACCATCAAAGATCTTAAATACACCATCAGATGCATCACGGAACATACCGGTATATACACCTGAGTCATGCTTACCAATGAAACCTACATCTAAAGTATCAGCAGGGTTATTGCTAGCAAGCTGAATCATTGGATCATCAACAGACAGTGTTTCAGTATTCAGAATTGTTTGAGTACCGTTAACTGTAAGATCACCAGAAACAACCAAATCGGTGAATGAACCGCCGCCAGATGTTGAGAATGTTCCTGTTGCCGAATCAAATGCAATTGAACTAGATGACTTAAAGTGTGCCTTAACTTCTGCGTCGGATGGACCAGTTACTGTGATAATACCTGTAGTATTATCATATTCAGCATTACCGTCACCACCAGCAAAGGTTACATCAATGGCATTCTTAGCATCTGAATCTGCTCTTGCGGTTGTGTAATAACGATTGACACCTGCAGGATCTTCAGTAAGATTTGCAGTTGACTTTGTAGCTAATCTTACATCAAATGCTGAGTCAGCGCGACCAGTAGTGTAATAGAGGTTAGAACCTTCAGCAAGATTAGATGTGCTAAATGCATCCAAAGTTATAGTCGTAGTGTGAGCTACTCCATCAGCAGTGTTAACAGTAAGAACACCAGTTGAATCGGCGTATTCGATACCTGTTACACCAGCAACATCGACTTCTCCAGCTGCAGTTAAGCGCCCTTGCTCATCAACAGTAAACGTAGCAATTTTAGCCGCACTACCGTAATCACCTGCAGTGACTGCAGTATTGTCAAGTGAAACTGTGATTGTGTTATCAGTAACAGCCGTTGTAAGAGCAGTTCCACCAGTAAAGGTGACGTCTTCGGTTGTTAAATTAACTGTATCGCTATCTGTTCCGTCCGTGATTGTCAGGGTTGAACCAGACACTGCAGCAGAAACTGTCGAAATCGCGTCATCTACATATTTCTTAGTAGTAACATCGGCTGAATCACTAGGAGTAGCAAGACCAGTTACGGTGTTTCCACCCATGTCAATTGATCCAGACATGGTTCCACCAGCTAGATTCAACTTGAGAGCATCTGCAGCATCAACATATGTCTTATTAGTTGCATCGCCGCCAGCTACTGGAGCAGCAACATTCACAACCTTAGATGAAGCAACATCTACGTTTCCAGCTGGAGTCAGTTTAAGATCTCCGGAAGCAGTAGAAATAGCATTGCTGTCGAGATTCATAAGATCGACTTTAAGATTATTGATTACGCTGTTTGAGTCTGTGAGAATCGCAGCACTTGGAGTTAAAACTCCATGATCGTGTGCCAACATATCGGTGAAGTATTTACCACCAATTGCATCTACTCGTTGCGCGCCATCCGCTTCCACTTCAATGTAGAGACGGTCACCGCCATTAGCAACATCGCCGGCTAGAAATGAATAAGCCATTTCCCCTGTAGCTAGTTGACTTGGTAACGGCTTACCGGCTACACCGGAACGTTTAATTCTAATTATTGATGACATATATGGGCCTCCGTCAATGTCAAATTATTATTTTATAAATTTTTCGAAAAATTTAATCACTCATAGGTTCCCCCATCAGTGATTATGTTTTGGTCATCTTCATCAACAGTGTTACTCACTCTCCACACTTGATATGCAGAGTCGTACTGTAGTAAGCCACCATGTATTAGTCCTGCAATGAGAACATCATCAATTTCGGATATCTTAACTCGACCAAAGGTAAGATTTCCACTTCCGTCAGTTTTAAGAACATCAGAATTGTTCCCATCACTTTTTGGATATGTTAAACCGGATGCTTTAAGCACCCCGTTGAAAGTAGCAGAGTCATTGACTTCTATTCCGCCTTGGACTTTAAATGTCTTTTTTATAGCCATGACATAAGTCCTTTAACTCTTAGAGAATATTTATAACAAAAAGTACTTCTACTATACATTATTGCTAATCCTCTTTGATTTTATTTCAGTATTAGGATAGGCTGGTGTACACAATAGCCTAACGCTATTATTTAAAATATCTGCGTCAAATGTTCCTAATTCTGAATCTGTAGTAATTACTCCATATTCTGTCATGAAAACGCTACTATCATTATGCAATAATAGTATTTCAGTAAAGTGATATTTATTACTTGATTCATGCTCTAATTGAAGTAAGTATTTTACACTCCTATATTGTCCAATATTAAATTCATCAATCACGTCATTTGAAATGAATTGAATAGAATCAGCAATTGCATTGAAATTAATCTTGCTTCCAATTAAATTCGAGTCTACAAATCTATCTATTTCATCTTGAGTTGCAACAATATCAAATGATGAAGTGAAATTCAATACATGCACAACATTACCGGCTACAAATGGCCTATGGAACGTTATAGTATTTCTATCTGTCATTGTGTAATCAACGCCAGCGACAACCATTACACCATTGACAAAAACTGCAGCGCTTCCGAGTGTATATATGAAGTAATTTCCGTAATAATCATAATCAGCGAAAACACTTTGATTATCGGTAGTTAAGAATACATAATCCCTTAATCCTTGGAGGTCTCCATCCGGAATAAGTTGTAAAACTTTAGCTGAGTCAATATTTGGTTCAACTCTAGCGTTAATATATGCAGAGTCAACTAATTGGATGACTTCGGCTGAATCCATGAATTCAAGCGAGTCTCTGAAACGATCTCTAGCTTGAATATATACATTATTAACAATATCTGTAACAAATGCAGAATCTCTAAAGAAATCCGTTTGCCTAGCTTGGACATAATCGGAATCAATCAGTGCTATTGTTGCAGCAGAATCAATGTTAGCATTAACTCTAGAGTTAATATATGCAGAGTCAATTAATCCTTGAACGCCTTCTGCAGAAGTAACACCAAATATACCTGTATAGCGATAACCACTAATATAAATTACATTAGTTCCATTAAGTGCAGAAGGTAAATTATCTCCAATAAAGTTTAATACACCAGACTGATAATCAAAAAACCATTCATCATTATTGCCCGATCCGCCAGCAAATAGCCTTGTGCCGGATGCCTTTGGATTGCTTTGTCCCGGTGCAGCTGCATAAACTGATAATTGATATGATGCTCCGAATTCGGGTGATATCCAATCTGTGAGATTTGTTTTCCATGTTCTGTCTGATGTTGAAGATATATCTTCAACTGTTTGTACGTATGTTTCTACACTTACTTGTTCTGTGCTTTCAGTAGGAGGTGCTCCGGGAATCAAATCTGATTGAGCCCAAATTCTATCACCTCGAATCAAAAGTGGAGATGAAATCGCTTCGTTAGTCGCAAACTTACGACTATTGATATCAGTTTTAGTTTTACCGTAACCTAGCTTTTTAAAGAGATAGTCAATTTTCTGGTCGTTTGATATTGCCATTTTATTCTCCTATCTCTAAAGTAGTAATGGTTTGATTTGAAGAAAGCCCTATATGCACCAAACACACATTGCCTGTCGCAAATGATAAACTTTCTTCACCCAGTGTCATTGTGAATGTGCTATTGACTGGAGTATTAAGTGGAATTATATCTCCACCCGTTGAAGCACACCCGTTTGATCCGTTTAATGTAGGTACTCCAGCTCCTTCATATTGAGCCGAGCAATCTGCCCATCCAGAAATGCTAGTGCCAGGTGCAGCTATTCGAATAGCTGATACACCATTATTTGCGTTAAGTCTTATGCTGAAGTTGGCAACCTGAGATCTTCTAAATGCAAATGTGAAGTATTGTATTCCATTTACAGAGCTTCTATCCGGGCCAACCGGAACTACGTTTTGATAGTTGACTGTATCATGTTCAATGACACCGTATTTGACTAAAGCTTGAGGATGCCCGTCTGTCGCGACGTATGAAGAAGTGTATGGATTATCTGTATAGTAATCAACCGATCCGCTATACGTTGGAGTATCGGATTGAATATTTTCGAAATTTAAAATCCGTATACCATTATCACTATACGTTCCACCCAATGAGCTTGATACTGGAATTGATAACTCATTAATACCGGTATATGATCCACTCCACATGTTTATTGTTTGAGGGAATCCTAAATAATCAGTAGCATTTATTGGGCTATTGATTCTCCATTTTAATGAAACTCTACTTTTTACATTCGACCCAGTTAGCTGTATAGGATACTCTTTTAATGCATATGCTTCTGTACGACCAATATCTGGTTTTGGAATTCCGCTATCCAATTCAGTGTCATGCAATATTTGGCTCCAACCGATTCCCTTTGTAGTAGTGCCTAGTGGATTTCCAGATCCTTCAAAAGTTTGATAAACTTGTATTTCAACTACGTCATTTCTAGACGCAGGACCATAGAATGCTTGCCCCGTAAGTTGACTAACTGTGCTGCCGCTTACGCTAATAGCACCTCCGGTATTAAAATATTTAATTCCAGATGCATATCTAATTGAGCCTGGAGTATCTTCGCTGATATTTCCAATATCAACTGTAGCGCAATCTGTAAGATTATCATTAATGGCATATATTCCGTTTGTACCCGGTGAGTCACCATCAATTTCTTGTGATAAATACCATTCTTTCGCGCCTACGATGTTATCACGTGGAACCAATATATCGGCATCGAATAAGTTATAAAATCTAGATGGATATGAAGCTTCTACTTGATGAGCATCTCTAATAGCATTAATTGTTATGGTGCCATTGGTGCCTATATCATTTGCTGTAAACCCAGTAAACGTAATGTTAGATTGAGTAAAACCTGATGTTCCAGCTTTAAGGAATAAATCATCACCGGGATTTGCACCTCCAACATCTGTTAGTGTTTTTATACTAGCATTTGTTCCTGTAAAATAATACAAATATTGTGGATCATCCAAATTCTGTCCATCTGAAATAAGATTCCTCAAAGGAAGTTTTGAATAACCGCTACACAAATGCGGATCTCTATATGAAGTTCTAGTTTCCCATTCTAATGTTTTAGTAGATAGATCATTTAAGACGCCAGGAATTGGCTTTAATTGATATGAGACAGTATCATCTGCGGCTTGGAGAACTGTACCCGGTGTTCCTGTCACGTCTACTTCTGCAGTATATGTGCCGAGCGAAGTTTCAGTGAATTGCAATGTTGCATCAGATCCTGATCCAATACCATTTCCATTTCTACTAAATGTAAATGAAGTTGCGTTTTGATGATCAGCCGTAAAGTTAATAATTCTTCGATCTCTGAGATCTAAATCATTACCATCATATAATGTTCTAGCATTATCATTAGAACCATCACTTACGGTATCGGCTTCAGCCAAAAGAGTAACTCTTACTTCAGGTTCAATCGTATATGTAAATTCGTCTGATGTAAATGGAGATAACGTGTGATCACTAAGAAGTTCTAGTTTAGCAGTGTATTGTTGAGAGACGCCATTCGCTTGATCGTCATCGCTCAATGAGTATTTATGCGTAATAGGAACTCCTGCATCTCCCGGTGCACCTGAACCAACATTAACTAAATTGATATCTCCATCGCCAAACGTATATTTAAATTGATTTCCAAATTCGGCATATGAACCTATTACTTCTGTCGTTCCATTAACAAGTGTAGCATTATATCCACTTGTCTCTTGCTTGTTTATTCCTACAAGTGGAGAACTTGAACTAAGAACAATTGTGTGTATATCAAATATTTTGTATTGGTTTACATCATCGGTAGGAATAACCGATGGATCGGCTGTGGTATGAATACTTAAAGTGAGAGTAACATCTCTCTTAACATCAGTATTACTTTGTGGTGCAAATTTATGTGCTATTCTCGGGCCTAGCACTCCACCAGCATCACTATCAGAATTCACTTCATCATTAAGCGTTCCATCATTCCAATCCCAAACATATTGTATTTGCGCGCCTTCTATATTCGTATTAGTAGTAGTGTTTTCAAAGTATACCGTGTCGCCATCGTTCCAATGAGTTATTTCTGTGCCATCAACTTCATTATCATATGCTTTAAATGATACAGTAGGATTGGCTGTAAAAATAATAATATAATCTTGTCTTTCGAATTCGGCAACCGAACCAACGCCACTTCCTTGAGTATTTTTAGCTGAAACTTTAACGGTGTAAGGTGAACCATCATTTGTACTATACGTATGACTTGGAGTTGTATCAGCAGTGTTTTCAGTGATATCTCCATCGCCCCAGTCAATGTCAAATCGATCTGCATTCCCTTCAAAATCTAAGTTTAAAGTTACTCTTAACCCAGCACCACCTTCTGTTTGATCTGCTGTAAAAGTTACGCTTTGAACATATGTGTTTTTATGTACATTTAAAATAACTTCATTGAGATAATCTAAACCATCAGCGACAGTCATACCTTGTTCTAATCGATCTGGATGTGCAGAAGTAATTGCTCCATCGTCAAAACTGGAATCTGACGGTGCACCGACTGTAGTAATTCCTTGAACAAAGGTAGTTCCAATCCTACTTTCAATATACGCAGAATCGACCAAACCTATTACTTCTGCAGAATCCATGAATTCAAGTGAATCTCTGAAACGATCCCTTATTGAAATATATGCGGAATCAATAAATGCAGATATTGTGGCCGAGTCTAAATAATTCTGCCTAGCTTGAATATAAGCCGAATCAACCATAGTAAAGACTTCAATAGAGTCCATATACAAATGGCCAACTCTATTATCAATGAATGAAGTATTTACACGTGAATCAATTAATGTTTTAGCTTCAATTGAATCTAGATATAAGTGACGTACTCGAGCATCGATAAAGGCAGAGTCAATTTCAATTGAATCTAAATACTTGTAACCAATGAGTTGATCAATGTAAGTTGAATCAATAATACCTTTGATGTCAAAGTCACTATTTCCGGAAGGATCGATTGTTACAATTTTACGAACAGTTGAGGTCGAATCTGGCGGCAGAGGGAATCCGAAAGAATCAAACTGCGTATCGGTGATCGAAAAAGTACCACCGCTTTCAGACAATCCAATATTACCGACATATACCGTATTAGCACCAAAGACACCGAAGTTAGCGAATATGCCGCCTAATCGATTGCCATAACTACCGAGGTAAATTGTTTTGCCGTTTTCTGGCAGAATATGATTATCTAATCGAATAAATCCGTTTGAATCTTCTCGAATGTTATTAAAATAATATTGTCTTTCTTGAATATATGCAGAGTCAACTAAAGTCGTAACTTCGGTGGAATCCATGTATAAAGGATCTGTTAAAGCAATTGCTTCAGCAGAATCTAGAAATTTGGTTGTATCTAATCTAGCATTAACATATGCCGAGTCAACTAATTGAATAACTTCAGCAGAATCTAGAAATTCAAGTGAGTCTCTGAAACGGTCAAGAGTCTGAATATAAACCTGATCTACAATATCAGTAACAAACGCCGAGTCTCTGAAGAAATCCGATTGTCTTGCTTGAACGTATGCAGAATCAATGAATGAGGTAATTGTGCCTGAGTCTAAATAATTCTGTCTTGCTTGAATGTAGGCTGAATCAATATCAACCACTACCCAATCAGTGCCGTTATATTGTAGGAATTTGCTACTGTCTAAGCCACTTAAATCTATACCATTTAGGTCTGCTAGTACATTTCCTTTGAGGTTAAATCCTAGATTTGTTGAAAGAGCTTTATCAGCAAATATTAATTGGA
>Ga0213863_10003746_pt1 | contig 10383 bp, 9 predicted proteins | sample PICome_8_FD_160128 | JGI IMG/M metagenome (GOLD analysis project Ga0213863, IMG submission 160128) | Coastal seawater microbial communities near Pivers Island, North Carolina, United States - PICO497 | ecosystem: Environmental > Aquatic > Marine > Coastal | place: USA: North Carolina | collected... | reverse complement strand
GTGGCCGATCGGTCAGGCCGGTGTTAACCAAGCCAGCAGTGGCGCCGATTTTGGACAGGGCAAAAATGCTGCACAGTAACTCAGTGCGATTCTCAATTAACACCGCCACACAGTCGCCGCGGGACACACCCTGCTTTTTCAGACTGTGAGCATACTGATTAGTCAGAGCATTAAACTGAGCCCAAGTTAGCTCAGAATCACCACTGATAATCGCAGACTTGTTCGGATACTTGGCTGCAGTGGTTTGGAACATCAGACCAAGAGATGTTTTTTCATCATCAGCTGGGGGTTTAAAGAAGATTAATGTTGGCGCGGCCTGAAAGAAATTCCAGAGCACACGAAAAAATTCCGCAATCCTGCTCATTGTTTACCCCTAGTTTATTTTAATATTTTTTTAATTTTTCGAGCTTCGGATTATTATGGCACTAAAGGTGACAATATAAAATATAAAGCAGGTACCGCAGAGTATATCGGAGTTAATAAGATATCTGGGGTACTGAGCGATAAAAAGAACGTCCAATCAGTCATAGGTAAGCAGTCTGGCTATAGGTTGATGTCAAGGATGATGCGGGGAACCCAACACAGCCCACAGTCAATCGATCAGAGCTTTATTACTTTGCAGATTGCCACAAGAGTCTTTAGGCTTAATAAAAACATAAGGGGAGAGCAGGCATGGCAGATATACCGGTTTATATGGTCGTCAATTTAAAAGTGACAGACGCCGACGAATACCGCAAATACGAAAAAGGGTTCTTCCCGATACTGAAAAGGTATGGTGGTAGCTTTTTAACCTTTGATGACAATCCGATTACTCTGGAAGGTTTAACGCCAAGAGAAGGGCGCATGATTATTTTTAGCTTTCCCTCTGAAGACGTAGCCAACCAATGGTGGGCTAATGCAGAGTATCAGGCGCTAAGTGCATTCCGCCGTGCCGGCACTCAGATGGAGTTCCTGACCATAGTGCACGGGCTACCACCGAGAGGTTAAGGCTGTTGCAGTGCCCGAGGCCGATTATATGTGACTCGGTATCCGAGGTTACCACTGCAAAATCTGGCAGCAGCAGGCATAGTTACAAGCTGGAATTCGAGATCAGCTAAAAATAGTGGCATAATAACTGCCAATATAGGCAGGCGTTGATAGAACAACAGCCATAAAGGGGGGTTCTCCGTGATAACAGCAACCACCGTCTGGGGTGCAGCCGCACTCATCTATGCATTGTTTTGGGTCTGGTATGTAGGGCTGAGGGGTAAGCTATCTGCAACAGAAGTCGAGCAGTATAGACAGAGCTTTGAAGCCCTAGGTCTAGCCCCTGAAAAGTTAGAAAACCTGCACAATTTTTTGGCCAATGACGACGGCCGGGAATGGTTTATGGTCAATCTACTCGAGCTCAAGTCTCCCAAGGCGGAGTCGGCCAAGCTGCTGCAAAGCTACACCAAAGTGTTTTTGGGCAACCTGCTTAAACGGGCGGGGCATCCATTTTTTGTCGCTAATGCCAAGGCCAAAAATGTAGAAAACCTCCAATGTGAGCATGCAGATAACTGGACCTCAACCGGCATTATTCGCTACCGCAGCCGCCGCGACCTCGCTGAGATATTATTGGATACCTTTGGCAGTGAACATCATGCCAATAAACTGGCAGCTTTAGAAAAGACCCTGGCCTTTCCCGCTACCACCGTCGTACTCATGGGTTCGCCGCGGGTAATAGTTGCCATGGGCCTGGCGCTGATTGCCGCCTTGACCCAGATTGCATTTCTATAATAAAAACACAGAGACCACTATGACCGACAACGCTTTATTTAAACCATTCCAGCTGGGAAACCTGCGGTTAAAAAACCGCATCGTTATGGCACCCATGACGCGCAATTTCTCTCCCAATGATAATATTCCCGGTGACAATGTGGTGGACTACTACCGCCGTCGTGCCGAGGGTGGCGTGGGCCTGGTGATTACCGAAGGCACCTGCGTTGGTCATAGAGGCGCCAGCGGCTACCCAGGGGTGCCATATTTTTACGGTGAAGCGCGCTTGGCGGGTTGGAAGAAGGTAGTGGAGGCAGTGCATGCCGCCGGGGGCAAAATTGCGCCCCAGTTGTGGCATGTGGGCGCGGTGCGTAAATCAGGCACCCCACCAGAGGGAGATGTGCCGGGCTATGGCCCCTCTGGCATGAATGTGCCGGGCAAGGTTAACCGCGAAGTGATGACCCAGCAGGATATAGATGAGGTAGTTGCCGCCTTTGCTCGGGCTGCTGCCGACGCCAAAGCTATTGGCTGTGACGCTATTGAATTGCATGGTGCCCATGGCTATCTGATTGATCAGTTTTTTTGGGAGGGCACCAACCAGCGGGATGACCAGTATGCAGGCTCTATTGAAAATCGCGGTCGCTTTGCCGTAGAGGTTATTAGCGCCGTGCGCGCTGCCGTTGGCCCAGACTATCCGATTATTTTGCGTTGGTCCCAGTGGAAACAGCAGGACTATACTGCCCGGTTGGCCGTTACCCCTAAAGAGTTAGAGCGTTTTTTAATGCCATTGTCAGATGCGGGAGTTGATATCTTCCACTGTTCTCAGAGACGCTTCTGGGATCCAGAGTTTGCAGGCAGTGAATTAAATTTAGCGGGCTGGACCCAGAAGATCACAGGCAAGCCAGCTATCACTGTGGGCAGTGTTGGATTGGATGCAGACTTTACTCCCAAGCCCGGCGAAGCCCATTTTAAAGAAGCCGACCCCGCCAGCCTAGACACATTGTTGCATCGCCTCGACCAAAATGAATTTGATTTGGTGGCCGTAGGCCGGGCCCTGATCTCAAACCCGAACTGGGTTAACTTGGTGCAAGCGAAACAAATGGATGATTTAAAGCCCTTCCGCAAAGAGGATCTGGGTACATTGGTTTAAGCAGACCAATTGACACAAGCCAATAGATAGATAGAGGATCGGGCTATGGAATTACAAAATAAAATCGTGGTTATCACTGGTGCTGGCAGCGGTATTGGCCGGACATTGGCTGTGCGCTTTCACGCCGAAGGGGCTAAGCAAGTTGTCTGCGCTGATATCAATTTAGAAAATGCTCAGGAAACCGCCCAGATGATTGGCGGTGTAGCCATGCTGGCAGATGTGGCCAAAGAGGAAGACACGGCGCGGATTATTGAAGACACCGAAAACAATATAGGTCCCATTGACCTGTTTTGCTGCAATGCCGGAGTGGGCTTTGGCCAGTTTATCGATTCTCCCAATGCCGAATGGCAGGCAATCTGGGATATCAATGTTATGTCCCATGTCTATGCCGCGCGCCATCTGGTGCCGCGAATGGTGGCTCGAGGCGGTGGTTATTTTCTAAATACCTCCTCTGCCGCTGGGCTGCTTAACCAGATTGGTGGTGCCGCCTACGGGGTAACCAAGCATGCCGCTGTTGGTTTTGGTGAATGGCTGGCTATTCATCATAAGCATGAGGGCATTAATGTCTCTATGCTCTGCCCGCAGGCGGTGCGAACAGCTATGACAGCAGTTGATAATGACGCGGTTGCCGCGGCCGCGAACAACGGCATGATTGAACCTGAGGAGTTAGCAGACTCTGTGATTGAAGGTTTGCGCGAGGAGAGCTTTTTGATTTTGCCGCATCCGATTGTCAAAGAGTTTATGCAAAACAAAACCAGCAATTACGACCGCTGGATTGGTGGCATGAACAAACTGATGCGCAAAATTACCGGTATTATTTAATAAAAGATTTTGAATTGAAGGGGAGTAGACAATGGGTTTTGAACTAACCGCCAGAGCAGCAGATCTCAATGAGCGCCTAAAGGTGTTTATGGATGAACATATATATCCTCGGGAACATGAGTATGAGGAATTTACCAGTGATCAGAACAATCTCTGGCAGTATCCTGATTGGTATCAAGGCCTAAAAGACGAAGCCAAAAAGCAGGGACTTTGGAATTTGTTTTTGCCCGAAGAGTACAAGCCCTGGAGCCCTGGCTTAACCAACTTAGAAATTGCGCCGCTTTTTGAAACCATGTCCAGAGCCGCCTGGTCCCAGCAGATCTTTAACTGCAATGCCCCAGACCGCGGCAATATGGAAGTACTGGCCAAGTACGGTACCCCAGAACAGCAGGAGCAGTGGTTGTTGCCCCTGTTAGCCGGTGATATCCGCTCTGCCTACGCCATGACTGAGCCAGATGTGGCCTCATCTGATGCCACCAATATGGAGCTCAAAATCGAGCGCGACGGCGATGAATATGTTTTAAATGGCCGCAAATGGTGGACCACTAACGTGATTGGCTCGGCCTGCAAAATTATGCTGGTAATGGGCAAGTCCAACCCGGACGCACCACGTCACCAACAGCACAGTACTATTTTGGTACCCACAGATACTCCCGGGGTAAAAATGTCTCGACCCCTAAAAGTCTTCGGCGAATACCATTCCCCTGGCGGCGAGGGCGATATGATCTTTAGCGATGTACGGGTGCCGGTCAGTAATTTGATTCTCGGTGAAGGCCGTGGTTTTGAAATTGCCCAGGGCCGTTTGGGACCAGGTCGCTTTCAATACGCCATGATGTTTGTGGGCATGGCCCAGCGCAGCCTAGAGCTTATGTGTGAGCGCGCCCAGCAGCGGGTTGCCTTTGGTGAAACCCTGAGCAAAAAGACCAGCGTTCAACACGAGATTGCTCGCAGCCGCTGTGATATTGAGCAATGTCGATTGTTAGTATTGGCCGCCGCTGAAAAGATGGATAAATACGGCATAGATGGTGCCCGTGAAGATATCAGCATGCTTAAAATTGTGGCACCGAAAATGTGTGAAGATGTATCTAGCCGCGCCATGCAAATCTTTGGTGGCATGGGCGTGTGCCAAGACACGCCACTGGCCCATATCTGGACAACAAGTAGATTCTGTCGCATTGCCGATGGCCCAGACGAGGTGCATATGTCCCAGTTGGCCAAAATGACCATGCGCTCACTTAATAGACAGTCGCATTCGTAGACCGAGATAGAGGATTTACCATGAATTTTTCATCCAATGTACTAAGCATCGAAAAACAGGGTCAGGTTGGTATTATCTATCTGGACCGTGAAAGCAAATACAATGCGCTGTCCACCGAACTCTGGTCAACCATACCCCATGGGCTGGCCGCCCTCTGCGAAGACCCAGAGATTGGTGCCATTGTGTTGGCGGGTCGCGGCAAGCACTTCTGTGCAGGGATCGATCTGGCGGAAGACGGCCTTAGCCAGCATAAAAAAGCCAAGGCTCGCTCCAAAGCCGAGGCTAATATTCAACAGCTGCACAACACGCAAAAATTCCAACAAGCTATCAGCTCATTGGCAGAATGTGAGTTGCCCGTTATTGCCGTGGTGCAGGGCTTCTGTCTGGGTGCAGGGGTTGATCTGATCACTGCCTGTGATATGCGTATTGCCAGTGCTTGCTCGGTCTTTAGTGTGCGAGAGACCCGCCTGGGCCTGGTGGCTGATGTGGGTACCTTGCAGCGCCTGCCAAAGGTTCTAAATGCTGGTCACGTAGCCGAACTGGCTTACACAGGCAAGGATATTAAAGCTGATCGCGCTGAGAAGATTGGGTTGGTCAATGACGTGTATGAAACTGCTGAAGCCACTTTGGCCGCCGGTATGGCTATGGCTGCAGAGATCGCAGCTAACTCCCCCATGGCGGTGCGCGGTACCAAGTTTATCCTTCGTCAGTCAGAGAATCTCACCGATGAGCAGAGCTTGATGGTCAATGGCATGTACACCCTGATGACCAGCCTGCAGTCCAATGACTTGCAAGAGGGAATTATGGCGTTTGCCGAGCGCAGACCAGCGAAGTTTACTGGTAGCTGAGTCTTTTGCTGTAGATAAAAAAAGGGGGTAACTTAGTTATCCCCTTTTTTTTACAGGCTGTTTAGACTTTTTAGTAGGACATATCCCGCGTGGCATTTAGCAGTCCAGGGAAGTGGGTTCCTAGTTTTGCCATGCCGTAAGTGAACCAGTACTCGATCTTCTGCGCGAAAGTCATTTCGACCATCTCCGGCAGGCGCTGTTGCTGTCTGTCCAGATAGGCGTGAATGGCTTCGGCATCTTCCATGCTGTTAGTTTCGTAGAAGCCTACCATGCCTTTGTGCGCTCTCGAGCCGCCCAGCACAATACCGGCAAAGTCGATATGGGTCTGTTCGCTCATATAGCGCAGGTCGGGCACCACATAGTTGCTCTTGGCGCTGATGCCGTGGCAGGTGCCGCAGTTATGGCTGTAGAGTTCTTCACCTTTTTTGATAATCTCTGGGTCGGTATTGGCTTCATGGCCAAGAGCCAGAATGGTGGCTAGGCTCTCGTCGGGCAGGCTTTTGGTATGGCCAAAGTCGCCCAGCTTAAATACCAGCAGTTTGTTCTGGTTTACCTTGTTGCGCTTTAACTCATCACCAATGGTCAGCATCACTGTGCCACCACTGCCTTGGGCCACAGCGATATATTGCTCGCCGTCCAGTTCGTAGGTCATTGGGCCGGCGAGTACGGCACTGTCAGACTGATACTGCCACAGAGCGTCGCCATTCTCAGCGTCGTAGGCGGCGAAGGTGCCGTTGCCCATACCCTGGAAGACCAGATCGCCCTCGGTGCTTAGGATGCCACCGTTGGCGGGCTTGTCATGGTGCACTTTCCAGGCGGCTTCTTGCTTCACCGGATCCCAGGCTAGGAGTTCGCCATAGACCAGTGCGTCCGCTGATGCTTTGCCCGCCACCCAGCTCATTGGGTCCCTAGATTCGTTCAGGTCAACACCGGTGTTCCAGCGGTTGAGCTGATACTTGGTGGTTTTCTGAGCGCTGAAGTAATGGGGAATACTCTGAGCAGGAATGTACATCAGGCCGGTTTTGGGGCTGAACGACATGGGCTGCCAGTTGTGGGCGCCGTAGGGGGATGGCCAGATATAGCTACCGCCATTGCTTTGGTAGTCGGCGTATTCCGTTTCTACGGGACGGCCGGTTTCCATATCTATATGGCTGGCCCAGGTTACTTTGGCGAAGGGCTCTGCGGAGAGCAGTTCACCGGTGGCGCGATCCAACACGTAGAAGAAGCCATTTTTTGGCGCCTGCATTATTACCTGGCGCATTTCGCCTTTGATTTCGATGTCGGCCAAGGTCATCTGTTGTGTGGCGGTGTAATCCCAGTTGTCTTTTGGGGTCACCTGATAGTGCCACACATAGTCGCCGGTATCTGGCCGCAGGGCTACAATCGAGCTGACATAGAGATTATCGCCGCCACCAGGGCTGCGCAGGTCTCGATTCCAGGGCGAGCCATTGCCTGTGCCTATGTAAAGCATGTCCAGTTCTGGGTCGTAGACAATGGAGTCCCATACGGTACCACCGCCACCACCGAGTTCATGCCAGGACTTATCACCCCAGGTCTCGACTGCAACGTCCAGAGCAGGGTGCTCCTGTGGTTGGTTGGGGTTGCCGGGCACGGTGTAGAAGCGCCACAGTTGGTCGCCGGTGGCTGTGTCGTAGGCGGTGATATAGCCGCGTACACCCAATTCGGCGCCGCCGTTACCAATAATGATTTTGCCGTCTACCACGCGAGGTGCGCCGGTGACACTGTAGTTGCTGTTGGCGGGGGTGGTTTGAATTGACCAGTTCTGTTCGCCGGTCTTGGCATCCAGAGCGATCAGACGCCCGTCCAAGGTGCCAAAGAAGATCTGCAGGCCTGTCTCTTCATCTCCCTGCCACATGGCTACACCGCGGTTTACGGCACCACAGCAGGCTTTGATCAGATGTTCTCTTGGCACTTCGGCATCAAAGTGCCAAAGCTCTTCACCGCTGCGAGCATCCAGCGCATGAACATGGGCCCAGCCGGTGCTTACATAGATCACACCATTGTGCACCAATGGTGTTGCTTCCATGCCGCGGGCTGTATCAAATTTGAAGGACCAGGCCAGATCAAGCTCGTCGACATTGTCGCGATTTATTTTGTCCAGCGGGCTAAAGCGCTGTTCTTTGTAGTTGCGCCCATAACTTAGCCATTCTTTGTCTGGATTGGTAATCGACTGCTCATTCACCACTGTGGCTTGAGCTTGCATTAGGGCGCTACTAAATAGGAGGGCAGTTGCGATTTGGATCAGGCGGGATGCCATAGGATTCTCCATTGCTCTTTTTGAGTCTTGTTTTCTGTTTATTGTAGGGCCATTTCGATAAATTGCATACGGTCTTGCCCGAAAAACATATCGCCATCGACAAACATGGTTGGCGCACCAAAACAGCCTCTTTCGACGGCGGCTTCGGTATTACTAATTAATGCAGCTTTAACCTCTGGGTCCTGAGTGCCCGCAATTATCTGCTGAGCATCCAACCCGGCGTCAGTCAGCACTTGGCTCACGACGTCCAGCTCGCCCATATTTTCACCCTTGACCCAGATGGCGTCATAGACAGCATTCACATAGCTGTCGAAGTAGTTCTGGCCCAGAGCAGCTACTGCACCGCGCATCAGGTTTAAGGTATTGATGGGGAAGTGGGGGTTGAAGCCGAGAGGCACTTGATACAGTTTGGCAAAGCGGGGCAGGTCTTGGGTCATCATGTATTTGCCTTTGGCGGGCACTGTGACCGGTGACATATTGCCGGAGGCTTTAAATAGCCCGCCGAGCAGAACAGGTTTGTAGTCGATGCTGCAGCTGTACTCTGCTTTAAGTTGTTGCAGACGCTTGTGGGCCAGATAGGCGGTGGGGCTGCCGAAATCAAAATAAAATTCAATGGTTTTAGACATGGATTTCTCCCCTATTTGGTTCTTTTTGACCCTTTTTTAAACGCACTTGCACGACGTTAATTCGGCCCTCAGGGTATCCCCGGCACTGATCGGGTGTAAATCGAAAACAATGACCCATGAGTTCGGGTTTTAGAGGGATTTATACAGGGATGACCAGTGTTTCCAGCATTTGGATCAATATCTCTTTTGAGCTTTTGGCACTGCTCTTTTGATGGTCTCGCAGGCGGTCCCAGTATTCAAAAGACAGGGTGCCAAAAATAGCTTCCTGACGGGGCTGGGGGAGTTTGCCAAGTTCTGGCAGAGCACGCTGGACATCACTGCGGATTATGCTCTGATATTTTGCATAGTTTTGTTTTAGGAAGGCAGATCTCCAGCGTCTGATGGCGGTAGACTTTAAGATATTGGTATTGCTTTCGTAAACCTGAACCAAGCCGTTCACCAGGTCGATAATGCGCTGCTCCAAGGGGAGTGTTGGGTCGACTCCACTGGTACTTTTAACAAAGTCATTGCGCCATAGTTCGTCAGCGGTAGCAAAAATAGCTTCCATATCTTCAAAGTGACGAAACACCGAACGGATGCCTACCTTCGCATGGTCAGCCACCTGCTGGGCCGTGGGCACTAAGTTGCCTTCTTTGACCAATTGCAGCATGGATTCAACAATCAATTGACGGCTGCGATCGCTGCGCAAACGGCGGCCATCAACTTTTACAGGACTGCTGATACTGTCGGTCATAAGGGACTTCTACTGTGATTTGATAAACCGCAATTTTCTCATAGTTGGGTTTAAGTTGCACTTTACAGACTGCTGTTGCTGACATTGATTTGGGACGAATTGGCCGGTAGCGAGACGCTAGTGCCATCCTCTCCAAGCGTGTAGTCAGTAAATCGTTCATCGACCCCTTCCAGCCACAGCGCTTCGCTGCCGGGCAAGATCAGTGGCGGCACCACATGGTAGTAGAGCAGATGCCCCACATTGGCATCCCGCGCAGTTTCTGCGGCTTCGGTGGGGGAGGCATGGTAGTTGAGTACATCCTCAAACACCTTCGCAGTGTTTGGCAGGCCCACCGCTGTAGCGGCTTGGTTCATGGCATTGAGCATTGTAGGGTTGAGTGCCTCATGCACCAGCAGGTCAATGCCCTGGGCAAACTTTTCTATATTGGCGGATTTGTTGGTGTCGCCAGAGATCAGTGCGGTGCGCCCTTTGTAGCTAAAGTGGTAGGCGACCGCTGGAGTTATGGGAAAATGGTCCACCGCCAGCATCGCCACTTTTAAACCATCCTGCTCATAGACGGTAATCAGTTCACCCTCTGCTGGCAGAGGAGTACTGACGGCGACCATACCTGCGCCGGTTAAAGGTGCCACAGTATCGCCATGGTGATCATTGCGATAGATCTGGTCTTGGCCATAAGCCAGATTAAAGCCCTCGACCACCTTGGCTACGCCATCCGGCCCATAAATATTGAGAGGTGCTCTGTTGTTTCCGGCTGCCCAGCGAAGGGTGGCAACCTCTCCAAGACCATCGATATGGTCTGAGTGAAAGTGGGTCAAAAATACGCCATTGATACTGCCAACCTGATAGCCCATGCGGCCTAAATTGCGCAATCCATTGGTGCCTGCATCCACCAGAAACAGTTTGCCTGCGGCGACAACCGCGACACAGGGGC
>Ga0213863_10003742_pt1 | contig 10393 bp, 10 predicted proteins | sample PICome_8_FD_160128 | JGI IMG/M metagenome (GOLD analysis project Ga0213863, IMG submission 160128) | Coastal seawater microbial communities near Pivers Island, North Carolina, United States - PICO497 | ecosystem: Environmental > Aquatic > Marine > Coastal | place: USA: North Carolina... | reverse complement strand
ATGTCAATGAGTTATATGCAGATGTATTTGGTACGACCTATAATACCGATGTTATTGGTTTGCGCTATTTTAATGTTTTTGGACCAAAGCAAAGCCCAAACGGTGCTTATGCAGCAGTTATTCCTTTGTTTATGCAATCTCTAAAATATGAAAAATCTCCAACAATCAATGGTGATGGTAAGCAGACAAGAGATTTTACGTTTGTAGATAATGCTGTTCAAGCCAACATTAAAGGCTTTTTTGCTTCAGATAAAGCAAAAAATAATGTGTTTAATGTGGCCTGTGGAGAACGAATTGATTTGAATTATTTATGGGATGTATTAAAATCTTCTGCAAATTCGAAGTTGAATGCAACATATGGACCACCGAGGTTAGGTGATGTTAGAGACTCATTGGCCAACATTGCTAAAGCTCAAAAACTGATGGGCTATCAGCCTCAATTCACAGTTCGTGAGGGATTAAGAATTACTTGGGATTGGTTTAAATAATTTTGAACTAATCATTCTTTGAAATTAAGTTTATTTGTCTCGTTAGTTTTTACAATTAGTTTGATATTTTTTATATATTAGTATAAGAGCTTCATTAATAGCATCTTAATTTAAAGCTGCGCTTAAATAGTTGTTAATTATTTTCTTTTACAAATTCTTTACATGGCGAAAATTTTAGTCACAGGTGGTGCAGGACAATTGGGGGGTGCATTGGCAAAATGTTTATCAAAAAATCCAAAACATTTTATTGTCTCTGTTGACAATTTATCGACGGGTTCTATTGATAAAGTGAGACTCTGCGATAATATAAAATTCATAAATGGAGATATCAATAATTACAATGATATCGTTCCTGTTTTTGGTCGTTTTGATTTTGATTTTGTATTTCATTTTGCAGCTGTTGTCGGTGTTGAACGTACTCTTGAACAACCAATCGACGTCTTGAATGATATTGAAGGAATTAAAAACATACTATCACTCTCTAAAAATTCGGGTGTTAAACGAGTTTTTTATGCAAGTTCGTCAGAGGTTTATGGAGAGCCTTTTGAAATTCCTCAAAATGAAAATACCACACCTTTAAATTCACGACTTCCTTATGCTATCGTTAAAAATGTTGGAGAAGCATTTTTTAAAGCATATAAAAAAGAGTATGATTTAGATTATACTATTTTTCGTTTTTTTAATACCTATGGGCCTAATCAAAGCAATGATTTTGTGATTCCACGATTTGTAAAGTTAGCACTAAAAAACCAACCAATTCCTATTTACGGAAAGGGTGATCAGACACGCTCATTTTGCTTTATTGATGATAATATAGATACCTGTATAAAAACTTTAGAAAATGACTTACATGTCAATGATGTATTAAATATTGGGAATGATGAAGAAATTAGTATTTTGGAAGTAGCTAAAAAGGTGATTAATATATCTAATTCTGACTCGGAAATCATTCATCTTCCATCTTTGAAAGAAGGTGATATGAAGCGCCGTTGTCCTGATTTAACTAAAATGAAAGCAGTATTAAATCGTGATTTAGTAACCATAGATCAAGGGATAGAGGTCATGATAAAGTGCTTTGGGTAAAATTTTGAATAGAGTTTTTAAAAACTGTTATAAACGCAATGTATTTTATATATTAGCTTGAATCAATTTTTCTGGTCTTTGAATATAACCCAAAATAAGAATGAGTGGTTACACACAATATCTTCTAAACATAAATTAATAGATTTTAATTTATCTGAGATATGGAGGTATCGTGATTTACTTTTCTTATTCGTCAAACGCGATATTATTACCTTTTACAAACAAACAGCTCTTGGGCCATTGTGGTACTTAATCCAACCACTTTTCACCTCATTAATCTTTACATTAATATTTAATAATTTAGCAGATATTCCTACCGGAGAAAGCGTCCCAAATTTTCTATTCAATTTGGCTGGAATTACTTTCTGGAATTATTTTAAAGATTGTCTTATTGGAACTAGCGATACTTTTAAAAAAAATGAAAAGATTTTTGGTAAGGTCTATTTTCCCAGAGTGATAATGCCCATGTCTGTCGTAGTTTCTAATCTTTTGAAGTTTGGAATTCAAATTGTAGTATTCATTGGGGTTTATGTTTATTTTGTTTGGTTCACCTCGAAATCATATAGTATTAGTCCTAATTTTGATCTTGTATTTTCACCCATACTTATATTACTAATGGCTCTGTTGGGTCTTGGTTTAGGTATGATCATATCATCGATGACAACAAAGTATAGAGATTTGACATTCTTAGTGCAATTTGGTGTGCAATTACTAATGTATGGCTCTGCAGTAATGTATCCGATGTCTTATTTTGAAGAGAAATTACCTACTTATTTTTGGTTGATAGAATGGAATCCTATAGCCATTATTGTGGAAGCATTTAGGACCATGGTTTTTGGTGCTGGTGAATTAGATTCTTTTAAATTGATTTATGTGGCTATTTCAAGTTGTTTTATATTTTTAATAGGATTGGTCACTTTTAATAAAACCGAAAAAAGCTTTATTGATACCATATAATGAGTTCAGATATTATTTTAAAAGTAGTTAATGTAGGTAAGCAATACCGTTTGGGTCTTGTAGGAACAGGTACTATTAGTCATGACCTAAATCGTTGGTGGAGTAGAATTATTGGAAAAGAAGATCCTTATTTAAAAGTAGGTGAAGCTAACGTCAGGTCTCAAAAAGGTAGCTCAGACTATGTTTGGGCGATAAGAAACATCAACTTTGAAGTTAAGAGAGGTGAAGTACTTGGAATTATTGGCAAGAATGGCGCAGGAAAATCGACATTACTAAAAATACTTTCAAGAGTGACGAGCCCAACAACTGGCGAGATAAAAACTAAAGGCCGTATAGCTTCTTTGTTGGAAGTGGGTACAGGTTTTCATCCAGAAATGACTGGTAGAGAAAATATATTTTTAAATGGTGCTATCTTAGGCATGAGCAAGACTGAGATAAGTTATAAAATTGATGAGATTATTGACTTTTCTGGCTGTTTAAGATATATAGACACTCCAGTAAAACGCTATAGTTCAGGTATGAAAGTGCGTCTAGCTTTTGCAGTTGCAGCTCATTTAGAACCAGATATTTTGGTCGTAGATGAAGTGTTAGCTGTTGGTGATGCCGAGTTCCAGAAAAAAGCTATCGGAAAAATGCAAGATATATCTAACAACCAAGGAAGAACCGTTTTGTTTGTGAGTCATAATATGGCTACAATTAATAAACTTTGTAAAAGTAGTATACTTTTACAAAACGGTGAAATATTTAAGGAAGGCCCCACGTCAGAAATAATACCTTTTTATCTTTCATCGGGTGATTTAGATGATATGATTTGTAAGGTAGAGTTCGATAATAATGAAGCAAAAAAACTACAAATCATCTCGGCCGATATTTCAAGTGGTAATAATCAGTTGATAAAACAAGGTGTAATTACTACGGACGATGATTTGTTTATTAATATCGCATATAAATTTAGATCTAAAATTCCTAAGTGTCACCTCACAATCATAATTAGAAACGATTCGGGAGAAATTATTTATTTTGCAGATAGAACAGATTTTTATAATAATTTTTTTAGTGCTGATATTGGGCAATATCAAGCAAAAGTTAAAATACTAAACCCGTTATTAAAACCTGGGACTTATTTTATTACACTAGGATTAGCTGATCAGTTTTCTAATGCTGACGATCATAAATTTGATGTACTTAAATTTAAAATTGAAAATTTAAAAAGTATAAGAAAATCGAGAGAAGGTTACTTATTTGTTCCATTAGAATGGGAAATGAAAAAGTTAGATTAATATGAAAAAAAGACTTGCAAATTTTCTAATAAGATTAATCTTAATTGCTGATGATAAGTATAAGATTACGCTTTTAAACCTATTAAAGAGCGAGGAGTTTTTGAAACGTCAGACTCAATACTTTGAACGATATTCTATTTCGCCTGATTTTAAGATAAATGGAAAACAAACCTATTTTTTTGGTGAGGGAGAAATAATAATAGGAAGTAATAATTACATTGGTGATTATTCTACAATTCAAGCAGTGAAAAATTGTAAAGTTGAAATAGGAAAAAATTGTGCGATTTCTCATAACGTAAGGATCTATACATCATCTTATATCACGAACCAAAATTTTGATATTGAAGAAGAACTAGATGTTAAATCTGGAAATGTAATCATTGGGAACGGTGTGTGGATTGGAGCTAATGTATTAATTAATCCTAATGTTAAAATTGGTGATAATGCAGTTGTCGGTGCAAATTCTGTAGTGATCAAGGATATTGAAAAAAATACTATTAATAGCGGGATTCCTGCTATAAAGATTAAAAATAAAATGATTGTGTGATTTTTTGAAATAGCACTTTTATTATAAGCTAAACTTAAAGCTATTTTAAGTATAAATATTTACGTATTAGTTAAATGATAACTGGAATAAAAAGACGTTTACAAAGACTTATAAAAAATCCTTATAAGTTATATGCAAATAATACTGAACTCCAACAGTTGTTCTCGGGTTATAAAAACGCTATTATTTTAGGATCCGCTTCTTCAATTAATAAAATAGATGTTACGCAGTACTCAGAAGATATGGTTATTACTGTTGGTAACTTTTATGAACATCCTCAAATCGAAGTAATTAAACCTAAAGTTCATATTTTTGCTGCATCACACATTCCTATTACAACAGGAGTATTAATAAATTGGTGGAAGAGATGCAATGAGAGATTACCTTTGGAAACAGTTCTATTAATAGAAAAGAGAGATAAAGATATTGCTGAAAAGGTTTTTATTGATAGAGATATTTATTATTATTCTTATGGCGGACATTTGCCAGTTGATTTTACAAAACCAGTTATATCACCTTGGTCTGTTACTATAATTGCACTTCAATTAGCTATTTATTGTGAGAAACCTACTATAGGTATTATTGGAGTCAACCATGATTGGCAATGTATAAAGCCCTATACTCATTTTTACAATCATGATAAACCTTCACTTGAATATTTTATGAAAGAAGCAGGAATTGAAATAAGTTATCAAACCCAAAAGCAACCATTTCCAAAAGAACGTTTGTATAGAGAATATGAATTATATCAACAATACGAAACTTTAAAAAGTGAAGCAGAAAGATTAAATCTAAAAATATTTAATTACGATCCATTTTCAGATTTTGATGTATTTGAATTTGATAAAACAACTGTATTAATAAGATCATAAAATTAAGGAACTGATGTTTAGAAAATTAATTTCAAAAGTTGTAGGTTTTTGTATTCCAGAATTAAAACCAATTCTTAATCGTAAAGTTTCATTGTCTAGCTGTGAAAATATAGAAGAGAATATAAAGAAGAGTATTTTTTCAAAAATATATGAACCTTACAGAATTATTAATAGCTCTGTAGATAGAGGTACCTACGTGTCAATTAATTCAAAAGTTTCAGGAACTTCAATAGGTAAGTTTTGTTCTATTGGCCCAAATTTTGTTTGTGGTTGGGGAGTTCATCCAATAGATGGTATTTCAACAAGCCCATTTTTTTATAGTACTTTGAAGCAAAATGGGTATTCTATTGCTAATGAAAATCTTATTGAAGAACGCCTGCCTATAACTATTGGAAATGATGTATTTATAGGTGCAAATGTTACTGTTTTAGATGGTGTGATAATTGGTGATGGGGCAATAATTGGAGCTGGTTCTGTAGTTTCTAAAAACATACCAGATTATGCTATTGCATATGGTAATCCAATAGAAATTAAAAAATTTCGTTTTGTTGAAAATCAAAGAACACAATTAAAAAAAATTGCTTGGTGGAATTTTGATGACAATGAATTAAAAAATGTTAATAAAATGTTTTTCAATATAGAAGAATTCATAGACAAATACGATAAGTAGTAGATGCAAAAAGAATCGTTATATCAACTTTCAATTATTACCATAAACTATAATAATGCTCTTGGTCTAGAAAAAACTATGCAGAGTGTTAATAATCAGACATGGAATGCGTTTGAGCATATAGTAGTAGATGGTAATTCTACAGACGAAAGTTTAGACGTTATAAAGTCCTTTAAATATAGTAATTTAAAATATATCAGTGAACCAGATGCTGGTATATATAATGCTATGAATAAAGGAATTGAAAAGGCTACGAGTAAATATCTATTGTTTTTAAATAGTGGAGATTATTTAGAACATGAGAATACATTAGAGAATGTCCACCACTATTTTAAAGGCGATTGTTCTATACTGGCTGGTAATATTATTTTTGAAGAGGAAAAAGGAAGCAGAATAAGAGAGCATCCTGAAAAACTTATATTTTCTTATTTAGTTGGAAATGCAATTTCTCACCCTTCAACCTTTATTAGACGTGATCTTTTCTCTAAATATGGAAATTATGATGAAAGCTTTAAAGTAGTTTCAGATTGGGCGTTTTTCGTAAAAGTATTAGGTTTAAATAACGAAAGTTTTAAAAAAATACCAAAAGTTATAACCGTTTTTGATACTAAAGGTGTATCTTCTAAAGAAGATAATTTAGATAATGTATATAAAGAACGAGAAAAAGTTTTAGCTCAATATTTCCCTAGAATTTTCAATAATGATAATGATACTTATATCTTCAATAAGTTTTTAAGCACTAATAAGCGGTTTAAGTATTTAAGAATTATAGACAACTATCCTTTCTTCAGGAAAATAACCACATTTAAACTAGGAGCTCTTGTTTGGATTGCAAAATTATTCTATAGGGGGAAATGAAGCAAAATCTATTAATAATTGGGCCTATTGGTGATATTGGAGGAAGAGAGCTAGAAACTGGTTTTATCGCAAATACACTGAACAAAGATTATAATGTTAACATAATTTCTACTGCTAATTATACTTCAAAATCTCAGATTTTCGATTTCGTTTCAAAAGCACAAATTGTAAATCTTAACCAGTTGGTTTTCAATCAAAATTTATGGTTCAAGCTTTTAGCAGTTTTTAGCCATTTAAAATCCTCAAAAAAAGGAACTGTTTTAGATTATGCAAGTAATAGTTTAGCTAAAAAAACAGGTTATAGAAATTACGCTTTACGACAAATTAAAAAAAAGATTGATAATGCTGATGCCGTTATTGTATGTGCACAAATCAGCAGCAATTATATTAATGAGGTTATAGAGTATGCAAGTTCTAAACAAAAACCTACACTTTTTAGAACAACCAGTACAATAAAGCATTCAGACGTTAATCATAAAGAGTGGTTAGAAAAAGTGACGCTTTTTACTCATCATTCCTTATCCAATGCAAATCGATTAGCTTTTTTAGATAATCATAATTATTGGTTGATTGATCAATGTACTTTTAAAGAAGCCGATATGCTTAAAATAGAACATGCAAACAAGTTTAGGTCTTTACTTTACATAGGTAGACTATCTTCTGAGAAAGGCATAAGTGAGTTAGTCGGTTTCTTTAAAAACAATCAGACCGATTTAAATCTAAAAATCATAGGTGATGGTCAATTATATAACGAATTAAAGAATGAATGTAGTCAATTAAAAAATGTAGAACTTCTTGGGTTTTTAAATCAGGATGAGATACTTGATTATATTTATCAATCTGATACCATTATTATTCCATCTCACGAGGAATCGGGTCCATTAGTAGGATTAGAAGCAATGGTTTCTGCAAGATTAGTGATTTCCACGAATGTTGGTGCAATGCCAGATAGATTGAGTGGGTGTAAGAATCAATTTTGGTTTGATATTAATAATCTAAATACACTTGAAAATTTACTTAAGGAAGTAAAGGATCTGGATTCATCAAAAATTGAAGAAATTACCATAGAAAATAGAAAAAGATATATTGAAAAGTATAAAAAAGACGTCATAGAAAGTCAATATAAAAATGTTATTTTTAACCTTCTGAACAAATCATGATAATTTAGGGTATGAGAGTAGGAATGAATCCTCAAAAAAAATCAAAGAAAATTCAACTAAAATGTCAGCACAGACTAATCATAGTAGTTTTTATTCCTTCTCTAGATGGTTATTATAAAAATGTTTTAGAAGTATTTAAACTGTGCTTAGAGTCAGCAATTACGACAACAAATTCTAATTGTGCCATAACGGTTGTAAACAATGCGTCTTGTTTTGAAGTAGTAGAATATTTGAATTCAAAATTAAAAGAAAATTCAATTGACACCATAATACATCTTAACGATAATATTGGTAAAATTGATGCGCTTATAGGTGCAGCAAGAGCTAGTAGAGAACCAATTATAACCATATCTGATGTAGACATACTATTTAAGCAAGGTTGGCAAACTGAAACAGAACGCATATTTGAAAATATTAAAGGTGTAGCTTCTGTGTCTCCTATTCCATGTAGAAACTTTAAAAATTATGAGACATCGTCTACCTTTAGTAAAATTTTATTTGGTAAGATTAAATTTAGCTATCAGTCAATTCCAAAGAATCATATAGACCATAATAAATTTTTAGAAAGTTTTCATTGGGAATTAGAAACCAATACTGATTTAAAATGGCCAGTGATTGAATCTAATCGCACTAAAGCCATAGTTGGTAGTGGTCATCAAATTTTAAGTATGCGAAGAGAATTATTCTTTACTACGGTACCTTCAGAGCCATCGTTGGTGCTTGTTGGCAATAATTCTGAATTTTTGTATTGCGATCACCCAATTAATTATTCTGGAGGTATGCGTTTAGCGACCTATAATAATTACGCGTTTCATATGGGTAACACAGTAGAAGATTGGATGCGAGACGTGCAAAATGATAATAAAGCCAATTTAAAGTCCTTAAATAAAGATTCTAGAGTTTTTAAATTACCAGAGTTTAGACCAAAAACACCAAATAGGTTTTGGTATAGATTTAAGAAACGAGCAGTATATAAACTGTTTCATTTAATACATAATAGTAAGTAAGTGGGTAAAACAATAGCGATAATACCAGCAAGAAGAAACTCAAAACGGTTGCCTAATAAAAACATTAAGTTGTTAGGTGGACTTCCGCTTTTGGTGCGTTCTATTAATTACGCTATCGCTAATTCTAGTATTATTGATGAGGTTTATGTCTCTACGGATAGTACTAGTATAAAGGAAATAGCCCTTCAATATGGAGCAAAAGTAATAGAGAGGCCTACACACTTGAGTGGCGATTTAGAACCAACTGTTTCGGCGATAAAACATGTTCTAATTGCGCTAAAGGACGTTGAAACTATTATTTTACTGCAACCTACAAATCCATTACGACCAAAAAACTTGTTAGAAGAGGCTTTTAAAGTATTTAACAATACTGAGAGTCATAGTTTGTTTACGGTTAGCAGAGACTACAAAAAACTGGGAAAAATAATTGACAATCAATATCAACCATTTAATTATAGTATAGGTCAGAGAAGTCAAGATTTAGAGCCTTTATACTATGAAAACGGATTGCTTTATATTACAAAAATAGCCTTGATAAAAGAAGATATTATATTTAATGAGAAGTCTATTCCGTTCATAGTAAATCATAAATTTGCAGAAATAGATATAGATACGCAAGCAGATTTCGATTATGCAGAATTTGTTTTAAAAAATTATAATGAAGAATAATCCATTCATAGAAATATCTGGCAGAAAGATAGGTCCAGATTTTCCGCCTTTAGTAATAGCAGAAATTGGTATTAATCATGAAGGTTCCATTATTGTTGCAAAAGAAATGGTAGATGCTGCTCACAAAGTGGGTGCTGAGGTCGTGAAACATCAAACGCATATTGTTGAAGATGAAATGAGTAAAGCCGCCAAGGATGTAATTCCTGGTAATGCAGATGTTTCTATTTATGAAATCATGGAACGTTGTGCTTTAAATGAAGTTGAAGAATTAGAATTAAAAAACTACGTAGAAAGTAAAGGCATGATTTTTATATCTACACCATTTTCTAGAGCAGCAGCAGAACGTTTAAAACGTTTTGATATACCTGCATATAAAATAGGTTCTGGTGAGTGCAATAATTATCCTTTGTTAGAGCATATCGCAAAATTTGGAAAACCTGTAATTTTAAGCACAGGTATGAACACTATTGAAAGCGTAAAAAAGGCTGTTGCAATTTTTGAAGCACATAATACACCTTTAGCATTACTACATACTACAAATTTATATCCTACACCATCACATTTAGTACGCTATGGTGCAATGATGGAACTTCATGAAGCTTTCTCAGATAATGTATTTGGACTTAGTGATCATACTCTAAACAATAATGCCTGTCTAGGTGCGGTTGCACTCGGAGCCTCCATTTTAGAGCGTCATTTTACTGACCATAAGAAGAGACAAGGGCCAGATATAGTTTGCAGTATGGACGAGCAAGAATGTGCAGATCTTATAACTGGAAGTGAAGAAATATGGTCTATGCGG
>Ga0213863_10003741_pt1 | contig 10394 bp, 6 predicted proteins | sample PICome_8_FD_160128 | JGI IMG/M metagenome (GOLD analysis project Ga0213863, IMG submission 160128) | Coastal seawater microbial communities near Pivers Island, North Carolina, United States - PICO497 | ecosystem: Environmental > Aquatic > Marine > Coastal | place: USA: North Carolina | collected... | reverse complement strand
CAACTTGAAATGCATATTGATACTGACGAAGCCAACGCCGCCGAGCTTGATAAAAGCAGTAACGCGGAACTTGTATATGTAGGTATTCAGGGGCGAACCGCTTTACTGAAAAATCTGAAAACTCTGCCATCAGGGGATTGATCGAACCGTCAGACCGCCGCAACCCTCATGGGCCTTTAGGTTTGGAAAACCTTCCCATAGAAGGCAACTCAGGCCATGTCACTCAAAAACCCTTTACCCCACCCTACCCACAGGCGGGTACAGAAGTTTTTTTATGGGTGTCATTATTTTCCGAAATACACCGCATGAAGCTTACACAATCGTTTTTGTGACGTTCTTGTAAGCCTTAAAAAATTTCTGCGCCCTTGGAACGACTGGCTTTTGACACAAACATAGTGCAAAAGACACGGCCGAAAAATGCTAATCACTAACCCCCAACGGTAGGATTCGAGCACAAAAAAGCCGGCCTAAGCCGGCTAGGGTTTGGAATAAAAATTCACCGAACAATAGTAATAGCCGCAGCTCCCTCGGGCGTGAACACCATGACCCCATCTTTTTTACGCTGTGGGCTACTCTCACATCGGGTTGTTGGTGTGGGGCAACTTGAACCGTTGTCGAAGGATCCAGTAAACGGCGTGTCAGATGCCACCACCGCAGTCCAGTTTTTGCCAGCGTTTCGTATCGTTACTGTGAACACCGGATCACCGCCGCCACTGCTTACGGTCACCCCTTGCGATGTGCTGTCCGAAGCACTGTTATTATCAACAACTGTAAGCGTGACCGTATAACTTCCATCGCTGCTGTAATTATGACTGGGACTTTGCGCGCTACTGAAGTTTCCGTCTCCAAAATTCCAGTTCCAGCTGACTAAAGTGCCGTCCGCATCAACAGAGGCATCTGAAAATTCACAGCTGAGATTTGTACAGTCACTGCTGAAAGTGGCCGTGGGCGCCAAATTTTCACCACCGCTATTCACAACAACATCTTGTGTGACGCTATCAGACTCGCCTTCGTTATCTGTCACCGTCAGTGATACCGCATAGATGCCATCACTTGTATAGCTCTGACTGGGGTTCTGACTCGTACTAGTATTTCCGTTACCGAAGTTCCAGCTCCAACTCACAACGCTACCATCTGAATCATTCGAAACATCGGAAAAAGTACAGTTCAAGTTAGTACAATCACTGGTAAAGCTGGCCGTAGGCGCCTGATTTTGCCCGCCACCACCGTTGCCACAGTCTGTCCCCAAATAATCAACAGCAGCCTTCGCTTGCACGAGGCCATGGCCAAAGCCATCGTCACGCCCCGGCGCCCCTAGATCGACTGCTGATGCCTCCAGCGCCGAACGAATGTCGCTCTTGGAGCAGGCCATCACAGCTGGTTGACTCCATACCAGTGCGGCGACACCCGCCACGTGAGGCGTCGCCATTGAAGTGCCATCGTAGGTATCGTAGTCACTGGGCCCTAAATTGACTGATACGCTGTTACCTATTGCTGTGGCGAGTAAAGCGCCGTCAGCTTGTGAAATACCTAACGCAACGATCTGAGAAGCCGTGCCACCTAACGTCCCAGAAAGCACTCCTGGCTCATTGTTATAGAGTATGGCAGCTGACCCACCGCCGGCTTCACAGCTACTAACCTTGGCAGCAAAGCTGATCTCGCCTCGCTCAATCAGGCAAATGGCACCACCATTGGCCGCGCATATGGCGTCACCCAAACCACAGTCGACCAAAATACCGGTTGCGCTGCCGTTGGGTGAGCCCTCCATAGCTAGCCCTTGAAAGACACCCGCTTCACTAGACACGGCCGCTTCAGAACCAAACCCTCTGGGAACTGTCGACTTAACGCCCACACCAGGAGCGGCAACATCGACCTCGCTATTACGCTGGGAAAAACTTGCCAGATTGCGGTTGCTGTCCAACGCGGCGACAGAAACTACAGAAGTATATGAGGCCGGATAGGAAAATCCGGTGGTGCCATCATTTCCGGCGGCCGCAATGTTCAGCATGGAAGAATTAGCAAATGCCGTTTGCTCCGCTGATGTGGGTCCACCGCCACCCAAACTCATGTTGGTAATATCAGCACCGTTGGCCGCACAGACGTCATGTGCCGCAACAAGGCTCGAAGAATAGGCCCAGCCATCAGCTCCAAACACCTTCACAATAACCAGATTGATGCCCTGGCTATTGACGCCAACTACGCCTTGGGCGTTATTCCCCAAAGCCGCAATGGTCCCAGCAACATGTGTTCCGTGCCCGTTTTCATCGGTGTATGACCACCCTGTACCTTTATATCGCCCCCGACCTCTGTCATAGGTATGGACAGGATTATTACCGTTTAAATCTGGGTGGCCATCGTCATAGCCTGAATCAATAATGCAAACCGTTTTACTGTTTGAGCTCGTGGGCTGAGTCAGGGCGGGATCGTTAGCCTGCACCATAGGTATCCCATAGGGCGTGACTTCAGCCATGGGGTAACGCCTTACATCTTCCTCGACGTAAACAACGTTGGGATTTTTTTCCAGCCCTTTGAGCGCTCGACTAGGTATCTCAACAGCTAGCGCGCCATGGTGGGAGAGGTCCAAAACCACCCGTCCTTGACCATTGCTGACTGCACCACGCACGGCATTACCATTGCCGGGTTGAAAACCCACAATAACGCGCTCTACCGCGGCTAAACCGGGGGATGCTGATAAACTCAGGCTCAAAATACAACCCGCTAGGGCACCCACTTTAAATCTGGTATTCACACCGATTTTCATTATTTCACCCATTGTTTGTTTTTTTTATGTCACTGCTCATTAAACAGTATTGTGATGTAGATCACATTTTTATTTTAGACAAACAGGTAAAACTTTTTGCTATATCAGCAGGTTAGTACTTCCAATAAGCTATATGACCGAAGGAGGTCATCGTCTCAATAAAGCCTTTATCGGCCTATACACCTAAATTGAGGACACTGGGTAATTCACCCATGCATGATTGAACGCCTCGCGTGCCGAGATGGGCAAAAGCGAAGCAGCAACTGGCACAAACGCTAAGCCAGTCACTCTTATTCAGACCCAAAAAAGAAACGATGTAGCGGCCCCTTTATTTTTTTACACTACGGCCACCCCATTAATGAAGCGCTAAAATGACAGCTCGTCCACTCAATATTTTTTTGGGCCGAAAGGCAGCTCAGCACATCGCAAACCAGGGCTGGGTGGGACGTGATGTGTCACTTGTGTTGGGCGCCTCAGGAGGGCCCAAGTGGCTCATCCTAAGTCAGCTCGACCGGTTGCTGTTTGGACGTTTTCTCATGCAGGACCGAACTGATGCGCTGCAAGCGGTAGGATCGTCTATTGGCTCGTGGCGTCATGCCTGTCTATCCCAGCGTGATCCCGTCGCGGCACTGGATCGCCTAGAGGATATTTACGTCAACTGGCAGTACAGCAAGCGCCTCGACATTCATGAGATAAGTGCAGCCAGCATTGCCATGCTGGAGCATGTATTTGGCGATAGCGGCGCCAGCGCCCTGATAGATCATCCACGACTGCACAGCTATATCGTTACGGCACGGGGGCGTGGCCTCAATTCGTCTCAGTATCGAGCTGCCCTAGCTCTGGGCATGGGCACCGCCGCCATAACAAACACCGTCCATCGCGATCTTCTCGCCTCACAGTTTCAGCGCATCTTATTTACCAGTGCAGCGGCCCCCGCGCTGCCTTTTGACAACTTCAATACCCGTCAAATTAGTCTCCGCCAGGAAACAGTCACAAAGGCGCTACATGCCAGCGGATCTATTCCCTTTCTACTCGCAGGTGAACGCAATATTTCCACAGCACCCACTGGCCACTATTGGGACGGGGGCATTATTGATTATCACTTTGATCTCGCGCCCTTTGCCGAGCAGCGACTCATTTTTTACCCTCATTTTCGTGGCGACCTGACTCAGGGTTGGTTTGACAAATTTTTACCCTGGCGACGACACCGCTCTCCCCTGGCTGAGAACCTCGTTTTGGTTTGCCCAAGCCAGGACTTCATTGATTCACTCCCCTATGGAAAAATCCCTGATCGCAGTGATTTTTCCCGCATGTCTACCCAAGAACGCGTCACTTACTGGCGTACCTGCATAGAGCGGAGCCGAGAACTTGCAGCAGATTTTCAAAGCCAAATCGACAACCCAGACCCCCTTGCTGACACTCTTATTTTAAAAGATGCCTACCGGCGTAAGCCGTGAGAGATGCCTTAACAAATACTCAAGTCTTTGCAAGCCAGGACACCTGTAGAGAAGTGCAAAAGCCAGGATCGCCCCGCGGCCAATAACCCTCTAGATCTACCTTTACCTAAGGCTGCAGCTGCAGCGCCAGCGCGGCCAACACCCTGCTCAAAGCCTTCCCCTCCTGCAGCCAGGAGGAAATTCGCAGACAACTTTTAGCAAACCGGGTGGCCCAGTTCTGGGCCGCGTCTATACATGTCCAGTGATTTTTCTTAGTCAAACACTACAGCACATCGACATAAATTTTCAAAAATACGACCCTGTCCGCCGCTCGTTTGCACCTATCGTCTTGCTACATCACATAAAAAACCCGCCAAACGGCGGGCTTTTGAAGTGTTAAGCAGACTATTGTGTCGCCACATGCCGCCAAGTTCCGAATGACCTACCGACTAATGTTCCAACCCGCCTGCTCTAAAGCAAAACGATCTTCACTGAGGCTAGCAACACGGGTCACCTGCCCAGCGTCATTAAAGACGAAACGTGTCACAACATGAGTATCAACCGGCAGACCGCTGTTTTCATCGGTATCCCAGTTTTGCGTCCAAACGTAGACCACGTTGTCGTTGCCAACGGCCTCATGAAGCTCCCACTTATCAGGGGCCCAATTTTCACCGTCGCCTGTGGCCATCCACTCTAAGCTTTGCGCCTTGGAAATGGGCGTAGAAATGACGCCACGGGTAACCGCTATATCCATAGTCTCCTCACCGCGAAGAATAACGGCTTCTACGACTTCTCCCGGCTTACCTCGAAAATCCAGCTTATCCATGTTGGCTTCATTTACTTCAACACCGCGAACCGAAACAAATTCGTCTCCCGCTTGTAATACTTCAGCCGCAGGACTCTCTGGAGTCACCGTGCCCACGATCATGCGGCCTTCACCGTCTGAGGGGTCCCAAGTGAAACCAAAACCCACATAACGACGTCGCACCAATTTTCCATCATCGGCCATCAATGCCGTTACGGCAGCCAGACCTTCGGCTTGGCCCGTGCTCATGGCTGTTACCCACTGTTTAGCCGTCTCAATATTGGGATTCACCGCAGGAGCAGCCACCTCGGCGACGGGTGCTTCATTACCACCGCAAGCCGCGAGTGACAGAACCGCGATAGCACTAACGGCTTTTATAGTGCGCTGCATTGTTGTACTTTTTTTCATAAAATTCCCCTCAGACCCGTTTATTCTTTCGATAGTTGTTCAAAACACAATGCTTTGAAACTACTGCAAAGCTACGTCATCGCCTCTAGGGATACAACTACCAGTCTTCACCGGGTGGCCGGGCAGAGAAATACGATACGCTTAAGAGCTCAATGCCTAGCACCTTCCCTAGAATCGGCCTGGCTTATGCAGCACAATGACATAAGCCTTAGGGCACATGTGACCCCGGCCGATGCAGAAGTTATGGCCAACGCGAGACATTAAAATTTTGAACAACGATCAGCCTAACAATCCACTCCACGGCCTAACGCTAGAGGCCATCCTTACTAGCCTGTATGAACACTACGGCTGGGAGGGATTAGCCCAGCGTATTAGTATTAATTGCTTTAAGAATGATCCCTCGGTGAGGTCTTCGCTAAAGTTTTTACGCAAGACCCCCTGGGCTAGAAGTCAGGTTGAAGACCTCTATATAGCCACCAACAAAACGACTTCACCTTGGGACGCAGCGGCAGATCGTTTTCAAGCATCTCAGACATCAAAAAATTCTGAGGAAGAGTTATAACCTTAGTGAGAGGGGTGGCATCCGCGATAATGCCCCCGCTACTGTCGTTACGTACACGACGCTCCACTCTTATCGTCACCGAAAAAGAAGCGTGTCATGCAAAACTTCAAATTAGAGCGCCGACGTAAGACCAGTTTTCTATCGACGGTTAGTCTGGTTACTTGTACATTTTTTTCGCTATCAATATTCGCTGGTGAGACAGAACGGGCGTTCGACGCCATGGATGTGTTCGAGCTTGAATGGGCGTCGGACCCTCAAATATCTCCCGATGGCCAGCTCGTGACTTACCGTCGGATGGGCTTTGACGTTATGAACGATAAGCGCCGTGGTAACTTATGGCTGGTTAATACTGACGGCGAAAATCACCGTAAGCTGACCAACTTTGAGGGCGATGAAACGAGCCCACAATGGTCACCTGACGGCCAACGTATTGCCTATGTCCGAAAAACGGGCAAAGAAGGTGCAGAGCTATATGTACACTGGCTGGCGAGCGGTCGCAGCGCACGCATCACCCGTGTTGAGGGATCACCTGGACATCTGCGCTGGTCACCCAGCGGCACCCAAATTGCCTTTGCCATGACGGTAAAGAGCTCACCTCCCCTCCTAGTGAAACGTCCTAGTGCCCCCGAAGGTGCAAAATGGGCTGATAAACCCAGAGTCACCGACCGGCTTTATCATGAGCGCGATGGCAGTGGCTATGTTGAACCCGGGTTCAGCCACGTGTATGTGGTGCCGGCAGAAGGTGGCACCCCCCGGCAAGTGAGCGAAGGGGATTTTCATCATCGCAAGCCTGAGTGGCGCAGTAATGGCAGGGCACTGACCGTCACCGGCAACCGAAGTGAAAATTGGGAATATGACTTCCGTAACAGCGAGGTCTATACGATTGATTTAGGGTCAGGCGCTATTGAACCTTTAACGAAGATCTCAGGACCTGACGATAGTCCTCTCCCCTCACCCGATGGACAATGGGTGGCATGGCTAGGCTTTACCGACAAACGCCAGGCTTACCAAATCACCCGCTTAAGAATCGCCAAGCCCGACGGCAGCGCCATGAAGGAGTTGCTCGTTAACCTCGATCGCAGCGTTGATGCGATTCACTGGGCAGCAGATGCCAAAGGGCTGTACTACCAGTACGATGACAAGGGCCGTACCAAAATTGACTATGTCACCCTCGACGATCGCAATGAGCCAATAGCCGATAATTTAGGAGGAACCAGCATAGGACGGCCCTATAGCGGGGGCTCCTTCAGCGTCTCAGCCGAGGGAGACGTTGCGTACACCTATACCCGCCCAGAGTTTCCCGCCGATGTAGCCATAGCCACCCCGGATGGTGCCCGGCAGATTACGCATTTGAATTCAGATGTGCTCGACCATCGCCAGCTGGGTGAAACTCGCGAGCTATGGTGGCAAAGCACTATCGATGGTCGTGATATTCAGGGGTGGATAACCCTCCCCCCTCAGTTTGACCCGGCAAAACAATATCCACTGCTGGTCGAGAATCACGGTGGTCCAATCAGCAATTATGGCGAACGCTTTTCACCAGAAATACAGCTTTATGCTGCTGCAGGGTACGTAGTGTTTTACCCCAATGCGCGGGGGAGCACGGGTTATGGCGAAGCGTTTGGCAATTTGCTCTACCACAATTACCCCGGGGAGGATTACAACGATGTGATGGATGGGGTGGATGCTGTCATCGCCCAAGGTTTTGTTGACCCCGAGCAACTCTATGTCACAGGCGGTAGCGCTGGAGGCATTATGACCGCTTGGATGATTGGCAAAAATGATCGCTTTCGTGCCGCCGCGGTGATCAAGCCGGTTATGAACTGGTATAGCAAAACCCTCAACGCCGATAACTGGTTTTATTATTTTGAGACTCGTATTCCCGGCACACCTTGGACGCACCCCGATGATTATTTACGGTTTTCGCCCATCAGCTTAGTAGGGAATGTCACTACCCCCACGTTGGTCATGGTGGGGCTTGATGATCTGCGCACACCACCCTCCCAGGCGAAGCAGCTTTACCACGCCTTGAAGTACCGCAAGGTACCCACGGTGCTGGTCGAGCTGCCCGGCGCCTCACATTTTATTGCCAGAAGGCCCAGCCAACTGATCGATAAAATTGACAATATTCTCGCGTGGTTCGAACGCTTTAAAGATAATGAAACTGTGCCTGGGAATAGTTCGGCGCCATAACATCAACACCCGCACTGAGAGGGACCGTATAAAAGGCGAATCAATCATGAATTAACAGCCACTCTTTGTTGCTGCCACTTTGTTACTCTATCGTCCGCCGTTCTTCCACTGCCTTCCAGACGCGTAAAAAGTTACCCCCCCATATTTTTTGCACCTCAACCTCGGAGTAGCCCCGCCGCAATAAACCCGCGGTAACATTGAAGGATTCGCTCGCATCTGTATAACCTGGAATACCGCTGCCGTGATTGAAGTCGGTGCCAATGCCGACGTGATCAATGCCCACTAGCCCCACAATGTGATCGATGTGGTTCAGCATGGTGCTTAAAGAAATGGCGCCCAACAAATCCCGGGCGCTACGCAGGAATGTTGCCTTCACCGCAGGATCGTCAATTTCCCAATAGAGCTCAAAGGGATAAAGGTAGTCTTCATCAATGCCCGCGTCCCGGCGAAGTGATCGAAGCGCTGTATCGATGCTGGGGTCCTGAGAATCGAACAGGTAGCCCGCAAAAGGAGCAACATGAATTACGCCGCCGCCTGCGGCAAGCCGCTTAATTTCCACATCGCTCAAATTGCGACTGACATCAGTCAATGCTCGAGCGTTGGAATGGCTCGCAACAACCGGTGCCGCCGAATTGTCTATTACTTGCAGCGCAGCCTCGGTCGATAACTGTGAAATATCAATGACTGCACCCAGAGCGTTAAGGCGTTGTACCGCGGCCACCCCCTTGCTCGAAAGACCACCATGCTCGGCACTGGGCTCACGAACTCCTGTTGCCGCGTTAAATAATGGTCGAGACGAGTCTGCAAAGTCGTTATGGCCCATGTGAGTCAGCGCAAACATTCGAACGCCCTGCTCAAAAAAATAGTCCACTGCGGTCGACTCGGTGCCGAAGATCAGGGCATTTTGTAAGCTCAGGATAATGGCCTTGTCACCCTCGGCAATGGTGCCCAACAAGTCATCACTTCCTGTCACTAACCGAATGCCATTACTGTCATTAGCGACCAGTGTGTTTACCGCCAGAAGCTTTTCTTCTGCGATAGCTTTTGCCGCGGCGTAGCCCTCAGCAGTCCGTGGCTTTGGTCCCACGGCAAGCGCCATAACGACAGCATTTAGCCCCCCTGCCAACATTTTTTCAGGCGCCACTTTCGAGAGGCCATCGGGACCCACATACATAGAAGGCTTTTCCGGGATCTCAATATCAGCATGGGCATCCAGAGTAAAAATTCGCTCATGCACAGCCCGAGCATGCTCGATGAATTCAGACTCGTCATCGGCTAGGGCCGGCACAAAAAACCCTGCGGCCAACAGCGTCAGCAGCACTTTCATCGCTGTCGTCAAGTTCATACCTTGCCACACCACCCTATTACTCACCTGCGGTCTTTTTTACCGGGAGTAAGGCATCGTACTGGGGCTTTTCGCCCTCAGCTTGTGCCATATAGGTACTGCGAATGGCGTCTACATCGAGCATCGATGCATTCCATGTGGCAATGTAGTCGAGGCCGTCTGCCGTGGTGTGATCACGGGCGTAATTAACCATGCGTTTGGCACCGGACACCGCCAAAGGCGCGTGCCCAGCAATCTGTTTAGCAATGATCATTACCGCTTCCAGCATTTGCTCTGCCGTGTCATACACCTCGTTCACAAGGCCAATGTCCCGAGCTTTTTCGGCACTGACACGTTCAGCCGTGTAAGACATTTGTCGCGCCCAACCCTCAGGAATGAGCTTCACTAAGCGAGGGTAGGTTCCGACGTCGGCGGTCATGCCAATGGCGGTCTCGTGCACAGAGAAAAACGCATCTCGCGTGGCATAACGACAGTCACAAGCGGTGATGAGATCCATAGCACCGCCTACCGCCGCACCCTGAATAGCCACCAACACGGGCATACGTGCTTCCTCAAGACACGTAAAAGCGTCTTGGAGTTCCATACAGTGATGGCGAAACGCCTCTGCGCGAACGAAGCGACTGCCACTTGCGGGCCCATCCAGCCCACCCTCTGTAAACACAGAGATATCCATACCCGAAGAGAAGTGTCGACCCTCCGCTGAAAGCACAATGACTCGGGCGGAAGCATCTCTCGAAAGCGCATTCACCGCTTCGGGTAGCTCGCTCCAGAACGAGGGAATCATTGAATTCGCCTTATCTGGGCGATTAAAGCGAATGTGCGCGATACCCTCGGCAACGGTTAAATCAAAACACTCGTAACTCATGACTTTTCTCTCCACTGTA
>Ga0213863_10003740_pt1 | contig 10395 bp, 9 predicted proteins | sample PICome_8_FD_160128 | JGI IMG/M metagenome (GOLD analysis project Ga0213863, IMG submission 160128) | Coastal seawater microbial communities near Pivers Island, North Carolina, United States - PICO497 | ecosystem: Environmental > Aquatic > Marine > Coastal | place: USA: North Carolina | collected... | reverse complement strand
CCCTCATCTCCCAGGGTAGACGCCTTCACGGTGGTCAAAAACACATGCGCATGGCTATCGTGATTAAACGTGACGGTACAGAAGTCGCCAGGATCGAGTAGCGCCTGAACTTCGTTGGGCTGTAATCTCAGCAACACCTCCGAGAGCTCACTGCGCTGGAAAGCTGCCTGCCAAGAAGCGCCAAGTTGAGAGCTGTTTACTAGCGCTTTCTGACCGTGAGAGGCCATTAGATTCAAAAAATTCAATACTCTGCGGCGCTCAGTACTTGCCGGCGAATCGACGTTAGCCACCTCTGCCGCGGCTGTACTCTTGGCGGTTGAACCGAAAATGTTTTGAAACCAACCCATAATCTTTATAGCTACCCCCAATCGCGGTCGAGATTTCAATAATGATACATTATCCACCAATGCCCTATATCTGCATCGTGGCAGCTTACCGCCAGTCAGGGTCTGCTCGTCTATCCCATATGTAGTAAGTTGGCACCGTTGTCGTTGAAGCCCGTCGTTTTCAGCACTGCCCAAAGCGTCCTCACAGCCAGCCATATTCCGCTGTTATTTGAGCGCAGGTGTATGCTGACGGTTTCATTAACGTAATACTCATGAATGCAATGGGGCTTAGGTGCTCGCAGTGAAAATCGCGCATTGTCTAATGCACATCGCTCCCTAAAATTGAATACGAGGCGCCTTTTTTTAATGAAACTCTACGCTCCAAAAGTCGCCTTTGCGATTGTCGTCGCCAACATGGTGGGCACCGGTGTTTTTACCAGCTTGGGTTTTCAATTGCTCGGCCTCTCTGACACCCGTGTCATTTTGTTGCTTTGGCTAATTGGCGGCATCTGCGCGCTTTGCGGTGCGCTATGCTACGCCGAACTCGGTGTCAGGCATCCAGATTCAGGCGGTGAGTATCACTTTCTCACTGAATTGATTCACCCTTATGCCGGATTCATTTCAGGTTTTGTTTCAGCGACAGTCGGCTTCGCCGCACCTATTGCGTTGGCAGCTCTGACCTTCGGTAGTTATCTGCAGGCGGGTTTATTACCCGTCGATCCTAAGCTGTCGGCGACGGCTCTCATACTCGCGCTTGTAGTCGTCCATACGCGGACTCGGCGTGAGAGCAGTGCTGGACAGGTGTACCTGACCGCACTAAAGCTTTTATTAATTACGGGCTTCATCGGCCTGGCGTTGCTCAACAGCCCCGCCTTTGCCCCCCAGCTATTTACCGGTGCTCCACTGTCTAGTGTAGATATGATCAGTAACGAGGCTGCTATCGCACTCATCTATGTCACCTACGCTTACTCGGGCTGGAATGCAGCCACCTATGTTTTGGGTGAGATGGAAGATCCTCGCCGCCACTTGCCCCGTGTACTGCTTGCGGGTTGCGGCTTTGTCACTTTGCTGTATTTGGCATTGAATGCCGTATTTTTGATTTCTGCTCCTGTTGATGCAATGCGGGGAGAAGTTGAAATTGGCTATGTCGTAGCAGGCTATCTTCTGGGGAGCACCGGCGCCTCCGTTGTCGCTGTCATTTTGGCAGGGGTTCTTATTTCAACCGTAAGCGCCATGGTCCTTGCTGGGCCACGGGCGCTGATGCGGTTAGGTGTGGACTATCCACGCTTCAAATGGCTGGGCGCACTTAACGACGATGGGTTACCTAAAAACGCGGTCATGTTTATGGGCATCATTGCACTGGTTTTTTTGTGGTCATCGACCTTCGAGCAAATACTAATTTTTGCCGGGCTGTTGATGGCCGCAAATACTTTCATCACGGTGGTCGCACTGTTTATTAGCCGCAAAAGAACTCAGGGGCAGCTCGATAGTTCACTCTATACAATGCCCCTCTATCCTTTACCGGCCCTACTATTTCTGGGCATAACAGGTTGGACACTTATCTACTCTGCCGTGTCATTTCCGACACAAGTGGGGGTATTCGCCATTGCATTGATTGCAGGTTGGCCCGTGTATCGCTGGGCTCGGCAATAAGGCTTTCTACACGGCATACTCACCGCCATCAGACTCCACTACACTACTTAGCGCTGCCATGGCACCGCTGGCAAACTGTGACTGAGAAACTATAAGAAGGAAGCCCTGCAATGACTATAGATTTGCTGAGTCTAAAACGTCGAATGAAGACCTTCATCGACGAGACCGTCATTCCCGCTGAACCTGATCTGCTCAGTGATAATGCGAACGCTGTCATGACAGACCTAAAAACCCAAGCTAAAACTCAGGGTTTGTGGGCATTGGGACACCCCGCAGAACTGGGAGGTGGAGGATTACCGTTTTTGGATTTCGCGCAACTCAACGAAATCATTGGTCGCTCCTATTTTGGACAGATGGCCGTAGGTTCAATTTCCATGCAGGACTCCATTATGCTGCATCGCTTTGGCAGCGAAGCCCAGCAGAGTGCGTGGCTGGATCCCCTAGTTGCCGGAGAAATCTATCCATCTGTCGGGTTGACCGAACCCGACGTTGCCGGCTCTGATCCAACGTTAATGCAAAGTCACGCCGTGCTGGAGGGTAACCAATGGGTGATTAATGGCCATAAGTGGTTCACTTCCGGTGCCAACGTTGCCGCATTCACTACGGTATTCTGCGAAACAGAACCAAAAGAGCAGCGACACAGTAAATTTTCAGCCATCATTGTTCCTACCGACACCCCCGGATACCACATTAAAAGAGTCGTGCGCACTATGGGTGATACCGTGGGCGGGCACTGCGAGATAGACCTTAACGATGTGCGGGTACCCGCTGGCAACCTGTTAGGTGAGCGCGGCAAAGGCTTCACCATTGCGCAGAAGCGCCTGGGACCCGGGCGAATCTTTCACTGCATGCGTTGGCTAGGGCAAGCCCAACGTGCCTTCGAATTAATGTGTGACTATGCCGGAAAACGCTATGCTCACGGTTCCCTCCTTGCAGAAAAGGGCGAGATTCAACGTTATATTGCCGAGTCTGCCGCCGAGATTCAGGCGGCCCGCCTCATGACACTGGATGCTGCTCGGGTTATGGACAGCGGTGATGACGCGAGAGTACAAATTGCGCTGATCAAGTTTTGGGGTGCACGAATGCTGCACAACGTGATTGATCGCGCCATTCAGGTTCACGGCGCCTTGGGCGTTACCGAAGACACCCCCCTTGAATTTATGTATCGAGAAGCACGCTATGCACGCATCTATGACGGACCCGACGAGGTCCATCGTATGACCGTCGCGAGGAAGCTGGTGCAAGACCCGGTGGGTAACGCGCCCTGGTGACCTGTTAAGGGCAGATTCGACAGCTCAAGCGCTGGAGCCGCATAGTTGAACTGGCCTTTCAGGCGGTTCGTCAGGCTAGCTGCTTGCGTATCTCTCTGGCAATGACCCAAAGACGGTCTTGGCCCCACAGGGTGACGATGGGCGCGCCTGTGGCATCGAGCAGTCGAAAGCTAGGCACACCCCAGCATCCCGCTCCGTACATGGCGATGCGGTTTTCCTCCAATAACGATTCCCAGCCCGTTTCACCTAGGTGTTTTTTAGCAACCTGCCAGTCTAAACCTGCCGCTTCGACGACCTTTTGTAATCCCTTATCGGCTAAAGTGCTGACTCCCAAAGCAAAGGCATGTCGAAGGAAGCTACTAATAAGCTCACTGCCTTTCCCCTCTGCCTCTGCCCATGGGTAGAGGGAATAACATCGACGTGCTGGCTCTCCAATGGGATCGCTGAAATTGCCATAGTCAACGCCTAAGGCCCGAGCCTCTCGAGCCGCGTCCATAAAAATATACAGTCCCTTCATTGGTGTCGCTGGGACACCACGCATGACCATAGGCAGTACCGGGCGCACGCTGAGTGCCACTCCTGAATCCTTCGCAAGTTTGACCGCACGATCATAAATCACAGCACTGTAGGGGCTGCGCAGTGAGACATAGATTTCCATAGTGAGAGAACCGTCACTGGGCACGTCCCCCCAATTAATATCCTGACGGGGTGCCAGCATGGGTGCCCCTGCTTCGCGATCAACCTTTAAATCCGTTAGGCGCTGCTCTAAGTGATACAGGCGGTCGACGCCCCAATACCATTCACCACCGTAATAGAACATGGCCCCTGAATAGTGTTTAAGTTCACTTCTTCGCGAATTACCGAAAGCCAATGCTGTGTTTACCTCTGTCTCTGAGGCAAAACCCAACTCCGAGGCTATTCGATCGAGTTCCAAAGCATCATCACACCACAGGGCACGACTCACCGACTCCACGACTGACACGCGCTCTGCGGCACTAGCGCTTGCCAAAATTCGCTGTGCCTGGCGAATCTGCTTGGGGTCAAGCGCGCCATCATGCATGGGAAAATCTAGGCCGAAGTCTGGTGCAATCTGGTGCGCATCGTAGCGGGAGAGTCTGGCCAGCATTTCGGGTTCTGCGTTATTTTTTCCCTCGGATGAACTCACTAGATGACAGATGAGCTCGACGTCGTAACGACTCGCTATTTTCACTAACAGCTGAGCCGCTAAATGGCTGTAGCCGTCGTCCACTTGATGGAAATATTCGACACAGTGCGCCTGCTTGTTCTTACGCCTGACTCGCTCTGCGGCTGCTCGCCGTTTGTTGACTCGCTTTTGCGTAAACAATCGGCTCATAACCTGCGACGTAACCCAGCGAACAATACGATTAGGGTCTGACGTAGCGAGCCCCCCTTGATCCTCAAATTCCTCAGCCATGACAGTTACCCATTAATCGACGCCTCAACCCCCGGCGCTTACCCAATAACGTCCAACTGTTCAACCTCAGGCGCACCGGCAAGCAGCGCGCCTACTTGCTGAAACGCTGCGGCAAAGTGGGCGGTTTCCCCATGCGCCTTAAGCGCAGCGGCGTCTACGTACTGTTCCATCACCTTGTAGGTCTGGGTGTCTGTCGTACTTCGATGCAGTGCGTACAGCATGTTACCAGGCTCGTCTTCACGCACGCGACGTGCCAGCTCCAAAAACGCCGCCTCGAACGCTTCGTTTTTACCCTCTTGTACTTTTATTGTCGCAATCAATCCTATCGCCATAACATCTGCCCTTCACACGCTAATAAAAAACTCTAATACCCTGCTCTGCCGGAGCAGAGATTTTGATAAAAATCATTGTCAAGGCGCTGGTAAGCACTTGCCTTGGGAGGACGCACATAAATTGCATCTTGACCCACTTGGTCTAAGTGGAAGGCCTGCTCCCTTAACGCTGTTTTGACCAGTTTAAAGGTACCCGTCGTCTGAAGCGAACTCTGCAGTCGTATAAATACCGGTCGAGCATAAGCAGGAAGCTGCGTATCAACCAACCGCGCAAAACTTTCCATGTCAAAGTTTTCCCGAGAATCTACCTCTAGCGCCGCCATACCTGCTCGACCCTCGGCACCGGGAACCTCTACACCATAGACATTAGAAATATGAATCTGGGCGTGTTGATTGAGCACCTCTGCCACTTCATTTGTCGACACATTTTCCGACCGCCAACGGAAGGTATCCCCTGTTCTATCCACGAACTGAAAGTGCCGGATACCTAGGGCAAAACCGACATCGATTTCGCGAATAAGATCCCCCGTATCGAACCATTGGTCTCCTGCCTTGAGTACATTACTAATAACTTTCTTCCCTGACGCCTCTTTGTTGGTGTACCCGTCGAAAGCATAGTCATTCGTAATTTCACCCAGCAGCAGCCCCGGTGTTCCGGGCGCCACCTCAACACAGTGGCCCTCTGCATTTCTAATAATTGTGTCATTCTCCTGATCGTAGGCCACCAGCGCCACTTTGGCGAAGGTTGCACCAATGGTTTTGTCTTTATTGAAGAAGTTTGCAAAGGTGACATTGCCCTCGCTACTGCCATAGATTTCGCAAATTCGTTTAACCTGAAATCGCGTTCTAAAGGCATCCCAGACATCAGGCCTTAAACCATTGCCCAGCATTTTTTCTAAGGGATTATTTCTTTCTTGGGGGTCTACAGGCTGCTGATTCAAATACCGGCACAGCTCACCCACATAAATAAAACTGTTGGTTTGAAACTCCCGAACTTCAGACCAAAAACTGGAGGCCGAAAAATGACGGCGTAAAAACACCGAGCCACCCGAAAAGATAAACGCCAGTAGTCCCGGAGCCAGTCCAGTCGTATGGTAAATCGGCAGACAAAGGTAAAGCCGATCAGCAGGTTTAACTCGAAAACCCAGACGTCCCAAAACCGTACCGGCCGCCAGTGCTTTTCGATGCAGCATAATTGCAGCTTTGGGTAAGCCCGTAGTACCCGAGGTATAGATGTAAAATGCCACCTCTCCGGCAGTAATATCCCGGGTACCCGGGATATTTTCAGGACTGTGGGCGACCATTTCAGCTTGAGCATCTACGCACCCATCAGGACAGCGAGTCGTGTCTGAATCAGCAAACCAAAAGTACGATTCAATTTGAGTGATTGCCAGCGCTTCGCGACTTTCATCCATGACAGCCGTACGCTCACCGCCAACAATGAAATAATTGGCGGCGGCCGCCTCCACGCAGTGGGCAAGACCACCGCCCGACAAACTGTTATTAATCAAGGCACAGCTAGCCCCTACTTTGAGCACCGCCAGGAAGCTAAGAATAAACTCAGCCCGGTTCTCCATGAACAATGCAACGCTGTCTCCTCGCTGTACGCCTCGCTCCTGCAGCACACGGGCGAAACGATTAACCAGGCCATTAAACTCAGCGTACGTCCACTCTTTACCTTCAAAAAGCAGCATTGTCCGATTAGGGTGGGCGGCTACCGTGTCTTCGAAAACACTCGCCACCGAGACGACCTCGTCGTGTGCAGGCATTTTAAATTTCAAGGCCGGCAACAGATGACGCATCTCTCCCAAGACTCGAACGGTCTCTTTAACTTTGCGGATCGAATTCAACATAGTCGTGCTCCCGCATTAGGCCCAGTCACTGGCGTTCTTCTAAATGTCGGCAGTTTACTCATCAGGTAACGCTGGGACGCGCAGCCAGTCTACGGAACGACGCATAAAACCCACTTTCACTCGAAAGCGCATGGTGTTCTCTTCCAACAACATGATTTCTGCGGGTTTGTACTCACCCAACGGTGCAGCGAAAACATCGGCTTTCCAGCTATTGTCTTCGGTTTGGCTGACCTCAAGATCGCGTACCACCTCAAAACCTACGGCCTCTGGCTTTTTGTCATTTCGAACGACAACACCCGTAGTACTGTTAGCCGTGAATTCAATCCAAATCGCTTCACCCTGCTTTTGCCAGAGCCCCTCTAGAGTGCCCGCTAATACGCCACCCGAAAAAACCAGCAACAGTGTAAAAAGAACGTATCGAAACATATCAAAACCTCTCGCTTTTAAGTTGCCCGCTGCTTTTTAGACAGGGACAAGTTCGACTCCAAACTGTGTTTGATCTATCCAGTGGTAGCCCTAACAAATAGTTAACTCAACCCCACACTTGCACGGACTTTGAACCCTAAAGCCCTGATCTTTTTTGCTCGTGGGCTATAAGCGTTCATGCCCTCTCTCAAGCACATTTATGGCCTCAGGGTTATTTTAAAACTAGAACCTCTTCCCCCATACCCCGCACCCCTGACACGGCCATTCGTTAACGCCCGCGCCTCAGACAACGCAAATCCTTTTATTGCTACTGCTGTGTTATCACACTTCATTGACCCCGATCATCTTCGTCGTGGCCCGGAAAGGCAAATCGACCTCTTGATTGGGCAACAACGGCAGAACTTGAGGCTGCCATAGTGCCGACCAGCAGCCTTGGGCTTCGAGTAAATCTTGCGTGGTTTTTCGGGTATCTTCAGGCAGCTGCAGCAACCGCATTCGTAACTGCTCCAAGCACCAAACACGATATTGAGAATACCGCGCTTTTTTGTACTCGATACCATTAACTTGAACATCGAAACGTTTGTGCCCACGATTTACGGCTTGGGCATTGGCACTGAGGTACGGTAAATATTCGGCTCCAATGTCGCTTAGTAACGGCAATAGATCGTCGGGCAGTGTTGAGCACCACTCACCGCGAAGATCTTCAGGGCGTGAATTCCATAAACGCCCTACCCACTCGAGCACCGCCGGAGCCGTTTGACGCAAGATTTCTAGTGGTACAGGGTCAAGGGCGAAGTGGCGAAAAAAGGGGCCCGATAGTCCAATATCGGCCAGTGATGGCCTACTCCCCAGGAGGTAAGGCCGGACACTAAAGATCCCCTGTAGCTGGCCAAAAAGGCGTTTTACACTGGCCTCCACAGCAGGAATATTTTGTCCTGTTAGGCCGTCACCCAGCGTATAGCCCCGACGTTGCCGCCGGCGAAGAAGCAATCCCTTTAGCCAGACTGGCAGAGGAACCGAGCCCATCAGTTCTGTGGCGAGATGCCATGATGCAAAACGCGCGCCCTCGGTATAATGCCAACGATAGTGCATCGCTGGGCGCCACCACCACTCATCAGCCCAGTCCTCGATCAGATGTGCAACGAAAGCCTGAACGGGGTCGGATGGCATAAGCGCGTTGTCGGAGAACTCTGACTCAAACCACTCGATCATTTTGGTTGTGTCGGTGAGCCAACGTCCATCGGCAAGCTGCACGGCGGGCATTTGCGAGACGCCAATCTCACGTTTTAACTGTCGCTCCATGCTGGGAAACTGCATGGACTCAAAATGATAGGGAATGCCACGGATGCGGAAATAATTCTCCATTTTCCCGGTGAAATAAGAAATGTTGGAACCGTAAAGCGTGAGTGCCGGCTGCCCTGTCACGGGCTCGGTCTGTCCATCCACCACCGTTCCACTCATTTGACGCTCCCTGCAGCGTAGATCGTCATGTTTTCCCTGTCCCCTAATACGGTAGGTCTTTACCAAGAACACCACACACTAGTTATTGGCATTTTCTATGTCAATATTTTGATATGATGAGCACTTCAGACGGATGTGTTTATCCTCAATAGATTTACCAAGGGTCTCTCCACATATAGACCCAAAAAGGCCGTCATGGGGTAAAAAAAATAAATAGTGCGCCAACAAGGCCACTTAGTGCTTTATAGCAGTGGTTTCAAAAGCGATACTGCTCAACAGGATCACAATTAACACCAAAACAGTTGTCCTATTTTCATACCAAACCCATCGCTGGAGTCGATTTTCGTGGAAATCAATCATAAAATTATTGTAGTCACTGGGGCCGGTAGTGGCATTGGCAAAGCGCTGGTTAACAAATTTGTGGCCGAAGGCGCCAAACAGGTCATCGCTGTCGATATTAACGCCGCCAATGCTGCTGCAACAGCCGATGCAAACGCTTGCTTAGCAATGACGGCTGACGTCGCCTGCGAAGCCGATATGATTCGCGTGATCGACGACGTTGAGTCTCAGGTAGGCCCCATTGATCTGTTTTGTAGCAACGCAGGCTTAGCCGCGGGCCCCAGCGAGCAATCTCCCGATCAGGAGTGGCAGATCAGCTGGGATGTCAACGTAATGGCACACGTTTATGCGGCTCGCCACCTTGTACCGCGAATGATTAAGCGAGGCGGGGGCTATTTCCTCAATACCGCATCAGCCGCTGGCCTCCTCAACCAGATTGGGGGGGCGGCTTATGGGGTTACCAAGCACGCCGCAGTAGGCTTTGGCGAATGGCTAGCCCTAACCTACGGCCATCAGGGCATCAAAGTATCCCTGCTTTGCCCACAAGCTGTTCGCACTGCAATGACTGCAACAGATCCCGACCAGATAGGTGCCGAGGGGCTACAAGCCGCTGCGGGAGATGGCATGCTTGAAGCTGATATCGTAGCCGACATTGTCGCAACGGGGCTCAGAGAAGAATCTTTTCTGATTTTGCCGCATCCAGAAGTCACACAATATATGCAGCGAAAAACAGCAGACTATGATCGCTGGATCAAGGGAATGAATCGGTTTCATCAGTCCTTGGCTGAATCATAAGCGCTTTTATTGCCAAACTTTAAAACATGCGTTGACCCAATAACCGGCAGCAGATCCCGAGCACCCCTAGTCAGCGCCTAAGGGTTCGGTATCGATGGGCAGAAAGCCTCATGGTCGCATCACGATCGCCAACTCTCATTCCCCACCAGAGGCCGATGCGATTCGATCCATAGAAATGGAGCATCGTGCTCTTTCGGAGCTGTAGCATCGCGATTATCAGGCCGAACCCAGAGAGAGGTTTTACATTGAGGTTGCACCAGCAAGATACGCCGGCATTTTCTGAAACACGAAACTCTGCGGTTGTGAAATGCTGGCGTCGCCACCTCAAACCGTGAGTCCAAGAGAGCAACTATGACGGTAATAATCGACCACCACTTTAATGCTCCCGCCGATCAGCTTTGGGACATTCTGGGCACACCCGATCGTGTTGATTGGGTGCCGGGCGTAGAACATTGCGCCCTTGAGGGAGACGTTCGTTCGCTAACGCTACCGGGAGCCGGCGAT
>Ga0213863_10003738_pt1 | contig 10395 bp, 9 predicted proteins | sample PICome_8_FD_160128 | JGI IMG/M metagenome (GOLD analysis project Ga0213863, IMG submission 160128) | Coastal seawater microbial communities near Pivers Island, North Carolina, United States - PICO497 | ecosystem: Environmental > Aquatic > Marine > Coastal | place: USA: North Carolina | collected... | reverse complement strand
GCTCAAAAATTGAGGGTTATGAAATTCATATTGGCCAAACAAGCGGAGCTGATTGTAATAATAGTTGGTTGGTAATCGATAATAATAAATCTGGAGCATCTTCAAAAGATGGTAAAATCCAAGGATGTTATATCCATGGTCTTTTTTCTTCTGATGAATTTAGAAAAAATTATTTAGAACGTATTGGTGCAATCAATATTAAAAGCGAATATTCTACAAAAGTTGAGAAAACTTTAGAAGACCTTGCAAAGCATATTGAGAAAAACTGTGATTTAGATGAGATATTAAAGATCGCATCAGATAAATAATTTTATCTATTTTGCAATTTTTCTAAAATCTTAATCCTTGCTTTACCCAAAGGTGAAGCGTTTAAAACTTTATCATAGTCAATTGTAGGATTATGTCTTTGAATTTCTAAATTCAAATTCGATGGCGTCAGTTGCCCCATTTCTGAGAGAACATTATAAGCTTGGACTTGTTCATCACGAAGTGCTGAAACTAAATTTGATCGCGCCGATAGTAGTTCTTGCTCAGCGTCTAAAACATCCAAGGTAGTTCGAGATCCTAAATTAGATTCTTCACGAATACCTTCAAAAGCTATTTTAGATGCTTCAATTTGAGCTTCACTTGCTTTAATTGCCGCAACTGCTGCTAACCACGATGAATGATATAGCTGAAGATTTGATTTAGTTGTTAGTAAAGCATTATCTAGGGCATACTTACTTATATTTTTATCATTAATTGCAGCACGTCGTTTGCTTCTTAAATCTCCACCTTTGTATAATGGAATAGTTGCTTGAATCGTCGCTCCAGTAGAAGAAGTAATCGTTGAGCCAGTTTTCGTTGATATGCTACCTGTAATTGTTGGGCCACCAATTCTTCTTGAAGCGCTAACTTTAAGTTCAGCTACTTTAAGCTGCAGTTTGGCAGAAAGTATTCGCGGGTGGTTTTCCAGTGCTATTTCTTCAGCTCTGGAAAATATAATGGGTATATTTGGGTGCTCTGGAGGAGTAGCTAAATCACCATGGTTTTCACCGACTATTAATAGATAAGAAGCGCTTTTACCTGAAAGGATTGCTTTTCGTTGCTCAACATTACTAACAGCAAGTGCAAGTCTAGCTTCAGTTTGGCTTACATCTGTTCGGGTTACTTCACCAACTTCAAAACGATTTTTTGCAGCTCTTAATTGTTCCTTGATAACTTTTATATTACTTTTTGCTAAATCTAAATTTGCTTGAGCCTGTCGTAAGTCCATAAATATTGTGATGGCTTTCAGTAAATTATCTTGTTCAGCTTTAATTAACAATTCTCTCTCAGCTAATATTGAATATTTCGCTGCGTCGATTAAGTTAAAAGATTTACCTCCATCATATAATAATTGGCTGATGGTTAAATTGGCAGAATTTGCATTATTGTCATCTAAATTTTGCGATAATGTTGCGCTTAAACTTGGTTTTATTAAAGATTTTTGTTGAACTAAGCTTTCATTAAGCTTGAGAATTTTTTCTCTTTGCTGAGCAATATAAAAATTATTTTTATAGGTAGATTCGAGTGAAGATTTGAGACTAGTTTCATTCGCATGGCCAGGTAAGGAAATTATAAGAATTATTATAAAACTAAATATAAATCTAAACATAGGAACCCTTGTTGTATTTTGTTTATATCTATCTTTATTTAAATTTAAATCAAACAAAAGTGAATGACTTCGACTCAGAAAAATCTTTGATGATAGGCGCTGAAGCATCAAATTCTGAACGCCATGTAATATCTGACCCCCTTTTGATACCTAAAAAACATTGTCCCATTGCCCCATCAGTAAATATTGAAATAATTCTACCGCCATCTTTTAATTGATCTTTCAAACTTTTAGATATTTTTTGTACGCCACCTTGAATTATGATCACATCATAGAGGCCATGTTTTTCATCTCCATCATAGAGATTTCCTGATATGACTATTGCATTATCAACACCTTCGTCTTCAAGAGCTTTTCGGGCAAATTCTGCCATATCAATATTGGATTCCAAAGCTACAACAGCTTGGGCTAATTTTGCGATTACCGCTGTGGAATATCCTGTGCTACAACCAACATCTAATACTAGCTCCTCTGACCGTATAGATACAGCATCTAGCATTTTTGCAAATATTCTGGGATCTAATATTACACGATTGTCTGGAAGTGTTATATGTTCACCTATATAAGCAACAGATTGCTTTTCCAGTGGTACATACTTTTCTTTTGGTGTTTTTAATAACGCATCAATAATTGGGTATTTGGTTACATCAGATGGCCTTACCTGACAATCAACCATAGCTTCGCGTGCTGTTTGAAAATTAGTCATTAGTGATATCTACTTATAAATGAATAAACTTATTTATCCTGTTTTGGCATAGCTAAATTGGATGGGCAATAGCGTGTTGCGAATCTTATAAATATAATACGAAAATATTAATCTATTTACATAAATGTGCAGTAAAAAATTTACCTTTAGATAAAAATTTATAATACAAATAACAAGTATTTTGTATTATTTAAACGCTGAATATCTGCTATGGATCTTAATCTGATTTAAAGATTTAACTTATTAAAAAATCTAAACGACTGAAAAGTATATTTTATTTTCAGTTTAACTACTTAAAATTAAAATTTTAAAAAAATATATTAACAAGAATATCTTTGTTATTAAATTGTATACAAAAGTTTAAAATTAAAATACAAAAATATTTTTTATAGTGGTAAATATAGTTGACCAATTTAACACGCATGCTAATATAAATATATGTTAATTATTTTTAATTAGTTAATTAATTATAGTTTCTTGTTAACATTGTTAACATTGTTTAAATGCAAAATTTTTTTTTGCCAATAACAATTAATTCACATCCTTGGGAGGGGAATATGACAGACAAATTAAACCGTAGAAAATTCTTGCGTGGATCTGCAGTAGCTGGAGCAGCTACTCTTGCTACACCAGCAATTGCTGATGGTCACGCAACTACTTTAAAAATGCAAGCTGCATGGGGTGGTGGGATATTCCTAGAGAATGCCCAGTCTTATGTAGATCGCGTTCACGCAATGGCAGGCAATGCATTGAAGATTGACCTATTAGCAGTTAATTCAGTAGTGAAGACGTCGCAAATGCAAGATGCTGTTCACCGTGGTGTTCTAGATGCATGTCACTATGTGCCAGCATATTGGTATTCAAAGTCAAAAACAGCATCATTATTTGGTACTGGTCCATGTTTTGGCTGGTCATCACAAGAAGTGCTTGGCTGGGTAAACTATGGTGGAGGCCAAGAATTATTTGATGAACTGATGGGTGATCTAGGTTTGAACCTTGTATCGTTTTTCAACTCTCCAATGCCAGCGCAGCCATTAGGATGGTTTAAAGAAGAGATAAAGAGTGCCTCTCAAATGGAGGGCTTGAAATACCGAACAGTTGGCTTGGCTGCTGACGTATTGCTAGAAATGGGAATGTCTGTTGTTCAATTACCTGGTGGTGAAATTCAGCCAGCAATGAAATCAGGATTAATTGATGCAGCTGAATACAATAACCCGACATCAGATCGTGATTTTGGTATGCAGGATGTATCAAAAGATTATCACTTAGCATCATTCCACCAGTCTCAGGAATTCTTTGAAGTTTCATTTAACAAAAAGAAATTTAATAAGTTGCCAGAAGAACTTCAGGCGATATTGAAATACGCTTCTGAAGCTGAAAACTCAAACTTCTATTGGAATAACACAAAAAGATATTCTGATGATCTTGAGAAATTACAGTCTGAGCACGGTGTAAATGTTCACAGAACACCTGATAGTGTCATGCAGGCACAATTAGAAGCTTGGGATGTTGTGACTGACAGAATTGCTGGTGAAGACGCGTTCTTTGCTAAAGTTATTGAGAGTCAAAAAGCTTATGCTAAAAATGTTATGGGTTATTTAAATCTTAACCAACCTGATTACAAATTAGCTTACAAGCATTATTTTGGTTAATTAGTATATAAATGAGGGCCAGTTTGGCCCTCATTTTTTTTATTACAAGGAGAAGATATTTGCTCAAATTTGTTCATGGAATTGAAGGCCTTAGTATTTGGGTTGGTAGAGCATTTGGTTGGTGTATTTTGATTTTAACACTCTCCGTGTCTTATGAAGTCTTTATGCGTTATGTGTTAAATTCACCCACAGTCTGGGCTTTTGACATGATGATACAAATGTATGGAGCGTTATTTTTAATGGCTGGCCCATATGCTCTTGCCCAAGACACTCACGTAAGAGGGGATGTTTTGTACAGATTATTTTCTAAAAAATGGCAGGCTAGATTAGATTTTCTTTTATATCTTTTATTTTTCTTTCCAGGAATTTTAGCTTTATTTTGGTACGGCTGGGAAATCGCATCTGATAGTTGGAGATATAAAGAGGTAAGCTGGAACAGCCCTGCAAGAATTCAAATCTACTTTTTCAAAACATTGATACCATTAGCTGGTGCTTTGATGTTACTTCAAGGCGTTGCAGAGCTCATTAGGTGTTGGTCAGCTATGAAAACTGGTGTGTGGATGGAAAGACTTGATGACGTACGAGAAACTGAAGATATGTTAACAGATTGAACCTCTAAAACTACACCTAACTCTTAAGTTTGATAACTTAATTTAAGCATTTACGAAAGTTACTAAAATGACAAATCCAGAAGTTGCAATACTAATGCTATGCATGTTTATCATGTTAGTTTTGTTAGGGTTTCCTATTGCATTTACACTAATCGCAATGGGAGTAGGTTTTGGTTATTATGCCTATTACGATGGACCACCAGAAATATTTTCTGAAATATTTGATAATAATATATTCTATTTGCTCAACCAGAATACTTATTCTGTCATGGAAAATGATACACTAGTCGCAATACCACTTTTCCTATTTATGGGTTATGTTGTTGAACGTGCAAATATTGTTAACAGATTATTCTTTTCTCTCTACATGGCAGCTAGAAACCTACCGGGGTCGCTTGCCATTGCTGCACTCATAACCTGTGCTGTATTTTCAACTGCTTCTGGCATTGTTGGTGCAGTTGTAACGTTAATGGGTCTTCTAGCATATCCTGCAATGGCGAATGCAAATTACAATAAAAGTTTTGCATCAGGAGTTATTTGTGCTGGTGGAACACTTGGGATTCTCATTCCACCTTCAATAATGTTGATAGTTTATGCGGCAATAGGTAATCTTTCCCCATTACGTCTATATGCAGCGGCAGTCTTTCCGGGCTTATTACTTGCTGGATTTTATATAGTCTATGTTATTATGAGAGTATGGTGGAACCCATCAATTGCGCCAAAACCTAGCATGGATGACGTGCCTCCTAAACGTCAGATTTATTGGGATTTATTAGTTTCTTTTGTTCCACTAACTTTATTGATTACAGTCGTACTTGGCTCAATTCTTGGTGGATTAGCTACACCCGCTGAAGCTGCAGCCATGGGTGCTCTGGGGGGTATTATACTCGCTGTATGTTATAGATCGATGACATGGGAAAAGCTCAAAGAGAGTGTGTTCTTGACTGCTAAAGCAACTGCTATGGTCTGTTGGTTATTTGTAGGGTCATGGACTTTTGCTTCTGTTTTTTCATATCTAGGTGGTCATGACTTAATTTCACATTGGGTCATTGGTATGGATTTAACTACAATTCAGTTCTTGATTTTAGCGCAGCTGATTATTTTTATTCTTGGTTGGCCGCTAGAATGGTCAGAAATATTGATTATATTTGTTCCAATTTTTCTTCCATTGTTAGAACCTTTTGGAGTGAATCCTTACTTCTTCGCAATGTTGGTAGCACTAAATTTACAAACCTCCTTTCTGACGCCACCAATGGCTATGTCTGCATATTATTTAAAAGGTGTTTTGAAAAATCAAATTGAACTGATTGATATATTTAAAGGTATTATGCCATATCTTGGTATTGTCATATTCACTATGGTTCTCATGTACATTTATCCTGGAATTGCTTTATGGTTCCCAGACTATTTATTTGGTGAATACATCCCATGATTAAAGAGCCTAACACTTTAACTGCGATGGAGGCTGCAGCCTCCATTTCTTCAGGCTCTTTAAGTTCTGTTGATTTAGTCCAGTCTTGTTTAGATCAAATATCCAAAACTGATGATCAGATTAAAGCATGGGAATATATTGATGGCGAGAATGCCCTTGAACAAGCTGCTGAATGTGATCGAATTCGTAGACATGGAAAATCAACAGGGCCGCTCCATGGTGTGCCTGTTGGTCTAAAAGATATAATAGATACAGTGGATATGCCAACTCAGCTAGGTACATCTGTATTTGAAGGCCGTCAAACTACAAAAGATGCTAGAATAGTTGAAAGATTACGTGAATCTGGTGCTGTAATAATGGGTAAAACTGTTACTACTGAATTGGCATTTTTGCACCCAAGTAAGACACGTAACCCTCATGATTTAGACAGAACACCTGGTGGATCCTCAAGTGGATCAGCTGCTGCTGTAGCAGCAAACCATGTTCCAATCACCGTAGGCACACAAACCAACGGTTCTGTAATTCGGCCAGCTTCATTTTGTGGAACATATGGCTTTAAACCTACCGCAGGTATTATTCCGAGATCAGGCATACTCAAAACCTCTGAAACCTTAGACCAAGTTGGGTGTTTTGGACGCTCACTATCAGATATTGCTTTATTAAGTGATGTCTTAGGTGCTTATGACCAGAATGATATAAATAGTTTTTCTAGGCCGCGACCTAAAATGTTAGAAGGAGCACTATCAGAACCTCCTGTAACACCAAATCTTGCCTGGCTGGATTTACCTTTTTATGACCGATTAGCTTCAGATACACGTGAAGGATTGGATGCAATAAATGATATATTGGGTGATCAGCTTGGCAAAATGACTGCTGCTGATCAACTATCAAACCTGGTTGCTGTTCAAGCAAGAATACATGAATATGAAATTTGCAAACATCAAAAGGATGCATTTGATCAGAATTGGGATGGTTTAAGCGATACCTTAAAAGTGGTGGTTAAACGTGGTCGTCAAATTAGCTCAGATGAATATGATGATGCAATTGCGGTAAAGCTTTCTGCACAAGATTTCTTTGCTGATTTTTTCACAGAATTTGATGCGATCATTGCTCCCTCCGCTACTGGTGAGGCGCCATTTGTCAGTGAAGCTACTACAGGTGACCCTATCTTCTGTACACTTTGGACTTTAGCAGGACTTCCATCGATCACTCTTCCACTTCTTGTCGGGAAGAATGAAATGCCAATTGGTGTTCAACTAATTGGAGAGGCTGAACATGATGGTCGTTTATTACGAACAGCAAATTGGTTACAACAGTATCTTAGTGAAGATGCTTCATAAAAGGAAAAAACATGTCATATAAAATAAAGCTATTAGTTGGATTTATAGGTGTTGGGATCTTTATAATATTTATTGGAGGTTTATCTCATTCAATTTCTACTGGATTTGCGGGCTTCTCAGGGGGAACCCCATTTATGATTATTGCAATAGTTGTATGTAGTGCAGCTGTTTATGATTTCTGGTCTGAGTGTGTCCGAAAAAAATGAATAAACCGCGAATTTGGATAACGCGAAAATTATCTGATGCAACCCTGAGAAGGGCACAACGAGATTATGACGTTGTTGTAAACTTGAAAGATCAACCTGGGACAAAAGAACAAATAATTTCAGCAAGTTTTGAATTTGATGCAATAATTCCATGTCATTCGGAAATATTTTCTTCTGATGTTGTATCTAAGTTTGGACCAAAATTAAAAATAATAGCTAATCATTCAGTAGGTGTTGATCATTGTGATTTAGGTGCTCTTAAAAAAAAGAACATTCTTGTTACAAATACTCCAGATGTCTTATCTGATGCTACAGCAGAAATAGCTATGCTTTTGATGCTAGGTGCAGCAAGGCATGCTATATGTGGTGATGAAATTGTTAGAACTGGAAATTGGAATAATTGGTCACCTTCTTTTATGGTTGGAAAGCAACTTACAGGTTCTAGATTAGGTATCATCGGAATGGGACGCGTTGGGCAAGCATTCGCAAAAAAAGCCCGAGGTTTTGATATGGATATTCATTATTTTAATAGAACTAAACTCAATAAGAATATTTCGAATGGCGCAAAATATCATGAAACTATAGAAAGTTTGTTAGAAGTATCTGATTTTCTGTCATTGCATTGCCCTTCTACACCAGAAACTAATTTATTATTAAATGAGCAACGTATAAATTTAATGCCTTCTGGGTCTATTTTAGTAAATACAGCTAGAGGATCATTAATTGATGAAAAAGCTCTAATCAATGCTGTAAGTTCGGGGCATATTTCAGGAGTGGGGCTTGATTGTTATAAAGATGAACCTGGTGGAAACCCTGAATTTTCAAAATATAAAAATATTTTTATGCTTCCCCATATAGGTAGTGCTACTGTAAAAACACGTGATGCGATGGGGTTTCGAGCACTTGATAATCTAGATTCATATTTTGCGGGAAAAAATCCAGCAGACTTATTATAATCAAAAGGAAATAAAATGACAAAATTAGCTTTTCTTGGACTTGGTGTAATGGGGTACCCAATGGCTGGTCACCTATTTAATGCAGGTCATAATATTAAAGTTTATAATCGTACAACTGCTAAGGCAGTTAAATGGACTGAAACATATGGTGGAAGTTACGCTGAAACACCATCTAAAGCTGCAGAAGGTGCTGATATTGTAATCGCTTGTGTTGGTAATGATGATGATCTTAGATCAGTTTGCTTAGGTGATGAAGGCGCTTTTTCATCTATGAAATCAGGGTGTCTTTTTATTGATCATACAACTGTTTCTGCAGCAGTTACAAAAGAACTACACGATGTTGCTAAAATACTTGGAATTGCATTTGTTGATGCGCCTGTGTCTGGTGGCCAAGCTGGTGCGGAAAATGCACAACTTTCAATTATGTGTGGTGGGGCGCAAGATGACTATAATACAGCTGAAAAAATAATGGATATTTATGCTAAATTATGTAAGAGAATTGGTGAAACTGGGGCAGGCCAATTAACAAAGATGTGCAACCAAATTGCCATTGCAGGTTTAGTTCAAGGTTTATCTGAAGCTCTTCATTTTGCACAAAAGGCTGGTTTGGATGGTAAAGATGTAGTTGAAATAATTAGCCAAGGAGCTGCTGGTAGCTGGCAAATGGCAAACAGATTTGAAACTATGTTAGATGATAAATATGAGCATGGTTTTGCGGTGGATTGGATGCGTAAAGATTTAGGAATATGCTTAAATACTGCAAATGAAAATGGTGCTAGTCTTCCGGTAACTGCATTAGTTGATCAATTTTATAAAGATATCCAAAAAATGGGTGGTGGAAGATGGGATACTTCATCTTTATTAAAGAGGCTCACCTAATAACATAGATAATTCATAAAATTATTGCTGCGATTTATTTTATATTGAAGAATTAAAGTTAATCTATTCTTTAAATTTATATTGTATCTACAAAATAAATTACCAAGATATGTTTCTAGTCTCTTTCACTTATTTTGTTAGCACTGTATGAAGCATGAAATATTGTTTTAAAGGCAAGACTAATGGCTATGGAAAAAAACTTTGATGCTGCTTCTAAAGAAGCCAAGATTTGGAAGAAATGGGAAGATGCAAATGCATTCAAGGCTGGGGCGAACGCTTTTCCTAATGCAGATAGTTATGCCATAATGATCCCACCACCAAATGTTACTGGTGTTTTGCACATGGGGCATGCTTTTAACAATACGCTTCAAGACATTCTAATCCGTTGGCATAGAATGCGTGGTTTTGATACACTTTGGCAACCAGGAACAGACCATGCAGGAATTGCAACACAAATGGTTGTTGAGCGTGAATTAGCAAAGAATAATGAACCATCAAGATCAGAATTAGGGCGTGAGGCATTTTTAGAAAAAGTTTGGGCATGGAAAGAACAGTCAGGTGGTACTATTATCAACCAGCTCAAACGGTTGGGTGCATCATGTGATTTTTCTCGTACCGCATTCACTATGGCAGGAGCTCATGGCGACACAAAAACGGGCCACGAAAATAGTGCCAATTTTCATGATGCAGTTTTAAATACTTTTGTTGATTTTTATGAAAAAGGTTTAATATACAAAGGCAAAAGATTAGTTAACTGGGATCCACATTTTGAAACTGCCATATCTGATTTGGAAGTTGAAAATATTGAAGTTGATGGCCACATGTGGCACTTTAAATATCCATTAGTAGGTGGTGAAACTTATACATATATCGAAAAAGATGATGATAATAACATAATAGTAAGTGAAGAGAGAAATTATATATCAATAGCTACAACACGCCCAGAAACAATGTTGGGTGATGGTGCTGTAGCTGTA
>Ga0213863_10003734_pt1 | contig 10398 bp, 4 predicted proteins | sample PICome_8_FD_160128 | JGI IMG/M metagenome (GOLD analysis project Ga0213863, IMG submission 160128) | Coastal seawater microbial communities near Pivers Island, North Carolina, United States - PICO497 | ecosystem: Environmental > Aquatic > Marine > Coastal | place: USA: North Carolina | collected... | reverse complement strand
TTCGTCCCACCATCTCGGCCACAACGATTTATTCTCCCACGCAACTTCCAAAGTCAATATCGACGACATCTCTCTCACTTTAAACTTCTTTGTCAAATCCCTTGCGCGAGATGACCTCTTCACCAACTTTCTCGTTTCACTATTCACCTCGTACAAGAATTTCACATCATTCGAATTCAATCTCGGAAGAATGTGTTTAAAACAAATATCGTCGTTATTCACAATCAAATCCCACACATCTCTCTGACCAATCCGTCTTTTCTGCGCTCGCGTCGTCACCCCACTCGACATCGCTCCGCTCTCTTTTTTATCTCTCTCTTCCTTTCGCTCTCGGAAACAAACAACCCGCACGTGGTTCTTTTTTTTATGATCTCGCATGTCACATTCAAAGCTTTTTTTCTTCTTCTTTGAGGGAGAAAATTTCCTTCATTTTTGTCTTCTGCGCAAGATTAAAATTTCTCTTCGCCTTTAAAGAAGAACACTTTACGCGATGGGATATTATTGAGAGAGAAAAGAGAGGCGCAAAACAGCGCGACAGGTAACCCTTTAGGTCTCTCTGATCGTCGTTGCGTTGTTCTTTTCACGACGAGAGCAGTTTTGCGTTGTGAAAGAGCGCGAGAGATGATGGAAAAAGAAGAAGAAAAACGTCCTCCCAAGACGACGACGATGCATCCGATGTTTACGACGAAAGAAAAGAAGAAGGAGGAAACGAACGCGTACAATAATAATAACGTTGAGAATATCAACGACGCGAAGAGAGTCGCGGAAGCGACCATTGACTTGACCAAAGGAGGAGAGCAGACAGACGCAAAAACGACGACGAATTTGAACAAAGATATTCAAAAATTCTGTTGCACAAAACAAGAAGAAGAAGAGTCGTCGATTGTCGATTTGACGCAAGAGAAGGACAACGACGACGAAAAGGAGAAGACGAAAACGGAAGAGCAGCCTCCTCAGAAAGTGCACAGTTTTTTCCAAAAGAGGAAACCGCAGGCGAAGAGTACCGCGACGGCGACGGATGTTCCGGGCGCGTCTCGTAAAACGCCGTACGAGGAAGCGGTGAAGCATTTACCGCCGATTCACGTGAACTGTCCGATTCGGACAGTGGTGGGAGCAGATGCAGAGGATGTAATGAAAGGATATGGGATTGCTTTTGAAAACGCGGTGGCGTCTGCGGCGGAGAGACGACGTTCTCTGTTAAAGTCGTCGTCGGCATCGACTGGGGCATCTTTTCAGTGGCGATACGAAATCAAAAGCGACGATGAGAAAAAAGACGAAGAAATGAGCATAGAAACGGAAGAAGAAGAAGAAGAAGAAGAAGAAGAAACAGAACCAATCGATGAGTACTCGCGAGCAATCATAAACCGACTCGAGTCGCAATTTCGCGCGGCGAGTAAAGGGACTCCTTGGGTGGAAATTTGCAAACCAACGCGCGCCTCGGAAGCGCTCGGATCGCAAAACTCGCAACCGGCAGATCTATGTCGCAACTGGCTAACCAACTGGAAAGCGAGGATTGAAAGCAACAAGAACGCGAGCAAACACACGTTTAGAAACGCGCGAAGACAACACAAGAATAATAATCACTCGGACTCAGAAGATTCCGACGCCAAGTGGGAACGCGAAATGGGCATGGAACTCAGCGACGAAGAATACGACGAAGAAGGAGAAAAGAACGACGGTTTCGGCGACGGTTCCGGTGCGAACATCGCGAACGGGTTAATCGTTTTCGGTGACTCGGGAAGTGGGAAAACGGCTACGATACGTGCCGTAGCGAGCGAATTGGGATTTAGTATTTTAGAAGTCAACGCAGGGCAAAATAGAACGGGGAGAGATATTTTAGAACGATTCGGAGAGTCTTTACAATCGAAGAATTTGTTAAACAAGAGAAAGAAGAAGGAGACGGAAGAAGCGACGATACCAACGGATATCAACGTTGATGCGAAGACTACGACGATGACGTCCGAGGAACCGAAGAAAAAGAAGAAAACAGCAAACGGAAAGAAGGCGCAGAAAGCCGTCGGTAACAAAACGCTTTTCGGGTTCGTAAAGATGAAAGAAGCAACGAATGGCGGCGTGGATGATAGTATCGAGAAGAAGAAGAAGGAAGCCGCGGAACAAGAAAAGCACCAGGAACAACAACAACAACAACAACAACAAAAGGGTGCCATCAGCGCCAACAACACCGTAGTCGTATTCGAAGACATCGATTGCCTCTTCAGCAACGAAGACGAGGAGGCGAAAGACGTCGATCGCGGGTTGATCCCGGCAATCGCAACTTTACTCGAAGCCGCGAAGCGGCCGATCGTTGTCGTTTGTAAAAGCGAAGAGATGCTGGACGGTGACGATGGACAGCTTCGTCAGTTGACGTCTTTAGGCACGTCGACGACGAGAGTTGGATTCGAGAAACCTACCGTGGAAGAGTTGGCGAAATATTTGCGCTTGTGTTGTTTGGCAAAGGCGAAAGCTTCTTCTCCTTCAGAAGAAAAAGAAAAAGAAAAAGATGATCTTTATCCTCTGTCGACATCGAAAGGATCGCTGTCCATGTCGCACTGTTTGAAGATTGCGAAATTAAGGAAAGGTGACATTCGCGGCGCGCTGAACGATTGCGAAGTTATGAGCGCAGCTCCTCCCGGTTGCGGGAAAAGTATCGCCTTCAAAGAAAAAGATTTGTTCGCGGCGGGGGATGACGAAACGACGGACGATTTTCTCTTTGACGTCGCTTTGCCGCTCTTGAACGATGCGTATTCAAACGGTGCTTTGCCCGTTGCGGCTGTTGCGTTCACTGAGAAGATTTCGAAAGACTACGAAGCGAAGGAAAATGCATTCGTGGCGAAATACGCGGAAAAGTGCGACGCTCGATTCTTGGAATACTCGTTGAAAGAGAACGAAAAGCGCGAGAAGGCGAAAGCAGAGCGCCGGAAGAAGAAGCTTCAAGCGCTCGGTTTGAAAGAATCGCAAGTGGATCCTGACATTACCGCGTGGAAAGACTTGGAAGAAGAAGGAGGAGAAGAGAAGAACAGTGAAGATCCATCGGCGATGGAAAAAGAGAAGGAAGAAGAAAAGCAAGAAGAACGAAAAGTTGACAGCGTAAAGTGTACGCCGGTGAAAAACGAGCAAAGAGAAAAAGGTGCGATGGTGATTGTAGAGAATGAGGACAACAACGACGGAGAAGGAAGAGGTGTGAAAGAAGGCACGTCGCCACATTTTTCGCAGCAGAATCTTGACATCCCGCCGTCGCCGTTGACGTCTGCGCCTGAAGTTGCCGAGGCTTCTGTAGAATCAGCCGAATTCTGGGAAACTCACGTCCAAAGAATGAACTCAGTATCAAACCTTTCGAGCATTCAAACTAATTTTGACGCTTTAATGCGTCCAAAACCGTTTGGTGCGAACGGAGTGCCGTTGTCGGTGAAACCCGGAGTGCTCGCTCGATATATCGATTACTGCGATACCTTCAATAGCGACACGAAGGAAACGCAATTCATCGACGAAGATTTCCTCTTGACCGGTGGCGAGCCTCGAAAGCAGTTTGGGGACGAGAGAAAACGAGTATCGTCGCAATGCATCGACGTTGGTTTACAACGATTCAAAGAAAACGTCGTTGGTACTGTTTTATGCGAAGGGGGCTTCACGGATGCCGCAGCGATAGACTTCACCGAGCGCGCTCGAAAAGAAGGAGAGAAAAAGGCGACGTCGGACGAAAACGATATTCTCTTCCGCCAACGCGAACACGCGACTCTGTTGAACCCGAAACTAGCATCTTCGAACAGTGTTTCGTTAGCGACGTACGTCGGGTTCGCCTCTAAAATTGCCAAAGCGAGGTTTCAACCAACCGCTCTGGATACTCCCGGTAAAACGCGCACGAGAAGAGCGAAACTGAGCATGCATTTAGATAAGGTCGTCGGCGTGCGAGAACAAGAACAAATCGCAAACTTGTCAAATTTTAATAGATAGTAATAGTAATAGTAAGAATTTAACACGCAGTAAAATTAGTTCCACTCAAAAAGTCATAGAAGAATAGATACGTATTACCACAACGGTCCGACGCGACGACTTCGGGTCGAACTACTACTCGAACTGCTACTGCTATGTCCACTACTCCCGCGTCGACTGTCCCTTTCTGCTTCCCTCGCGGCTTCTTTCAAAACCAAAGCCGCTTTCATCTTCACCTCGTCTTCGGGACAATCCTCCCCGGGCGTACAATCCGTGCTGTCTTCTAACCCGGCGTAATCGCCTTCTAATTTGTCCAGTCTGCATTTTTCTATGTTTGCGTGTTGACACCCGCAATTCCAGTTTCTATCTCCGCCGTCGTCTTTGTACTTGCAGAATTCCCACAAACTCGCCGGCGGTTGCGACAATGCCTCGAACGTTCGTTCTTCGTTATCGAAGCAGTGAACGTCGTTGCCTTCTTTTCGAGCGCCTAAACCGTGGAAGTAATGGTAATTTAGTTCGGCATGTTTTTCATCCTTCGCGGTTTCGTTGACGCCGATGCCGATACCTCGAGAAAACTTTGCTAAACCTTCGACGCCGAAACCGTAGACGGTAACTTTTGAACACAACGAGGTGAGCATGTTCGCGCAAACCCATCCGGAGGAAGGGACATTCAAACCTTTATACGGCCCAAAACCGCTTCGACACAATCGTTCTCGGTAATGCTCTAATATCGGCGCCGCCATCGACGTCGCTCTCGAGGAGATTCGAACGGCTAAGATATCTTTCCTCGTCTCGAAGAGTTGCGAGGCTAAATTGCCGTACTCTTTCAAAGTAGCTCGGGATATCAACAAAGTTAACCCTTGTTCTAGTGGATGTTGTTCGACCGCTTTGTTCCGTATTTTAGAGGCGCCAGAATAGTAGTTTCTCGTCCACAATCGATTCAAAACGCGGTGCGTGACTTTCAAACCAACTCGGCGCGAATACCCTCTTTGCGGCGCTTGGTTCAATCGAACGACGACGTCGTGTGAATCGATTGCCTTTCCGTATTCAGAAAGACGCAACAACCCGCTGTTACCGACGACTGCACACGTTCCCCACTCGCCTTTTTTCACCGGCGCGCGTTGTCTCGCCGATTTTTTATGCGCTCGCATGTTCGACGAAACCGCCGCTTCCAACGCGATCGGCCCGGCGTCAAATTCCTCCGTCCCTGGAATCGGATTCGAGTTCGGTTTCCACATGTAATCTTTCACCGGTAAAGTTGGCATCGGTATACCTTCCGTGCTCGGCATTTCCTCTTCCTGCTCTTTCTTACACTGCACGAACCTTTTGTGCGATAACTTGGCTTTAATCGACGGTCGATCGAACCACGTCATTTCTTTGTTCGGATCTTCCTCGCCGTCGTCAATCATGTCTTGATCGGCAACGCCTTCAATGTCCGCGATTTCGGCTAATCTTTCCGCGCGTAAACGCTTTTCACGTTGAACGAGCTCATCCACGGACATTTTCCCGCCTTTCATGACGTCCGACATTCTACCGTCCGCAATCGCCATCGCCGTCGCTCGCGACAAACCGGCGTTTTCTAATTTCGAAATCAACCACTCTTTCCTATCCTCTTTCGCCTCTTGCTTTTCAGCGCGTTCGTATTGCACGACTTTCTTTTCTTCTTCGGACCGAATTTTGGAATCTTTAATCTCCACCGCGATCCATTCGCCGCCAACGAATTCGTATTCGGTGTTATCTCGCCCTTCTTTCCTGATGTTTTGTTGCGCGTACTCTTCGCTCGCGTCCCAGGGGGCTTTCTCGCTTTCCAACAGATTTTCAGCGTCGAGTTGTTGCATCTTCGCCTCGGCATCCGCGGTAGCGTCTACATCATTCGCTAAACCTTCCGATTGCGAATTCGTGTAGGCGTTGGCAAACCGTCTTTCAATCATTACTCGCGCTTCGGCGTCGGAGATTTCATCCGACCGTAATCCTCCGGCGTCGCGAATGCCGTCCACGACTTCCGGTTTCTTCGGGAAGACGAGATTCGCCAAGGCTTCGTCTTCGGAGAGTTGTTTCTTAGCGAGCGCGATTTCTTCGGACAACAACTTTGGCAACAACCGTTTCAATATCTTCTTCTTCTCTTCGTCGTCGGCGTCGCTCTTCTCGAGGTAGTTCTTTCCGCTGGAAGTTTGCCCGGTCAAAACCGCGTCGCCGCTGTCGCTCCCCACAAACGCGGCTTTGAAAATCTGGTCGATCACCGAGGGCGAAATCGTGTCTTTTGCATCGTCGTCGTCGTCGCCTATCGCGCTCAAATTTGCAACGACTTCGGGCGAAATCTTTGCAAACACTTCCAATAATGGATCGTTCAATAATTTCGCGCGCGCGCGCTTCGTGCTTTCACTCTCCTCTTCGTTTTCCTCATCACCTCCTCCATTACTACGACTATTCCCTTCCTCATCGTTACCTCCATCGTCGCCGTTCTCGTTTTCGTCCTCCTCCTCCTCTCTTCCTTCTTCTTCGACGGCGACGACGGGAACCTTCGCGCCTTTTTCTTGCGGTACCAAAACATCATCATCTCTGACCTCTCCTCCTCCTCCTTCATCTTCTTCTTCCTCGGCGCTCTCACTACCTAAACTCGTTCCCATCGCTTCGTCTCGATTGCTCAAACCATGGTGTTGATGCTTTTGCAACCTCTTCAAAGCGTCGAAATCGTTCCCAAAAACCACGAGCTCAAACGCTCGTACGATTTGAGGAAGAAACACAGCCACGAAGAATAAAGCGCAGACGAATACGCGCATTTTGCGTCGTTTCTTTTTCTTCGTATGGCCTCCTTTCCACTCTTTATCGTCGGCTGATTTTTCCGCCTCATCATCATCATCATCGCCTCCAAAGAAGAAGAATCCAAAACGCGAAGAAGAAGAAGTCCCTCCTCCTCGTCTGCCCTTGAACGGAGAAGAAGAGGGCATGAGTATCAGAATAGTACGTATATAACTCCAATACTGTTAATAAAAGGTTGTTGTATTGCGTGTTATTCTCCTCCTCTTTTGCTGCGCATGATGATGGTACAAATTTTGAGGTTTTGTGGCAGTCTTGTCTCTTTAAAATACTACTCTTGATTATGCGCGTCGTGTGCGCTTTATGTCTCTCTCTCATTCTCATTCTCTCAGAATTCTTTCGCTCCCTTGGCTTCCCTGCGTTTTGTGTGTGTTTTTATGAGGTGTGTAACGCTCCATGTTCGTATCGCCAACCGGGTGGGAGAGGACAGTTGTTGTCGAGGAGGTATTGTAAACACTCGGTGTGGTTGTTCCAGTGCGCGCCTTGTACGGACGCAGAGTCCCACGGCGCTTTGGCGGTTTCGTGTAAGTACTTCAAACAGTCGAAGTGGCCGATCTCGGCTGCAAACGCACACGCACACACGCCATATTTATCAAACTTACGCTCAACAAGATATTCGAGTATGTGGAGATGACCTTTTGCAGCCGCCCAAATGGCAGTATACTCATCCCAAGGCGCTTTGGCATCTTCGTGTAAGTATTTGAGTATCTCGAGATGACCGCTTTCGGCAGCATCTGCACACTCCAACATACTGATAGGACACTTATTTACAATGCAATACTTTACCATTTCCAGATTACCTTGTTCTGCGGCCGCTCTAATCGTCCATTCATCCCAATCACACTCTTTCTCCTCTCGCGCCCACTTGAGCAACTCGAGTTTATTCGTTTCAGCAACTTCCAAGCAGAACCGTGTTTCGCTCCACCAACTCGGCCACAACGATTTATTCTCCCACACAAACTCCAAAGTCGATATCGATGACATCTCGCTCACTTTAAACTTCTTTTTCAACTCCCCCTTGCGAGAGGATCTCTTAATCAACTTTCTCGTCTCCGTATTCACCCCGTACAAGAATTTGAGATCGGTCCCGTTCAGTTTACACATCACGTGCTTCTCCACGATATCGCGACACGCGCCGCCACTCAGCGACGCCTCCCTGAACAAACGCCACAACGGTAAAGGCTCACTCTCTAGAACCTTTCCTCGTCTCTCGTTTTGTTCCTCTTCCGTCGAGTATTCGGAGGACATCATCCTTCTTTCGTCCGGATGAATGATGAGATCTCGCTTTTTTTTAGTAACGCCAATTTTTATTTTTTTCCCTCTTCTCTTGGAATCCGCAAAATTGGACGAAAAGAACAACACTTGACAAAAAAAGCGCTCGTTTACTACGAGTTTTGTCTCGTTTCTTCGAGAAAAGGGCATAAACAGTGCTTTTGTTCTTGGAAAGGTAAAAAAGAGAGCTTTTGAGGAGGAAAGGTGTTTGTCGCACTAACGGAGTGATTCTTTCTCTCTCGCGTGTGTGTTCTTAGTAGTAGTAGTACGTTTGCGTTTTGTGCATCTCTCTCGGATAACACACGAGACCGTTAGAGAAATCAATCAGTTTGATTCTTCTTTCGTCCTAATAAGAGGAGAAGTTTTGCGCGTAAAAGAAGAAGAAGTGATTATATTAAAGAAGAAGAAGAGCGAATAATAATGCGCGCGAACAACGTCTCGTTCAACCACGACAGCTCGTGCGTCGTCGTAGCGACGGAGAATGGATTCCGAATCCTAAAAGCAGATTCCGGGGCGTTGCTTCACAAATTCGATGCTATAGGTCCAATGCGCATATGCGAAATGCTTCGCGACACTCGGTTAATCGTGTGCGTGGGCGACGGCGGAGGGTTAGAGACGCCGGATTTATCGCCGAGACGTCTGAAAATTTTAAACGTGGATTGGGAAACTTTAATCGCGGATTTGGCGTTTCGGACGACCGTAAGGAGCGTGAAGATGAACAGACACGTTTTAGTCGTTTGCGAGGACGAAGAGGTGACGGTATTCGAAATGAAAGGATTGACGAGGGTGATGAACGTGCCGCAAAGGAATGTTAACGCGGAGGGGAAAGGCGTGATGGCTATTAATAGCGACGCGGTGAGCGCGTCTGATTTTAGTAGTAGTAGCGAGAAGGGAGAAGAAAAAGAAGAGACGAAGGACGACGCAATAGCGACGAATACCAATAGTAGTTATTTAGCGGTCGTGTCGCACCTGTCCGAGACAACCGTCGTGATTTACGATTTGCACAACGTGCACGTGGCGACGGAGATTCCAAACGCGCACGAAGGACCGGTGGCGATGTTGGCGTTCTCGCAAAAAGGGGACATTTTAGCCTCCTGTTCGGTGAAAGGAACGGTGGTGAGAACGTGGGACGTGCCGTCTGGGGAACCGAGGAACATTTTTCGGCGCGGGTCGACGACGGCGGAGATTACGAGTCTACAGTTTGCGTACAGCAGTGAAAGATTCGCGTTCGAGCCAGAACTTTTAGCCGTGGCGTCTGATTCGGGAACGGCGCACGTGTTCCAATGCTTTGAGAGCGCTACTAAATCGAGTTGCAGTAACGAAGAAGAAGGTAAAGAAGACAAAGACGAAGAAGATGAAAAAGAAATCGATGAGGAAAAGAAAGTGGAAGCGATTGAGGCGAAATACAACGCGTCCTCCTCTTCGTCCACGGCGCACAAAATCTTGCGCCTAGGAGGCCTGGTTTCAAAACTGGCACTCACGGGCGCAAAGAAAGTCACGAAGACGTCCGTGAATGCGCTCGCGAAAGTTTCGAGCACGGTTTTGCACACGACAGGCGTTTCCACCAAATTTACGAAGAGCTTCTTAGAACCGAAACGCGCCGCCGCGGTTATAAAATTACCGGCGCATAAACGAATGGCGGCGGCGAGGAACGAGAAATTCGCGATTGGTTTAGGAAGCGGCGAAAGTAACTTACAAGTAGACGTCGTTAATACGAATAAAATTAAAGCAGCAGCGGTGCCTTCACCAACTCAATCGCGGGTGGAATGGAACGTCGTCTCCATTCGACCGCCGGCGGATTTCAATCACGATGCTAAAACTATCGTCGTTGGCTCAAAAAGCAGTAGTCAGAAAAAGGATGCCGCTCTTAACACGCCGCCTTCGTTGAATCCAGACGACGAAGACGAAGATGTCGGAGGTACTACCAATGAAGACGTCAAAAAGGAGCTGACCAAACGAGTCCGCGTCGTCTGCGCATCCTCGACGGGTATTTTGTACGACTACCGCGTTCGATTGAAGTCGTCGGCGCAAGCGGTAAATAACGACGACGACGACGACGACGACGACGACGGTGAGAACAATTCGCCACTCCTCGAAACAACGGCGAGTAGTACTACTACCAAAAACAACAACAACAATAACAACAAGAGTGAGTGCGCTTTGGAGCGCGAAATCGCCATGCTTACCCCCGGTCCATCCGAGACGACGACGACGACGACGAGATTCACCGGCTTCTCCGGATGGCGACGACCAGGGTCCTCCTCCTCCAACTCCTCCTTCTCGAAAAAGCAACAAACGCAACAACAACACCAACAACCCTCGACCGCGGACGAGGAGGAAAACGCGCTCAAATACAGCATGATGCAAGCCAGTCAGTTG
>Ga0213863_10003733_pt1 | contig 10399 bp, 12 predicted proteins | sample PICome_8_FD_160128 | JGI IMG/M metagenome (GOLD analysis project Ga0213863, IMG submission 160128) | Coastal seawater microbial communities near Pivers Island, North Carolina, United States - PICO497 | ecosystem: Environmental > Aquatic > Marine > Coastal | place: USA: North Carolina... | reverse complement strand
AAGGTGCGCCGAGCTTCAATATCGCGTTTTAAATCTGCCACGGTATCGGACATAGTGGTTCCTCCTGAAGCGCGGGATTATGCCAGTGCCAATGCACACCCGCCATGAAGACACTGCTGAAACCCTTACAAAGGCGCGGAAATACCAACAATCTCCGCCGAGAACCCCAAGACTCAGGTCGTAGGATGGGTAAACTCATGCTCCAAGCTGTCAAGCAGCGCTTGTCCAATGGCGTCTTTGTCCAGCGCGGTAGCTCCCAGTAAAGTCGCCATTGAAATCACCTCAAGCCCAGCATGGCCACAGGGGTTAATCCGGCGGAAGGGCTCAAGGTCCATGTCGACATTTAACGAAACACCATGATAGCTACAACCTCGAGACACCTTGAGTCCCAGAGCCGCTATCTTCCGCTCATCGACGTAAACACCCGGGGCCTTGGGGTTCGACTCACCCTTGATACCGTATTGGGCTAATTGTGCAATAACGGCGCGCTCAATAGCGGTCACAAGGCCCCTCACGGTGAGGCCACTCCGTCGAATATCGAGTAATACGTAGACCACCCACTGACCCGGCCCGTGGTAAGTCACCTGCCCTCCGCGGTCAATTTTTACAACGGGGATATCACCGGGAGCCAGTAAGTGGGACGCCTTACCCGCCACCCCTTGAGTGAATACAGGAGGGTGCTCGAGCAACCAGAGTTGGTCAGGGGTGTCCCCATTCCTATGCTGGGTAAAGGTCTTCATCGCTGCAAACGTTTCAGCGTAGTCAACAAGTCCTAGAAGGCGGCGCTCAATCACAGCTCATATCACCATCGAGACTCGGCCTGTTGCCATCAAATCCTGATGAAGCGCGGCCAGCTGCTCGGGGCCTGTCGCCTCGATGACCAGCGTTAAAGACAGAAACGTGCCACCCTTGGAAGGGCGGTGCTGAGTGAGAGTTCGATCGAAGCCCGGCGCATGGTGCTCAAAAACCGCATTAATAACGGCCTCAAAATCAGGGCCAGCCCGACCCAATACTTTAATGGGGTAACTGCAGGGAAACTCTATCTTTGGGGCTTCCGGTTCCATCGGTATTTCCTAGCAAGGCTTTAAGGATTGAATATCTGAGAGAGCCACAGCACAAAACCGTCCCAAATGCGCTTAAAGAATCCGGCTGCCTCGACACTCTGCAAAGCCTGCAGCGGTCTCTCCAGTAAAAGCTCCCCATCGAGATAGACCTGTAACTGACCTACAACATCACCTTTATTAAGGGGAGCCTGCAGCGGATCAGCGAAAGTTGCCCTAACTTCAGGCGTCGCCTGACTTCGAGGCACGACAACATTAATGGACTCTAACAAACCGCCATCTATCGTCTCTGCCTTACCTTTCCAGACACGGCTACTCCCGAGTGATTCGGCACCGGTGACGACTTCTAGATTTTGATAAAAGCGAAATCCGTAGTTCAACAGCGAGCGCGTCTCGGCCTTGCGGCTGCGCGTGCTGTTGCTACCGAGGACTACCGAAATGAGTCGCATACCCTCACGCTCGGCTGATGCCACAAGACCATAGCCCGCAACACTCGTGTACCCGGTTTTTAAACCATCAACGGAGGGATCCTCACGCAGCAGGTGATTGCGATTATGCTGGGTGATGTCGTTGTAGGTGTAAGACTGCTGTTGATACACACGATATCGATCGGGGTGGTCACGAATCGTCGCAATGGCGAGTGCACCCAGATCACGGGCGGTTGTAAGGTGTTCGGAATGGGGTAAACCGTGGGTGTTTTCAAAGTGGGTCGCAGTAAGACCTAGCTCCTCGGCATAACTGTTCATCAAGGCTACAAAGGCTTCCTCACTACCGGCAATGTGTTCAGCAATAGCAACCGTCGCATCGTTACCTGAGGAGATAACAATACCTTGCTCGAGCTCACCCACCGTTACCGTCTTGCCGGGCTCAATCCACATCAGAGAGGATCCCCGAAATTTAGGGTTCTGAGACCAAGCATTCCGACTGACGGTGACTTCATCATCAAGTGACAACCTTCCAGCGTCTACCTCTTCGGCAAGAATGTAAGACGTCATCAGCTTGGTGAGGCTCGCGGGGGGCAGGCGCGTATCGATATTGTGTTCTACCAGAACTTCCCCAGTAACAAAGTCCATGAGGAGATAGGCATCGGCATTGATCCCTGGTGGCGCTGGCACTAGGTTAATAGCCGTCGCAGAGACGTTGAAGAATAGAGCAAGTAAAGCAACTAAAACGGGGGTTTTCATGCGGTCGAGTAGCACCCTAGCAATAACAAGAGCGCTAATGGTATCAGTGACGCGGGACTAGTAGTAAAAATCGCAGCAAAAAGCCTGTGCCTAGGGTATAGGTTGTCCCTGCGGTAAACCGGCAGCACGCAACTGGCCTTGTGCCTCACGCAACGCTCCTGGATCATCAAAAGTCCCCAAACGAACGCGAAAAATCACGCCGGATTCCGTTGTCGCCGGTATAACCACAGCAGGCACAGTCACTACACGCTGCGCGTCCTGCGCCAACGCTGTGGCCGTAGCCTCGTTCATGAAAGCACCCAACTGCAAGGTCCGATGCGTATTGGCGACCTGACTACGAAGGTCTGACATACCCATGACCTCCACGGCATCGACGCGGACTCTGGCGGTGCCTTGATCAGCAAAGCCCAAACGCACCGCGGCACCGTAAGAAAGGTCTATGATGCGATCAGGGTGGAAGGGGCCTCTGTCATTAATCCTGACCACCATACTGGCTTGGTTCTCAAGATTGGTAACTCGCACAAAAGTCGGGATGGGTAAGGAGCGATGAGCCGCTGTCGGCTCATAAGCGCTGAAACGTTCGCCATTAGCCGTCGCACGGCCGTGAAATTTCAGCCCATACCATGATGCTTTGCCCTCTTCCGAGTAATTTTCTGCACTCTTTAAAACAGTATAGGTTTGACCATTTACCGTGTAAGGACTGGTATTCCCGGCACGGGTAATCGGCTCAGCATAGGGAATGGCGTCGGGCACAGCCCCGGGGGAGATCGGCGGTGGCGCACGGTCGATAAACTCGACTGAACTCGCGCAACCCCCCAGTAAACTTAGGCCACAGCCCAACCCAAGCAAAACCCTCAAACGCTTAGGCATCTGCCGCTAAGCTCTGTATCTCCTGACTCAGCTGCCAAACGCTTAAGGCATACATGGCACTGTGGTTATAGCGGGTGATGACATAAAAATTCTTCAGGCAAAGCCAATATTCGTAACCTTCAAGGCCCTCTAGACGTAATGGGGTCGCCATCAGGGATACATCCGTGGAACTTCGGGGTGCAAAGCCCTCCTCGGCCAGCTCTCCAACGGTCTTTGTCGGCTTAAGACCCGCCTCAAACAATTCGGAACTGTCACCGTCGTAATTGGCGGGCACAATCACCGGCGCCCCAGGTTGCCAACCGTGTCTAGCAAAATAATTGGCGACGCTGGCAATGGCATCGTCGGCATTGGTCCAGATATCGGCGATACCATCACCATCATGATCGACAGCGTAGGCGCGGTAACTCGAGGGCATAAATTGACCGTAGCCCATCGCCCCCGCATAGGAACCCTTTAGCGACAGCGGGTCTTGACCACTTTCGTAGGCCAAAACAAGGAAATTTTCGAGTTCACGCGTAAAGAACGGAGAACGTTTAGGATAATCAAAAGCAAGCGTTGCCAGGGCATCAATAACTCTGTAGCTCCCAGTGATACGACCATAAAAGGTTTCAACGCCAATGATGGCTGTAATGACTGACGCTGGAACACCTGTTTGATCACTGACTTTTGCGAGGGTATCCGCGTGCTGCTGTGCAAACACAACGCCCTCCTGCGCACGCTTGTCAGTCAGAAATATCTTACGGTAGTCGTACCATGGCTTGGTTTTTTCTGCAGGTCTGGATATCGCATCCAAAATACTCTGCTTACGCTCGGCTTGATCTAGGACCGCGGAAGCCCACTCGCGATCGACACCCTGCTCAACCACATGCATCAGGATGTCCTCACGTTCAGTTCGCTGCGAATATTCCCCCCCTAAACTTGTGGTGGGTAATAGCAACCCCAAAACGATCCAAAACACTATGTGAACAGGCAACGCCATACTGACTTCCTTTTACCAAGACTTAACTCAAAGTTTACTGTGTGATAACGCGTTTCTCAGTGCTGACGGCCATCAACACGCCAAAACCCAGCATTAACGTCACGATTGAAGTTCCGCCCGCGCTGACTAAGGGTAAAGGAACGCCCACCACCGGCAGGATACCTGCCACCATACCCATATTGACAAACACGTAGACGAAAAATGTGAGGGTGATCGAGGATGCTAACAACCGCCCAAAACTTGTTTGTGCACTAACACTAATGCTAAAGCCGCGCAGAATGATGAAGGCGTAGAGTAGTAAAAGAAAGATGACGCCACGCAGCCCCAATTCTTCTGCCAACACTGCAATAATAAAATCAGTCTGGCTCTCAGGTAAAAAATCAAGATGGGATTGCGTGCCCGACAGCCAACCTTTACCCGACCAACCACCCGAGCCGATGGCAGTCTTTGACTGAATGATATTCCACCCCGCTCCCAACTTATCGGACTCGGGGTCCAGCAGGGTAAGAATCCGCTGCTTTTGATAATCTTTCAGTAAAAACAACCAAGCGGGCCATGCACTCATCAAAAACAGTGCAACTGCCCCCGTGATGTACCACCAGCTGACTCCCGCCATAAACACCACAAATAAGCCACTGGCTGCCACCAGCAGTGACGTACCCAAGTCAGGCTGAATCACAATGAGACCGGCGGGAATGGCAATAATCAGCAGCGCTCCCAACAAAGGCCAGGGTCGAGGTGGCATGCCATAGCGACTGAACCAGGCAGCCACCATTAATGGCATCGCCAGCTTCATCAGCTCAGATGGCTGAAAGCGAATGACGCCCAAACTCAGCCAACGCTGCGCGCCCTTTGCTCCAACACCAAAAAGCGGCACTGCCACCAACAGTAATAACGCTGCAACATAAAATAAAGGTGCCCACCGGTAGTAGGTATCCAAACGAAGCTGACTTGCAACCAGCATTGCCACTGTCGCAATGCCAAAGTTCCTCGACTGTCTTATTAGCGCCCCCTGACTGCCGTCTGAGGCACTGAACAAAACAAATAGACCGAAAGTGGCCAGAGTCATCAGCAGTAACAGCAACCAACCGTCTAAATGCAACGCTTCAAGTATTGAATTGCGCTGCTTGAAATCGCCGCGACTGTCATCAGCAAGGTATCGATCGTATTCAGCCATCCTGCCCCCTCGTCAGCCACGCATCCATAACTTTTCTGGCGACCGGATAAGCTGCGCTACTACCACCACCATTTTCAGCTAGCACTGCAATGGCAATACGCGGCCTATCAACGGGCGCAAAAGCCATAAACCAACCGTGGTTTCGGTGCCGGGCATTGATATTCTCTTCGTCATAAACGGCGTCTTGTGCAATACCAATGACTTGGGAGGTACCCGTCTTGCCCGCTATGGTGTAGGTAAGACCGTCACTAATAGCGGCGGCGGTGCCGGTTGGGTTGTGCACGACGTCCATCATGCCCGCGATAACTGCCGACCAGTGCGCGGGGTCGGCAACAACGGCATTGCGGGGTGGGAAAGCCTTCACCTCGTCACCCATACGTCGGACCAGTGCCGGTTGATAAGCAACGCCTCGATTAGCCAGCATCATTGCCGCCTGAGCCAATTGTAAGGGTGTGGCGAGCATATAGCCCTGACCAATACCGACACTTAGGGTTTCACCGGGATACCAAGGCTGACCCAGTTGCTCTCGCTTCCATGCCCGTGAAGGAAGGATACCTCGCTGTTCACTGGTGATATCAATCCCGGTTGCTTGACCGAAGCCATAAGGGGCTAAGCCCTCAGATAACCTATCGATACCCAAGTTTCTTGCTAAGTCGTAATAGTAAACGTCGCAGGATTCCGCAATAGCCATGCGCATATCAACCTCTGGGGCGTGTCCAGTGCCTCGAATACGAAGAATCCAGTCTCGATAGCGACGAGAATCACCCGGAATTCGGTACCACCCTGGATCCTCAACGGTGGTCTCTGGCGTAATAAGGCCGAGCTCAAGGCCGGTCAGTGCGAGCATCGGTTTCACCGTCGAACCCGGCGGGTATTGACCCTGAATGGCCCTGTTCAACAGCGGCGTATTCAGGGAATCGCGCAGAGCACTATAAGCTTCCGTGCTGATCCCATTAACGAATAAATTACTGTCAAAACTCGGCTTTGAGACCAGTGCTAAAACCCCTCCATTGCGGGGGTCTAGCGCAACGATAGCACCGCGCTGGTCACCCAGTGCCTCAGACGCAACACGCTGCAGCTCAAGATCTAAATGTAATTCCAAATCAGCGCCCGGATGCGGCGGCTCTTGATCTAGCACCCGGAGCACACGACCGTGGGCATTAGCTTCGATATTTTGATTGCCTACTTTACCCAGTAGGGCGTCCTCGTAGTACTTCTCCAACCCCACCTTGCCGATGTGAAAGGTCCCCCGGTAGCGGTCTTCATCAATCCGGCGAGTCTCCTGTGTGTTTATACGGCCTACATAACCCAAAACATGGCTCAGTAATTCACCGTGTGGGTACGCGCGTGTTAATTGCGCCTCAATGGTCGCGCCGGGCAGCGTATGACGATAAACACCGATAACTGCAGTCTCGGCATCGGTCAACCGCAATTTCAAGGGAACCGCGTCATAGGGGCGACTACGGCGGCGACGCTCTTGAAAGCGTATGCGCTCCTCTGGATCTAGGCCAATCAGTGATTCAATGCGATCCAATAGCGCCGATAAATCACCTGCTCGCTCCACCACCACAGCCAACAGCTGACTGGGCTCATTACTGGCTAGCAGCTCACCATTGCGGTCGAAAATGAGCCCTCGAGTTGGGGGCAGCGCCTCAAGCCGAACGCGATTCCGCTCTGACTGAGTCAGGAACTGTTCATAGTTGATAATCTGTAGACCGTAATAACGGTAGAACAGTGCCAGCAGCGCCAGCAACACGATTAAGGAGGCGGTTAAAACCCGGCCCCGATGTATTGCAGCCTCACGACCAGTATCGCGAATGGCATCACGCGGCGCCATTAAAGCTTAAGCTCGATGGTAGGGGTGACGGGCATTGATAGACCAAGCGCGATACAGCTGTTCAGCCAATACCACTCGTACTAGCGGATGTGGCAGCGTTATTCTGCCCAATGACCACCGCGCATCCGCACGGCGCAGCAAATCGTCATCAATACCGTCAGGACCACCAATCAAAATGGCCATCGGCGCTCCCTCCTGCCGACTCTTAGTAAAGCGTTCGGCCATATCTTCCGTTCGAACCAGACTGCCTCTGACATCTAGAGCCACCAGCGTTTCGCCATCCTTTATCTGCTTTTTTATGGCAATGGCTTCCTGAGCCCGGAACTTATCGCTGTTATCTCCCTGGCGTTTAGCCGGCGCTATTTCTACCCACTCCACACGAAAGTCTCTGGGTAACCGCTTGCTGTACTCCGACACCGCGGTCAAAACCCACTCTGGCATTCGTGTCCCCACTGCCAGTACTCTTATGCGCATTACTCAGCGCTAGGCGGCGCGGTCCATAAGCGCTCAAGGTCATAGAAGCTGCGTGTAGCTGGCTGCATCACATGCACCACAACATCGCCAAAATCGACCAGCACCCATTCACCCACCGTTTCGCCCTCGATTCCAATGGGGCGCATTGCCTCACCTTTCGCACGCATGACGACGTTATCTGCCAGAGACTTAACGTGACGCGTCGACGTTCCGCTAGCGATGACCAAAAAATCCATCACCGTACTCAACGATTTAACGTCGATCACCACTGGATCGACTGCCTTCAAATCATCCAAGGCATCAAGTACCAGTCCAGTTAGCGCGTCGGGCTCCGACGCGGTTAAATCAGTCACTCATACCCCCTGGGGAATCACTTTGCTCAACGGTATAAACCCTGCGCGTTAATATACTCTAATACGGGGTCAGGCAGGAGATATCTAACGTTCCTACCCGCTTCAATTGCAAGTCGAAGAGCGGATGAGGAAATGTCTAGCTCTGGCTGAACCACTCTCGCCACCGCGCCTTTTGTCTGCAGCAGTAGTTGCGTCGGGGGCACTTCATGCTGGTTTAACCAGTGTTGAAGCTCCGGTGCCAGTTTTAGATTCCCTGGTGGTCTTGCCAATACAGCAATATTGGCAAGCTCCAGTAACGCCCCCCAATTATGCCAGCGATTGAGCTGTTCGAAAGCGTCGTCGCCCATAATAAATACGATCACGACTTCGGCACCTAGCTCTTGACGCAATTCACTCAGGGTGTCGACGGTGAAGGAGAGACCCTCACGGTCCAGCTCCCGCCGATCAACGCTGAGCCCCTCTATGCCCTCAACGGCCAAATCGAGCATGCGGGCTCTGTGTGCCGCGCTTACCCCAGGGGTGGCCTTAAGAGGCGGCAGAGAAGCCGGCATGAGCCGAATCGAACTAAGGCCCAAAAGATCTAGACAGTCCAGTGCTCCTCGTAAATGCCCCAGATGTACCGGATTAAAAGTTCCCCCCAGCACACCCACATTAGGGTGAATCACTGGCGTATGTGCCCGTCGCCAAAGACAACGTATTTGCTCGAAGTGAGCCCCTCCAAGCCGACCGGACCTCGCGCATGCAACTTATCTGTAGAGATACCAATTTCAGCACCTAAACCGTATTCAAAACCATCAGCAAAACGCGTCGAGGCATTGATCATGACCGAACTCGAATCGACTTCGCGTAAAAACCGCATAGCCGTGCCGTGGTTTTCGGTCACAATACTTTCGGTGTGGCCCGAGCTGTAGTTGGCAATATGTGCCATTGCGCCCTCAACCCCTGCCACGACTCTAATTGCCAGTATCGGTGCCAGGTATTCCGTTCGCCAATCTTCCTCAGTGGCCGCAACATTAACTGCGGCGCTTGCAGCACAGGCCTTGGGGCATCCACGCAGCTCTACGCCGGCAGCCGCCAACGCCTCTGCAATGGGGGGCAATAGGCCAATGGCCGCTTCATCAACCAACAACGTCTCCAGAGTGTTGCAAGTCCCGTAGCGTTGCGTTTTTGCATTCACAGTAATGGCTAATGCCCGATCAGGGCATGCTTGAGCATCAAGATAAACATGACAAATCCCGTCGAGGTGCTTAAGTACAGGCACCGTTGCGGCACCGCTAATGCGCTCTATTAAACCTTTCCCACCCCGGGGTATCACCATATCGACATAATCGGAAAGCCGAATCAAGGCATCCACCACGGCGCGATCGGTCGTTGCCACCACCTGAGTCGCCTCGCCGGGTAAACCGGCAGCCGCCAAACCTTCCTGAATGTAGCGACCGAGCGCCAGGTTGGAGTTAATAGCCTCAGAGCCGCCCCGCAAAATAGCGGCATTACCGGCTTTAAGGCACAAACTCGCGGCCTCGACCGTGACATTGGGCCGGGATTCATAAACGATGCCAATAACACCGAGCGGCACTCGCATTTTGCCAACGCGAATGCCAGAGTCCATTGTTCGAACGCCATCGATGGCACCAACCGGATCAGCGAGTGCAGCGACCTGTTCAAGGCTCACCATCAAGCTGGTAATTCTGTCAGTATTGAGCTCAAGCCTGTCCATCAGCGCGGGCGCTAGCCCAGCCTCCGCACCTGCCGCCAAATCCTGAGCATTAGCTGCCAAAAGATTACCGCGGTTGTCAGCAATGGCATCCCGAATGGCTAGTAATGCCTGATTTCGGGTGGCAACAGTGCTGGCCGCGACAATTCGAGAGGCTTCACGGGCCTGTCGACCCAGCTCTTTTACGCTGTTTTCGATGGACACAGTTATTCCTTAATAGTGGTATGGGAAGTATACGCTTTAGACGCGCGCGCCCACAGACCTAAATCTAATCGCTAATGCGGTTGACAATGATTCGCAATTGCGTATTCTAACCCTATGTTTGTTTGTATCTGCAATGGCGTGACCGATAGTTCCATCCGGCGTGAGATGGAAGCCGGCGCTACGTCCTTCCTCGACGTCCAGAATCGCTTGGGTGTCGCCCGCCAGTGCGGTTCTTGTGAGCAACTGGCGCGCGCCATTGTGAGTGAGTTTACGAAACCCGATCCCCGGTACTTTTACAACGCATCCCCCAACGAGTCTATGGCCGCCGTAGCCTGATGGTAACGGAGCTGCTAATCATTCTGATTAGCATTAAAAAGTTCATTTAAAACAACAGCTTAAGTGGTTTATTTTGTGGCTGCTCGGCTGTCAGTGCGCTATAGTGCGGTAATTACTTATCACAGGAACCGACCATGAAAGGTGACAAGAAAGTTATCGAGCTTCTCAACAAAATCCTCTACAACGAGCTGGTTGCGATCAACCAATATT
>Ga0213863_10003731_pt1 | contig 10400 bp, 11 predicted proteins | sample PICome_8_FD_160128 | JGI IMG/M metagenome (GOLD analysis project Ga0213863, IMG submission 160128) | Coastal seawater microbial communities near Pivers Island, North Carolina, United States - PICO497 | ecosystem: Environmental > Aquatic > Marine > Coastal | place: USA: North Carolina... | reverse complement strand
CCAAAAAAAATGTAAAAACAAACAAAGATGCGCAAATCAGCGAAATAGAGAACCAGTTGAAAGAAAAACTTGGTGTATCTATAGATATCAGTCATTCAAAATCAAAAAATACTGGGAAAATCACTCTTAAATACAGCAATTTAGAGGTGCTCGAGGGGCTTTTGAAAAAACTTGGCTATAAAAAATAGTTATTTTGCTAAAAATAAGCAGAAAACTGCTAAAAATGATTGTATATATATCAAATTTATCAATATCGTTATTAAATATATTGATAAATTCTTATACTCTTAATATACTGCATACCCGAAGATATTATGTTTTTTAGAAAACAAATAATTGAACTAATTATATTTACTATAACCGCTTCGATTCTATGGTTTCTATTTAATATTAGTATAGCGACCTCTTTTTTATGTGGGGCAAGTGTAAGTTATTTATCAAACGCTTATGCGGCATATATGTTGCTTGTATATCAAGCAAAGTCTATAAGGCAAGAGGCAAGACGATTTTATATAGCAGAATTTGGAAAATGGTCTATTTCAGCAATAATGTTTGCTTTAATATTCCTTTACTTGGAAATAAAGGAGCCGTTAGTTTTTTTTGGAGCATTTATTTTTTCAAATCTGATAACTATTTTTTTTACAAAACTAAAAATTAGTAAATAATTATGGCAGCTGGCGCACAAACTGGTTCGGAATATATAAAACATCATTTGACAAATTGGACATTTGGCAAAGATCCAAGTGATGGTGTTTGGAAAATAGCTGAAACAGCACAACAAGCTCAAGAAATGGGATTTTATGCAATTCATTTAGATTCAATGGGGTGGTCCGTAGCACTTGGATTTATTTTTATTCTATTGTTTGGTCTTGTCGGAAGAAAGGCAACAACGGGCGTTCCAGGCGGTCTCCAAAACTCTATAGAAATAGTAATCGAGTTCATAGACTCAAATGTTAGAGATACTTTTTCACACACAAACAAACTTATAGCCCCAATGGCATTAACCGCCTTTGTCTGGGTCTTATTAATGAATTTAATGGATCTAGTCCCGGTTGACTTTATCCCCCAAATAGCAACATACATTGGTGTGCACTTTTTTGCTATGGATCCACATCATGTATATTTTAAGATTGTTCCAACTACAGATCCCAATGTAACTATGGGAATGTCTTTATCGGTATTTTTTTTAGCATTGTTTTATAGTATAAAAAATAAAGGCGTTGGAGGATTTGTAGGAGAATTAACCTTGCATCCTTTTACATCAAAAAACTTATTAATAAAGCTTATCCTTATCCCAATAAACTTATTTTTGGAAGGTGTTTCTTTATTAGCTAAACCAATCTCACACGGTTTGAGACTGTTTGGTAATCTTTATGCTGGTGAAATGATTTTCATTTTAATAGCATTATTACCATTATATGCCCAATGGACACTTTCGGTTCCATGGGCAATTTTTCATATTTTAGTAATTGTTCTTCAGGCATTTATATTCATGGTTTTAATGGTGGTTTACATGAATATGGCGCACGACACTGGAGATCATTAGGTAATTTTTTTTAATGACAATATAAGTAGAGGGTAACTATGGAAGCAAATGGATTAATATATATAGCGGGAGCATTAATGATGGGTTTAGGCGCTTTAGGCGCAGCGATTGGAATCGGAAACCTTGGTGGAAAATATATGGAAGGTATTGCTAGACAACCAGAATTAATACCAATGCTTAGAACACAAATGTTTATCGTTCTTGGACTAGTAGATGCGGTGCCAATGATATCTGTAGGTATAGCATTCTATTTATTATTTGCGGTTGCGTAATACAAAAAGCGACAGGAGCTAAAATTGAATATTAATTTAACTTTAATTGGTCAAGCAATATCATTTGCAATTTTCGTATGGTTTTGTATGAAATTTGTATGGCCGCCTATAACATCAGCTTTGGAACAAAGAAAGAAAAAAATAGCTGATGGTTTGTCTGCAGCCGAGCTAGGAGAACAAGCTTTAGAAAAAGCTAAAATAGATGTTGATTCAAAACTTTCAGAAGCAAAAAGCGAAGCTAAAAATATAATATCTATGGCTGAAAAAAGACAGAGCGATATTTTAGACGAGGCAAATGTTAAGGCCTCGGAAGAAACATCTAAAAAACTTAAACTTGCGGAACAGGAAGTTGAGCAATTGTCTATGAGGCTTAAAGAGTCTTTAAAAAAGGATGTATCAAAGCTTGTTGTGGAAGGTGCTGAAATGATTTTAAAGAAAGAAATAGATAAAAGTGTTCATGATAAAGCAATTCAGGATTTAGTAACTAAAATATAAAAATATGTCAGAATTACAAACAACAGCAAGACCATACGCAAAAGCACTTTTTAAAAGTGCTAAGGAAAATAATGCGCTAGATAAAAATTTTGATATGTTAAAAAATTTAAAAGTAATTCTTTGTGATGAAAATATGAAAGCCATTGTGTCGAATGACTCTTTTGACAATAAATACAAAGTAAGTTTACTAACAGGTGTACTAGAAGAAAGCTTTGATGAAAATTTTGTTAGGTTTATATCCCTTTTAGCAGAAAATAATAGGCTTCTAGTTATTGATGAAATAGTTGATTTATATGGTAACTATTTCCAAGAAGAGAAGAATTTAAAAACTGCAAAAATTGATACTGCTTTTGAATTAAGCAGCGATCAAATAGATGCAATTAAGTTAGTACTTGAAAAAAGGTTCAATAAGAAAATTGAAATAGAACAAAATTTAGATTCAACTCTTTTAGCGGGAGCTGTAGTCAGAATAGATGATTTAGTAATAGATGGTTCACTTAGAGAGCAGTTGAGAAAACTAGAATCTCAATTAATTTGAAACAATAGAGGGAAGAATAATGCAACTTAGTCCAACAGAAATTAGTGATTTAATTAAAAAAAGAATTGAGGGATCTGATCTTTCTGCAGAAGCCAAAACAGAGGGAACCATCGTAGCTGTAACAGATGGAATTGTAAGAATACACGGATTATCAGATGTAATGGCTGGAGAAATGATAGAGTTCCCAAACAATACTTATGGTTTAGCACTTAACCTAGAGAGAGATTCAGTGGGAGCAGTTATATTGGGTAACTACGAACATTTATCGGAAGGAGATATAGCAAAATGTACCGGAAAAATATTAGAGGTTCCGGTTGGGGAAGCTTTAATAGGAAGAGTCGTGAATTCGTTGGGGGCTCCTATAGATGGAAAAGGAGAAATTGATTCAAAAGAATTTGCGCCAGTTGAGAAAGTTGCTCCTGGAGTAATTCAAAGACAATCAGTAGATCAGCCAGTTCAAACAGGACTAAAATCAATTGACGCTATGGTGCCAATTGGAAGAGGGCAAAGAGAATTAATTATTGGAGATAGGCAAACTGGTAAAACAGCTATCGCTATCGACACTATAATTAATCAAAAAGGAACAGGGGTAAAATGCATCTATGTTGCTATTGGACAAAAAGCTTCTTCAGTATCTAATGTAGTGAAGAAACTAGAAGAGCATGGTGCTCTAGATCATACAATAGTAGTGGCTTCAACAGCTGCTGAATCAGCTGCAATGCAATACATCGCTCCTTATGCAGGCTGCTCTATGGGTGAATATTTTATGGAAAAAGGGGAAGATGCCCTTATTATATATGATGACTTAAGCAAACAAGCTGTAGCGTATAGACAAGTATCACTTCTACTAAAAAGACCTCCTGGAAGAGAAGCATATCCTGGAGATGTATTTTATCTTCATTCAAGATTATTAGAGAGAGCTTCAAGAGTTAATGCTGAACATATCGAGAAAATTACTGGCGGCGCAGTAAAAGGAAAAACAGGTTCGCTAACAGCAATGCCAATAATCGAGACACAAGCTGGTGATGTATCAGCATTTGTTCCTACTAACGTAATTTCAATTACAGATGGGCAGATTTTTTTAGAAACCAACTTATTTAATTCTGGATTAAGGCCGGCTGTTGATGCAGGACTATCTGTATCCAGAGTTGGTGGTGCAGCTCAAACAAAATTAATTAAGAAACTTGGCGGTGGCGTACGATTAGCTTTAGCACAATACAGAGAATTGGCAGCATTCTCACAATTTGCTTCAGATTTGGATGAGCAAACAAGAAAACAACTAGAACGTGGCGAAAGAGTAATGGAGTTAATGAAGCAAACACAATATTCACCTTTGAATATCTCTTCAATGGGTCTAGTGCTTTATGCTGCTAACGAAGGATATTTAGATAATGTAGAAGTTAGCAAAATTAAAGATTTTGAAAAAGCCTTATTAGGCTTTGCAACATCTGAGTATTCTGACTTTATGAATAGCATCGAAGAGTCTGGAGATTACAACGATGACATTGGAACAAGCTTAAAAGATTTATTAGAAAAATTTGTATCAACTCAAACATGGTAAATTAGATGTCAGGTGGAAAAGAAATAAAAGGGCAGATTTCTAGTATTAAAAATACTCAGAAAATTACAAAAGCTATGGAAATGGTAGCTGCGAGTAAAATGAAAAAAGCTCAAGGCCGAATGTCCTCTGCTAGACCGTATGCGAAAATGATTAAAAATGTAGTAGGTCACTTAGCTAGTGCTCATCCTGAATACAAACACCCCTTTTTAGTAAAAAGAGATTCAGTAAAAAGAGTAGGTTTAATCGTAGTAAGTTCAGATAGAGGACTATGCGGTGGTTTAAATACAAATTTATTTAAAAAAGCTTTGAAGCAAATAGATGATTGGAATAAAAACTCAATAGAGGTAGATGTTTGTGCAATTGGTTCAAAAGCTGAAAAGTTTTTTAAAAGGTTAAATGTAAATCTAGTGGCTGAAGCTTCCCAACTAGGAGACAGTCCAGAAATAAATGATGTAATAGGCCCAATTAAAATAATGCTTGATAATTTTATGGATGGAAATATTGACGAGCTCCATCTAGCCGAAAATAAGTTTATAAATACAATGTCACAAGAGCCAGGCTTAAGCCATTTATTGCCCACAGAAGCAAACCCAGAAGATGAAATATCTCATCATTGGGACTATATATATGAACCAGATTCAAAAAGCGTAATAGATAATTTATTAATTAGGTATATTGAATCTCTAGTTTACCAAGGCATTGTAGAAAATGTTGCTTGTGAAATGTCAGCACGAATGGTCGCAATGAAAAGTGCGTCTGACAACGCTAGTGACTTAATAGATGAATTACAACTGGTTTATAACAAGGCAAGGCAAGCATCAATAACACAAGAACTTTCAGAAATCGTAGCTGGAGCAGCTGCAGTTTAGTTATTAACGGAGACTAAATAAAATGAGCACAGGAAAAATAGTACAGGTAATCGGAGCGGTAGTTGACGTAGAATTTGCAAAAGATTCTATTCCTCAAATTTATGACGCACTAAAAGTAGACGAAGCAGGCTTAACGCTTGAAGTTCAGCAACAATTAGGTGATGGCATAGTTAGAACAATAGCTATGGGAACTTCTGACGGTATCAAGAGAGGCTTTGATGTAACAAATACAGGAGCCCCAATATCAGTTCCAGTTGGTGAAAAGACTCTTGGAAGAATTATGAATGTACTAGGCGAACCTATTGATGAGTCTGGTTCTATTGACGCTAAAAAAACTATGCCTATTCATAGAAAACCCCCTTCGTACGAAGAGCAAGCAGGCGGAAATGAGTTATTAGAGACAGGTATTAAAGTTATTGATCTGTTATGCCCCTTTGCAAAAGGTGGTAAAGTCGGTTTATTTGGCGGAGCTGGAGTTGGAAAAACTGTAAACATGATGGAGCTAATTAGAAATATTGCAACAGAACATAGTGGTTACTCAGTATTTGCTGGCGTTGGAGAGAGAACAAGGGAAGGTAATGACTTTTTCCATGAAATGAAAGAATCTAAAGTACTCGATAAAGTTTCCTTGGTTTATGGTCAGATGAATGAGCCTCCAGGTAATAGATTGAGAGTAGCACTAACAGGATTAACAATGGCTGAAGATTTTCGTGATGAAGGTAAGGACGTATTAATGTTCATTGATAATATTTATAGATATACATTAGCCGGTACCGAGGTATCTGCTCTCTTAGGAAGAATGCCTTCAGCTGTTGGTTACCAACCAACATTGGCAGAAGAAATGGGAGCTCTTCAAGAACGAATCACATCCACGCAGTCTGGTTCTATTACTTCTATTCAGGCCGTTTATGTTCCTGCTGATGATCTAACAGATCCGTCGCCAGCGACAACATTTGCTCACCTTGATGCAACAGTAGTTTTATCTAGACAAGTTGCAGAATTGGGAATATATCCAGCTGTAGATCCACTAGATTCTACAAGTAGACAGCTTGACCCTCTAGTAGTTGGCAACGATCACTACGATGTTGCAAGAAGTGTTCAAAATACTCTTCAAAAATACAAAGAGTTAAAAGATATCATTGCAATTTTAGGTATGGATGAGCTTTCAGAAGAAGATAAATTGGTTGTAGCAAGAGCAAGAAAAATCCAAAGGTTTTTATCACAACCTTTCTTTGTTGCAGAAGTATTTACTGGTAGCCCAGGAAAATACGTTTCATTAAAAGATACAATCAAGGGTTTCAAAAGCATCATAGATGGTGAGTACGATCATTTACCAGAACAAGCATTTTATATGATAGGCAGCATTGAAGAAGCGGAGGAAAGAGCAAAGGCTCTTTAGTATAAAAAATGTCAATAATGCATCTAGATATAGTTAGTGCTGAGGAAGAAATATTCTCAGGTAATGTTAAGAATATAATAGCTTCAGCAATAATGGGTGAAGTAGGAATATACCCAAAGCATACTCCTATGATCACACCTCTCAAACCGGGCGAGGTCAAAATAATAACTGAGGAAAATGAGGAGAAGTTATTTTTTATATCAGGTGGCGTTATAGAAGTTCAGCCCGATATTGTTACAGTACTTGCAGACACAGCGATAAGAGGAAAAGACCTTGATGAAGCAAAAGCTATAGAGTCTAAAAAAAGAGCGGAAGAAGCCTTAGCAGATAAAAGTGATAATATTGATGCGGCGAAAGCATTGGCAGAGCTCGCCCAAGCCGCGGCACAGTTGAAAATGATTGACGCCATGAGAAAAAAAACTAAATAAAAATCCATCAAGTACAGTTTTTGTGCATATTATCTAAACTCATAGTAGAATAATGAAATATAAACAAATTCATTAAAATAAAAATGAGCTTAAATATAATAATTCTAGCGGCTGGAAATGGAAAAAGAATGCATAGTAGCTTGCCAAAAGTTATGCATAAAGTTGGCGGTAAGACAATGCTGGAACATGTGTTGTTATCCTCTCAAAAACTTAATCCCAAAACAATTAATGTTGTAATAAATTCAAAAATAGAATTTATAAAAGATTCTTTCGCTGATCATAATATTAATTGGCACAACCAAATAGATCAAAGAGGAACAGCAGACGCTGTAAAAACAGTTTTACCACATTTAAATAAAGAAGAGGATGTCTTAATTTTATATGCAGATACGCCATTGCTAGATCCGTCTCTACTAAAAAAATTTATAAGTTATATGCCAAGTTCTCACGTAAAAGTTCTAACAGTAGAATTAGATAATCCATATGGATACGGAAGAATAGTTAGAGAGCAAGCCGAAGAAGAAATTATTGCAAAAATAATTGAAGAGATTGAAGCTGATGAAACTCAAAAAAATATTAGAGAATGTAATACGGGAATTATATTTAGCAAGGTTAATTTGCTTGAAGGTTTAATATCAGAAGTAAAAAATGATAATACAAAAAAAGAATTTTATCTAACAGACATAGTTTCAATAGCTAATAATAAAGGAATGTCCGTAGCGCCGTTATTGGCAAAAGATCAGAGAGATTTATTATTAGGTGTAAATGATAAATGTCAGTTAGAAAAAACAGAGCAAATATACCAAAATAATAATAGACAAAATTTCTTAAAACAGGGTGTCACAATGCTTGATTCAAAATCTGTGTACTTCAAAGGTGATATTGAAATTGGATCGGATGTTGAGATAGATGTAAATGTAATTTTTGAAGGAAGTGTTAAGTTGGGCGATAACGTAAAAATAAGATCAAACACAATAATTAAGGATTCAGTAATCAATAACAAAACAGAAATAAAGCCTTACAGCATAGTAGAAGATTCTATAATTGGAAATAATTGCAGCATTGGCCCTTTTGCAAGGATAAGACCAAATTGTACTTTGGAAGAAAATGTAGGCATTGGTAATTTTGTTGAAGTCAAAGCGTCAACTATCAAAAAAAATAGCAAAGCAAATCATTTAACATATCTAGGAGATTCTGAAATAGGTGAAAATGTTAACGTTGGCGCTGGAGTAATTACATGCAACTACGATGGTATAAAAAAACATAAAACCATAATAAAAGATAATGTATTTGTCGGTTCAGACTCACAGTTAATTGCCCCTATTGTAGTAGAAGAAGGTGTAACAATTGCTGCAGGCTCTACAATAACTGATAACTCAGATAAAGATAGCTTGCTTATAGCCAGATCTAGACAACAAGAAAAGAAAAATTGGAAAAAATAAAATAAATGTGTGGAATTGTAGCAGTAGCATCGCAATCAAATATTATTAGTGTTTTAACTGAGGGCCTTGAGCATCTTGAATATAGAGGTTATGACTCTGCTGGAATAGCTATTATTAATAATGAGGTTATAAGCAGCTATAAAAAAGAAGGTAATGTATCCGAGCTTACAAAATCTTTAGATGGAAAATTAAATTCAAACATCGGAATAGCACACACGCGATGGGCAACACATGGCAAGCCATCAAAAGAAAATGCACATCCTCATCTATCGGAAAATAATATAGCTATTGTTCACAACGGCATTATAGAAAATTATTTGGATTTAAAAAATAAATTTTTTAAAGACAGCACTTTTGTATCAGAGACTGATTCAGAAGTTTTAGCGCACTTAATAAATGTATTCTTAAAAGAAAATCAAATTTTAGATGCAGTACACATGGCATTAGCAGAAGTTAAGGGTTCTTATGCTATTGCAGTTTTAGATAAAAATAACCCTGATAAAATTGTTGTTGCAAGAAATGGGAGTCCCCTACTTATAGGATTTGGTAATAATGAGAATTATATCGCATCAGACGCACAAGCTGTTATTAAGCATACAAATAAATTCGTATATTTAGAAGATGGTGATCTTGCAACTGTGACTGCAGATGAAGTAAAAATATACGATAAAGATAAAAATAATATAAGAAGGGAAACAAAAAAAAGTAATTTATCATCTGAAAGTAATTCAAAAGGTGACTTTGAGCATTTTATGCTTAAAGAAATTTTTGAACAACCAGAGGCAGTTAAGTCAACAATACAAGATAGAATCATAAACAATACGGTACCTAAAGAGATACTAGGGCCAAATGCAGAAAAATTTTTAGATAAATTTAAAGTTGTGCAGATTATCGCTTGTGGAACAAGTTTTCACGCTGCATTAGTTTCTAAGCATTGGTTAGAAAGGCTAGCAGGCATTCCTTGTCATGCTGAGATTGCAAGCGAATTTAGATATAGAAGACATGCTGTGCAAAAAGATACATTATTGATATGTATATCTCAATCAGGAGAAACAGCAGATACTTTATCTGCGCTTAGGGAAATTAAGAGCGAAGATTACTATGTGGGCACGATAGCAGTATGTAATGTTCCAGAAAGTTCTTTAGCTAGAGAATGTGATTCAACCATAATAACTCATGCGGGTCCTGAAATTGGTGTAGCATCAACAAAAGCTTTCACAACCCAGCTTACAGCATTAATGCTATTGATTATAGTTTTAGGAAAAAAATTTGAAATTACTGATGACTTAGAAAACTCTTTATGCACACAACTCAAAGGTTTGCCAGAAAAAATAAAAAGCACTTTAGCGCTAGACTCAAAAATTGCAGAACTCGCAGAAATTTTTTCAGATAAAGAACATGCTTTATTTTTAGGAAGAGGGTCACATTACCCAATTGCTAAAGAAGGTGCATTAAAGCTAAAAGAAATATCTTATATACATGCAGAGTCATACGCAGCTGGAGAATTGAAACATGGGCCCCTTGCAATAGTAGATGAAAATATGCCGGTAGTTGCAGTAGCACCAAACAACATAGTCTTGGAAAAATTAAAATCAAATTTAGAAGAAGTTAAAGCAAGAGGTGGAAAACTATATATATTTGCTGATAAAAAAGCAGGGTTTAAAAGTGATGATATATCACAAGTTTTTGAGATCGATGCCCCTATGAATCCAGTATCACCAATATTATTTACAATTCCTCTTCAACTTCTTGCATATCACTGCGCCATAATTAAGGGTACAAATGTTGACATGCCTAGAAATCTTGCGAAAAGTGTAACGGTGGAGTGAGTTTCAATGGAAAGGGTGGGT
>Ga0213863_10003726_pt1 | contig 10404 bp, 11 predicted proteins | sample PICome_8_FD_160128 | JGI IMG/M metagenome (GOLD analysis project Ga0213863, IMG submission 160128) | Coastal seawater microbial communities near Pivers Island, North Carolina, United States - PICO497 | ecosystem: Environmental > Aquatic > Marine > Coastal | place: USA: North Carolina... | reverse complement strand
AAATCCAACCTTCATCTGCTTGCATGGTTTACTGGGTTCTTCCCGAAATTGGCGTAGTGTGGCCAAGGCCATCGGAGAAAAATTTCATGTTTTCGCCTTGGATTTGAGAAACCACGGGCAGTCTTTTCATTCTGATAATTCATCCATCGCATCCATCTCCGAAGATATCCTTCAATGGATGAAAGAAAAAGGAATCGAAAACAGTATTTTTTGCGGGCATAGTTTAGGTGGAAAGGTAGCGATGAAGATAGCCTGTGACCATCCAAACCAAGTAAATTCCTTAATCGTGGTCGATATTGCTCCGAGAAATTATCCGAAGGATCACCACATACCTACTCTAGATGCACTGCTTGGCTTGGATCTTTCAAGCATTACAACTCGAAAAGATGCAGATCAAGAATTGGAGCTAAGGATTCCCAACTGGGCCTTCCGTCAATTTCTACTCACCAATTTGGGTTTTAACGAGGGTGGTGCGTTCTGGATTCCGAACCTTTTGGCTCTTCGTTCTTCGATTGAGGATTTATCCTCCAACCCATTGATGGAGTGCGACCGTTTTGAAAATTCCTCTCTTTTTGTTCGAGGAGGGCGGTCGGGTTATGTGCGTGGTGAGCATTTTGAAGAAATCTTACACCACTTCCCCGCTGCTTCGATTGAAACGGTTGAGGATGTAGGGCATGATGTTCATGTGGAAAACCGACCGATGTTTGTGCAGTTGGTGAATTCTTTTTTGGAGAAAAATTTTGGAAGCTAGATTTATTTAGATTTCTTGAAGGTCGAGAGGCCTAGCTCCCTCAGAAGGTTGAAATTGGTACCATTTAGCTTCTCGATTGAATTGCTCTTCATATAGTCGAGTTATTTCTGATGCATTCGACTCATTGAAACCTGGACTTGTCCATGCCATGACCGCTCCACCAAAACCACCACCAGTCAATCGAGCTCCGTGAACCAAGGGGTGCTGGTTAAGAGTATCGGCAAGGTAGTCCAGTTCGGGGCAACTATTTTCAAAGTTTTTGGAAGAACTTTGATGAGATTGCTGTAATAGTTTACCCAGATCTTGAGGTGAGGTATTCAATTCAATCCCTCGACAAAATGACTCGACCCGTGCTTGTTCCTCCGAAACATGTATCGCTCTCTTTCGAAGGTTTTCATTTAAGTCTGAATTTTCAATCTTTGCTAAGTCTGTTGAGGTTAGGGATTCGATAGCTGGGAACCTTTCTGTGATTTTGGCCAGTGCATCTTGGCATTCTTGATGCCGCACCGAATAAAGGGAGTCTACCAGATCATGCTTGATTCCAGTGTCAAAAATCCAAGCTTGAGTATCTTCCGGAAGGGCAAGGTTTTGATAGCTCTCCATTCTGCAATCAATGCGTACGAGGTTATTTTTCTTCCCATGAGCAGAAGTACCCTGATCTAAAATCCCGCAGGGCATACCCACAAAATTGTTTTCGGCAGCACGGCATAGGCTAACTAGTTCTCTAGAACCCACTTTTTTCTCTGCTAAATTTAGTAAGGTTAGGGCAGTTGCAAGTTCCAAGGCTGCACTTGAACTTAAGCCCACAGAAGTCGGCAAATCGCTGGCAAAAAGAAGGCGAAATCCTTTTTTGGGTGCGAGGTCTTTTCTCTGTAATTCAAGAAGGACACCTAATGGATAATTTGCCCAAGCTAGCTTACCCTTTTGTTTCTCAATATTTCCAAGCAATCCTTTCACTCCTGCGTCCGGAAACCCTTCACTCTCCAAAGTGAATGAATCTTCCCCCGTTGATACTCCTAGGCAATAAATTCCGGCATCGATTGCCATTCCCAGAACCGTGCCTCCGTTATAGTCAAGATGGTTCCCTAAAAATTCGATTCTGCCTGGAGCAAAACTTAGTTCATGGGAATCACCTGGAGAAATAGCAGTTTTGAGAAAAATTTTATTCATAAAGCAAAAAAAACCCGTGGAAGTCCACGGGTTTTAAGTAAAGGGGTAGTTAATATATTAACCAGTAAGATTAAACCGCAGCTTTAAGCTTGGTACCAGCCTTGAAAGAGACTGATCTGGAAGCTTTGATCTTAATCTTTGGACCCGTTGGATCTTGTGGATTAACACCGGTACGAGCTTTGCGACTAACTTTCTTAAAAGTACCGAATCCGATAACTTGAACTGGTTCCTTTTTTACCGCTTTGGTAATGGTATCAAAGACCGCATTAACAGCAGCATCCGCAGCGGCTTTTGTGGTATCTTTTCCCAGTTTTTTTTGTACGGCTTCGATGAGTTGTCCTTTATTCATGTGTGATTCCTTTTGTTTGGAAGTATGATTTATATGAGTTAAACAAGTCCTAGCTCGGGTTTTTCTGGCGTGTGGTCAAACTTTTTTTATCAAAATCGTGATTTTTTAGGCATTTGGAGGCTTTTTGGGCCCCAAAACGGCTTGATCACTCGGTTTTAGTAAACCTTGGGCACCTAAGACAGCAATTTCTAAAAGCTTTCGCAATTCATCAATTTTGGAGGATTCTTTTTCTTCTGCGATTCGCTCGGCCCGCTTAATTATTTGCCTAGCCATGACTTGAGCTTTGGCTTCATCCGCCCCCAAATTTTTGAAGACCCGAGCGATTTCAATTACTTCCTTTGCTTCATTCATAGAGCCTTAATTATTACTTTGGTTTCAGCAATTTCGATTTGATTATCATTCAGTGCTGATAGCCCATTTTCGTGAAGGATGGCCATACCAATAAAGCCATCTTTTCTCTTAAGGGCACTTTTTAGTATCCCGAGCTTTCTTCCATCTTTTACCAGGGGGCAGGGGAGGGCTGGCATCATCGATGAGGTAAATTGAATAGGGCAGGCCTTACGCCGAACATTACCCATGGCATGAATTCTTGCCATAACCTCTTGTCCCAGATAGCAACCCTTAGTGAAATCGATTGAGTCTAGTTCCAAGTTTCCTTCTTGAGGTAAATCATTTGCCCCTATCTCTTCTGGAATGGTCACTAAACAGGATTCAATCCGTAGGGCTTCGATGATTTCCCAATTCATAAATTTTGAATCGGCCATTGCTTGGGGTTTCTGGTCTTTTCTTAGAAGGATCGAGAAAGTTGTTGGCGGTAGGCGGCTATCAATAAAAGCAATAGATTCTCGCGAGCGAGCTATTTCTCCCCGTTTAGGTTCGTGCAGTCCAAGCCGATCGAAATTTTTTTGCCCCTCTTCACCTCGAGCGGTGATGAGAAAGAAAGCTGAGGACTCATCGATTAACTCCACATCATCTGCAACCAGATTTTCTTCGATCAAGGAAATGAGATCATTTGCTTTGGATCCACGGCTGATTAACCAAAAAGATTCTGCATTCTGTTTGATGACATACATTCCCGCCATAGTCTTACCCCTCTTATCAAGCCGGAGACCATAACGTATCTGGTCCTGGCCAAGTTTGACTAGATCAATGGTCAACTGACTTTGAAGATAATCCAGTGCGTCCTCCCCTTCGACTCGAACTAAAGAGGGAGGGGGGCAGCTATGCAAAAAATTACTCATAATCTAACATTTCTAAAAGTTTAGCTTGTTCATGCAAGCTTCCCTTCTATGTTCAATCTCGTGCACCAAGTAACAAATTTAAGAATAAGCGACTCCGTACCTTTGCCAAAGCCCGTTGAACTTTGTGATGAAATTCCTCGTACTTTAGAGCAGAAGAAAATGGTTCGTGATTCAAGGAAAGCCCTGCATGATCTGATTCATGGCGATGATAAACGATTGCTGGCAGTGGTTGGTCCTTGTTCGATCCACGATCTTGCCGCATGCCGAGAGTATGCTGAGCGGTTTGCTCAGCTCTCCCTAGAATTGAAAGACCGCTTGCTGATGGTGATGCGGGTATATTTCGAGAAACCCCGAACTACAGTTGGCTGGAAGGGCTTGATTATGGATCCTAAGCTAAATGGTAGCTGCGATATTCCCGAGGGTCTTCGTATTGCCCGATCTTTTCTAGGTGAAGTTTTGGACTTCGGAATTCCTACCGCTACCGAACTGTTAGATCCCATTACTCCCCAATACCTGGCTGATTCCCTATGCTGGGCTGCCATCGGGGCACGGACATCTGAATCTCAGACGCATCGCCAAATGGCTTCGGGCTTGTCGATGCCAGTTGGATTTAAGAATGCTACTAGTGGAGACTTAAAAGCGGCGGTTAACGGAATTATTGCCGCTACTCAAAGTCAAACTTTTCTCGGGATTACCGAGGATGGACATGCCTCGGCAGTCACTACCGGCGGCAATCCAGACTGTCAATTAATTCTTCGTGGAGGGTCGAACGGTCCTAATTACACTTCCAAAAATGTGGAGATGGCAAGGGTTGCCTTGGAGACCGTAAAAGCACCAACTTCGGTCATGATTGATTGTAGTCATGCCAATAGCAGTAAGGATCCTTCCCGGCAACCGGAAGTATTATCCGATGTGCTGGGGCAAATTGAAGATGGAGGGGATTGGATTCATGCGGTTATGATAGAAAGTCATTTGAGCTCCGGCAGCCAAGCATTTCCCCGTCCCGTAGATCAATTGGAATATGGGGTTTCGATTACCGATGGTTGTATTAATTGGGATAAGACCGAGGCTTGCCTTCGAAATGCAGCTGATGTAATAGATAAAAGTCGATTTTCCTAATGATTTTTCACTTTTTAGATAATGAATGATAAAACCCCTATTCGTGTAGCTGTAACCGGTGCTGCTGGTCAAATCGGCTACTCTCTGCTCTTTCGCATCGCATCAGGCGGACTCTTCGGCCCAGATCAGCCAGTTGCCCTCAATCTGATTGAGATAGAGCCTGGGATGAAAGCTTTGGAAGGAGTTTGCATGGAACTGGATGATTGTGCTTTTCCACTGCTCAAAGATATCCGACCAACCGCGGATCTGAATGAAGGTTTTTCAGGCGCTAATTGGTCTCTTTTGGTCGGTAGTGTTCCTCGTAAAGCAGGGATGGAGCGGGGAGATTTACTCGGTATCAATGGTAAGATTTTTACGGGACAGGGACAAGCGATCCAAGCGAATGCAGCTTCAGATGTTCGCGTCTTGGTAGTGGGGAATCCTTGTAATACCAATTGTCTTATTGCTATGAACAACGCACCAGATGTTCCGCAAAATCGTTGGTTTGCCATGACTCGATTGGACGAGAACCGGGCCGCTGCACAACTTGCGGCGAAAGCTAATTGTCAAGTTTCTGAAGTCTCCAATGTTACGATTTGGGGAAATCATTCAGCCACGCAATACCCTGATTATTACAACTCAAAAATTGGCGGGGTTTCCGCACCAGAAGTAATTGCTGACGATACTTGGGCTCATGTTAATTTCATTCCAACAGTTCAGCAACGGGGTGCAGCAATTATCCAAGCCCGTGGAGCTTCATCAGCTGCTTCTGCTGCCAATGCCGCGATGGATACGGTGCGGTCTTTGACTAGGCCAACACCCTCTGGTAATTGGAACAGCGTGTGTGTTGCTTCTGATGGAAGTTATCAAAGCAAAGAGGGGTTGATTACTTCTTTCCCTATTCGCTCGGATGGTGAAAACTGGGAAATTGTGCAGGATCTTCCTATCAATGAATTCGCCCGGGAAAAGATTGATGCTTCGATCAATGAATTGGCCGAGGAGCGTGAATTAGTGAGTGATTTGCTACCAAGTTAAAACCTTTTGTTTTGCTTGGGTTAGCCTGTCTAGCGGTAATTGAGTGTCAGCTAGAAGGTTAAAGATAAAAAGTATTTTATTTATCTAATCGATGTTCGTACATGCGCACATCATGGTACTCACCAAATTTGTATCCTCCTTCGTGCAGCAATCCGACTGCTTGAAAGCCTAGTTTTTCATGCAATTTTTCTGAACCTAGATTAGGCAATACCACGAGTCCATAGGCCCGGTGGACATCATCTGCTGCCTTAAGGTTCTCGATGAGTTCGGCATAAACTTTTTCTCCGATCCCTTTTCCAGTGTGATCCGGGTGTAAGTAAATGCTAGTCATCACCGAGGGAGCATAGGCAGGGCGCTGGTGAAACCGTAAACTCGCGGCATACCCAATCACTTGTTTCTTTTCCTCTGCCACAAATAGCTGGTATCTACCAGTTTCCGAGAATTGGGTAAACCAAGTCATACGGTTTTCTAGGGACAATTCCACCATTTCGAAAGTGACTACTGTCTCTAAAATGTAGTAATTTAAGATATCCCGAAGAACGGGCATATCGGCCTCTCGGCCTCTGCGGATGGAAACTTCCATAGTGTTAAAAAGAAAGTGGTACCCGGAGAGGGGGTCGAACCCTCACTCCCTCGCGGGAACCGGATTTTGAATCCGGCGCGTCTACCAATTCCGCCATCCGGGCATAAAGCTCTAAAATGAGGTAGTGCTTCTGGTTTGGCAACCCTCGAGTTTTATCAAATTTTGAGAATTTCGGAATGTAAAACGAACCGCAAAAAGAGATCTGGAGCCATGAGCAGCACGGACAGGTTCGTAAGTCTCAAGAAGAGAACAGGTTGAGGGTTAAACCCGGTACCACTTTTTACGACGTTTACGATCCGTGAGTTTATTGGCTTCCTTATCACCCACGAATTTTTCTTTTTTCGGATCCCAGGTGAGTTCCCGTCGCAATTCATATCCAATATTACATAACTGGCAGAGGCTGGCGGTACGGTGCCCGGCTTCTACATGGGCCATGGGTAAGTCCCCCGAGTGGATGCAATCAATCCAGTCATCGTGGTGGTTTTTGGGTTGGTGCAGCTTCACGGTGGTTTCATAATCCTCAAGAAGGCTCTTGGGGTCAGATTCCCAGGGACCGCGGTTGACCGAGATAGTGCCTTCGGTTCCGTAGAAAATGGTGCCACCTGTCCAATCCGGGGTACGCCCATGGATGACTTCAATCCCATTTGCATAGATCATGCGAAGCTCGAGCTCGCCTTTTTCAGGGGGGATGATTTTAACCGGTCCAGTGTCGTCGGCATCCATACCCCATTGCCCAATGTCAAAATGATGAGCCCCCATGTCAGCCAACATGCCGTTGCAGTATTCGCGGTAAAGTCTCCATTTCGGGAAGTGGTTATGGACATCATCGGGGCAAAGAATCTTGTTGAATCCCCTTTGGGGTGCTGGGCCTTGCCAAGCATCCCAGTCGATGCCCTTGGGCACTGGTTCGGTGGGCAGGTCGCAGGGCACGGGGGAGCTGCCCACACATACCCGGACTTGCTTGAGTTCGCCGATGGCACCGCTGCGAACCAGTTCCACGGTGCGTCGAAATTTGCCCCCGTATTCGGTGCGTTGCTGGCTACCGGTCTGAAAGACCACCTTGTTTTCTTTGACTGCATCAGCCATGGCCCGTCCTTCTTTGATGGTTAGTGAAATCGGTTTTTCGCAGTAAACATGCTTTTTAGCCCGGGCAGCTCGAATAGTGGGTTCACCATGCCAGTGATCCGGGGTGGCAATGAGGACGGCATCGAGGGACTTGTCTTCGAGCAATTCGAGGTAGTCCTTGGTGATGGTCAATCCTTTCCAAGTCCCGGACGGGGAGTACTTGGCGTAGTGCTTCTCGATCAGGTCCTTGGTGTGCTGGGTGCGGACCTCGGCGATTTCAGCAAAACCAGTAACTTGGGTGCGAGGGTTACGAACCAATTTGTGGGCATGACCACGCCCCATCTTACCGGGTCCAATGATGGCAACATTGATCCGACTGTTTGGGGATTCGTCCCCTTTAGCAGACCAGATATGGGACGGAAGAATAAAGGGGGCGGAGGCGAGCGTGGCTTGCTTGAGGAAGGAACGGCGGTTTATCATAGTTTTACAATTTTGAGATTTTCTAAACTGATTCAGGATAGCTAAGCCATGAATCTTAGGTATTTATTTTTTTGGAAAACTTGAAAAGGTCAATTTTCAAGAGCCCAAGATGTAGTACATTATTTTTTTAGGTCTTCTGGTTCCATTTGCTCGGCATCTTTCCAAAGATGTTCCAAGGCATAATGTTTTCTCTGCTCTTTTGAGAATAAGTGGATCACAAAATCAATGGCATCCAGTACTAGCCAACCACTGGGTTGAAATCGATCCTGCGAAAGAATTTCAATTTTATTTTCCTTCAGAGTTTTCTCGAGGTTGTTCCTCAGAGCTTTGAGATGGGGATCCGAAGTCCCGGTAGCCACAATAAAGCAATCGGTTAGCGGGGATTTGTCTCCAAAATATAAAAGTCTGAGGTCCTCTGCCTTTTTGTCGGTCAAGGAATCGCAAGCCAAAGCAAGGTTGTTCTTTAGTTCCTTTTTGTGTGCTGGAATGGAAAAGCTCATGAAGTATCTTTTTGTCGTAGAAGGTTATTTTTTTCGAGGTAAGAGAGAATCACATCTGGAATCCATTGAGCTACGGATTCTCCTTTCTGGAGACACTTTCTAATTTGTGTAGAAGAAATATCGATCAATGGATTTTGTATAAAAGTGTATTGAATATCCGAGATGGAAGGGGCGGGGGCAGTGATTTGACCCCGTGCAAAGGCGATAAAATGAACTTCCTTGGATAGTTCTCTAATCCATCGCCAAGTGGAAAGTTTCTCGAATTGATCGAGTCCAATCGCAAGGAAGATTTTAGATTTTGGGTAACCTTTCTTGACCTCTTGAATGGTTTCGTAAGTGAAGGACATTTTTGGCTGATTAATTTCGAAATCAAAAACCTCCAATTTTTGATTTGAATGAGCGATCAATCTAGCCATCTCAAGCCTTTGAGTAGGATTGAATATTGCTTTTTGCTCACGCAAGGGTGCCTGATAAGCAGGACATAAAAGAAGAAGATCGAGCTCAAAATTTTGAATAAATTTTTCAATGATGAACAGATGTCCGTTATGGATGGGATCAAAAGATCCTCCGAAAAAACCGATTCGTGAAGGAGTCGAGCCATTTAAATTGGACATTAAAAAACTACAGGGCTCGACCTTCAGACTTCTCAAACAAGGTAAACATTCTTCCTTTCCGAAAATAGGTAACCTGCCCGGAGGAAGAGACAACCAGAGCAAGCGAATCGGTAACGTGGGTGATTGCAGCAGCAGCAGCGTGCCGAGTACCTAGACCACCAGGTAATTCAATTTCGTCCGCTTTCGCTTGAATCAGGCAACCTGCAGATTCGACCACACCGTCACCTTGAAGGATGAAAGCCCCGTCAATAAGAGCAAGTTCTTTAATTGTTTCATCCATGAAAGGATTTAGGATACTCCGGTCTTCTGGGCCATATCCATGAAAGGGGTTGAGTACGAGCTGCTTGGATCTCTTGATAACTTCTTCATGATCTCCGAGGATAAACATAGCTCCAATGGATTGCCCCTCCCGGCCAGCGGTAGCAAGATCGGTAGCAATTGCGGTGACTCTTTCTAAAGCTTCGGCGGAGACATCGTTGGGTAACATTTCGTCACCTTGTCCAATCACGGATTCAAATTCTTCATCCACATCAACCACTAAAACGGTATCAAATTGACCACTTCCAGGAATGCCTCCAATACAGCAAACCCGGTCCTGGAAACCAAAAATATCTCGGGTTAAACCTAATAAAATCGCGGCTCTTAATTGAGATAGCCTGGAGCGAGAAAGAGTACGGACTGCGAGGGTGGCATCTGCCCGGTGATGTCCTTTGTCTTCCTCTGATACGCCTTCTCCTGCTAGTACGACCTTAAAGTTTGGAAAGGTCATTCTCGGGGTCAGGCTGGGAGGGAAAACATCGGTAAAAACAAGAATAGTCGAACATTCTGCGGCCTTTGCAATCTTAGCCGCTTCGTCCGTAAGTAATTTGTTGAATTTGGTTCTTCTCCGGGCTGGTCGGTCATCCGTTCCGATAAAGGCCTTTCGAACCGCTCTCTTGAATTCCGCTTTTTCCCTGGCCATCCAGAGTTGGTCCATGATGGACTTGTCCTGAAAGGCACGAGCCAAGGAAGCTAAAAAGGAGAGATAATTTTTCGCCTTCTTACTGGCAAGAAGTAGGAATACGAATCGAATGTCCTCATAACTATCTTTTCCTTCAAAAGCTAGACCTGCAGGGCACCTTCCAATAGCCAAGGCATAGGGTCTTTTCATGTCGACTCGAGCGTGGGGTAGGGCAACTCCTTCACCAATGTAGCTGGTCATGGAGTGTTCTCGATCAACGAGTTCTTTAAGAATCTTTTTTCTTTTTGCAGGAGTGGGTAGTAAGGTACCAAAGGTGTCGATCAATTCCGCGTAAGCCGACTTCAGATCTTTACTGGAAAGATCAATAATTCGAGTGCTTGCAATGTAGAGGTCTATTCTCATTTGCTAGGCGGAAATCTCCGCACGAAGGATCAAAAGTTTAATTACTTCTCCCACTCTAGGGCGCCGCTTTTCAATTCGTATATCAAACCTGCAACCAGCACGAAGGTGAAGAACAGCATAGGTCCTAAAATGGGGATACCTGCGGCAACGAAGTC
>Ga0213863_10003725_pt1 | contig 10405 bp, 10 predicted proteins | sample PICome_8_FD_160128 | JGI IMG/M metagenome (GOLD analysis project Ga0213863, IMG submission 160128) | Coastal seawater microbial communities near Pivers Island, North Carolina, United States - PICO497 | ecosystem: Environmental > Aquatic > Marine > Coastal | place: USA: North Carolina... | reverse complement strand
CCAGATTTGATTCAAGTAAATGCCGATGGTGTTTTATTAGCGAACTTCTCAGAGAATAAAGTTTTGAGTGATTATATTTTTCAATTAAAAAACTCAACTAATTATCAGCACAAAATAGAGGCATTGATAAAAGTGTCAGAGAAACAAGACCAAAAGAAAGCTTTTAACGCTATTGCAGAGGCTTTAAACGATGATTTTTATAAAATTAGAATACTTGCATTAGAAAAAATTAACTTAATTAATAAATGGTCTAAAAAATCTGTAATTAATACTATTAAAAATATAGCTAATAATGATCCTAAAACATTAGTTCAAGCTGCAGCAATTGAAACATTAGGTAAGCTAACTGATCCAGAACTAAAACCAATTTTTCAAAAAGGTCTCACCAGTGATTCCTATACTGTTATTGGAAAATCATTAGTGGGGATGTACTATATAGACAAACAACTTGCAGTAAAAAAGTCTAAGGAACTCCCGGTAGAAGTAAAAAATATCATTGCAACCCCGTTAACTAGAATATATATTGAGGAAAAAGATGATTCGGAAATGACTTTTGTGGCAAATAATGTGTTGGCGGGAATGTATTTAAATAATAACCCTAAGATACAGGAAATTTACAAGAATGCATACGAACAAATTGCAATAAGTAATAACACTGAGGCTATTCAAAATTTAGTTAAAGATATTGTAGCTAAAGGGAAACAATACAAACAGTATAATTTTGATCAAATAGGGATAAGTTTGCTGAGGCAATTAGTTCAAAAACAAAAAACTGCTAATTTGTCAAATAAGTATAAAAATATTGAGATAATTAGGGAGGGAATTGCAAGGCTAATTCAATAATTATTTTTTTTATACTCTTCAAATGTCCCGTCTTCATAAAAAACAACTATTCTATTCATTTTTTTTGATGACTTAGAAATAATAGTTTCTTCTATTAAGGGCTCATCAGCTGAAAAAATCTTATTGGTTGGTACTTGTTCTTTTGGGAATGTACCTTTCCCATTTAAAAGCCAATAAATATCAACATCATTGAAAGTATTGGTAACCTTCAATATAAAATCTAGACTAGGTTTATTTCTACCCGATAGTATATGTGAGATACTGGATCGTTGAACACCAATTTTATCAGCAAAGAGAGATGCAGTTAATTGGTGGTAATTGAGTATTTTTTTTAATCTATTTGTAAAATCTAAAATGTTCACCATTGTAAACTAATATATAGATTACAAATGTAAAATTACTATAAATAGATTCCAAATTATAATAAACAGAAATTCAAATAATTCATTTTTAATTAAACTAATACTTCACATATGTAAATTAAAATACTGATTTATAATGTTATACGTAAATATTTATAATTTATGTAGAATAGATGTAATGAAGCTATAGTTACAATTGTAATCTATTACAATTGTGATTACATTTATAACAATTTGATGAATTTTCATTATACAATTGTAACATTATTAAGTATTTATAAAAAATATAATAGGTTAATACTAAAATGATTCTTGTATTTTTGTCATTGATATTTTCACGATGAATACAACTTTAGATTTAAACTATATTAATGGGATTATAAAAAATCACAAAGAGAATTCTATTTATGGGAGGTGGATAAGATTATCTGATGTAGAAAAGGTATTGTCTAAATTTGAAAATTCATCCTATTTTTCATCCAAAATCATTGGTGCCTCGGAAGAATCCAGGAATATACATGAAGTCACGATTGGAAATGGGTCAAAAAAAATACTTATTTGGACACAAATGCATGGCAATGAAAGTACAGGTACAAAAGCTGTAGCAGATTTGATTAATTACTTTTGTAGATCAAAAGACAAGATTTGCTTACAAATACTAACAAACGCTACAATTAAAATAATTCCAATCTTAAATCCTGATGGAGCCGAACACTATACAAGATACAATGCTAGTTCTATAGATTTAAACAGAGATGCTATTAATAAAGATGCTACAGAAAGTAAATTACTGAGAAAAGTATTAGATGATTTTAAACCTGACTTTTGCTTTAATCTTCATGATCAACGTACAATATTTGGAGTAGAGGGAGAAAATAAACCCGCTACAATTTCTTTTTTAGCACCATCAGAAGAAAGTTCAAGAAAAGTGACCAACACACGTATTAAAACAATGAATGTTATATGTTCTATGAACAATTTACTTCAAGAAATCATTCCAGGTCAAGTAGGTAGATATTCAGATGAATTTTACCCAACAGCAACAGGTGACAATTTTCAAAAACTAGGCTTTCCCACCATATTAATAGAATCTGGTCATTTTAAAGATGATTATCAAAGAGAAACTGTAAGAAACTTTACTTTTATATCTCTACTTCAAGGGATTTATCATATAAGTTCAGTTAAAAATTTTAATGATTACCAAGATTATTTTAAAATTCCTAACAATGTCAAAAATTTTGGAGATTTATTACATATTTATCCAACTAAAGAAAATGTAGGTTATTTATACGAAGAAATTTTAGAAGAAAATTTGATAAAATTTATTCCAAAAATGATAAAAGAGGATATTTCTAATCTAATTTTTCACAAAGAAATCGATTTCGTTCGTTAAAAAATTGAATTTTTCTCATAATAAGGCTTAATATATTCAATTAAATGTATACTTTTGTATAAATCTTTGAATTAAATAAAAATATGAAAAAGTTTATACTAGATGAAATAGATCATCAAATTTTAGACATTCTTATTGAAAATGCTAGAACTCCATTTACAGATATTGCAAAAAAGTTATTGGTCTCAGCAGGAACTATTCATGTTCGCGTTAAAAAAATGGAAGATGAGGGAATTATACAAGGTTCTACATTAACTCTTAACTACGAGAAAATGGGATATTCATTCATAGCCCATGTAGGTGTGTTTTTAGAAAAAACATCGATGACTCAGAATGTTATTTCCAATTTAAATTCAATCCCAAACGTTACAGTAGCCTACGTTACAGCAGGCAAATACAATATATTTTGTAAGGTAAGAGCGAAAGGAACCAATGATGCAAAAGACATCATTTATCAGATAGATGAAATTCCAGGTGTAAGTAGAACTGAAACTATGATAGCTCTAGAAGAAAGTATTAATGATAAAAAGAGAATGATGCATGCAATTTTCAAAGAATTGTAAGCAAATTCCTCAAAAACATATAACTAAAACCTTATCATTAAATGATAAGGTTTTTTTTGCTTCAACTTATAAATTGAAGATTTAACTCTATTTTTAATACTGACAAGATTTTAAATAAATTATAATCATATTTATATATGAAAATAGTATTTTCGTCTTAGTTACTTAAAGATGTAATGGAAATAATTTTATGGCTAATATTTTAAAATATAATCCAAAAGGTGTAACTGAAGAAACACTTATTAATTTATATCTTCAAATGCTAAAACCTCGATTAATTGAGGAGAAAATGCTTGTATTACTTAGGCAGGGAAAAATATCTAAATGGTTTTCCGGTATTGGTCAGGAAGCTATTTCAGTAGGTGTTACTGCAGCTCTTAAAAAGGAAGAATATATACTACCGATGCATAGAAATCTTGGTGTTTTTACAACAAGAGAAATTCCTTTGCATAGATTATTTTCTCAATGGCAAGGTAAAATGAATGGTTTTACAAAAGGAAGGGATCGAAGTTTTCATTTTGGAACACAAGAATTTAACATCATTGGGATGATTTCTCACCTAGGACCTCAATTAGGTGTTGCAGATGGAATAGCATTGGCAAATAAACTAAAAAAAAACAACCATGTTTGTGCCGTTTTTACTGGTGAGGGAGGTACAAGTGAAGGTGATTTTCATGAAGCACTAAATGTTGCAGCCGTATGGAATCTACCTGTTATATTTTGCGTAGAAAATAATGGATATGGTTTATCTACTCCAACTTCAGAACAATATAAATGTGACCATATAGCAGACAAAGGCATTGGCTACGGCATGGAAAGCCATGTAATAAACGGTAATAATATATTGGAGGTTTATACCGAAGTTTCAAAAATAGCCTCAGATATTAGAAAAAATCCTAGACCTGTTTTATTAGAATTTAAAACTTTTAGAATGCGAGGTCACGAGGAAGCTAGTGGAACAAAATATGTACCAGAAGACTTAATGGATTTGTGGAGCAAAAAAGATCCACTTAAAAATTATGAAACTTTTTTATTGTCAAAAGAAATCCTAACTCAAGATTTGGTAACTAAGTATACCAAAAAAATAAAAAACGAAATTAACACCAATTTAAATATAGCTTTTGAAGAAGATCAGATAGTTCCTAATTTATCAACTGAATTAAATGATGTTTATAAAAACTATCATCAAGAAATTATTGAGCCAAGCAATAATAAAACCAACATAAGGCTCATAGACGCCATCTCTGAAGGTTTAAAAGCATCTATGCATCGTTATGGTAATTTAGTGATCATGGGGCAGGATGTAGCTGAATATGGAGGGGTTTTTAAAATAACAGATGGTTTTGTAAAACAGTTTGGAAAAGAACGTGTAAGAAATACACCAATTTGTGAATCTGCAATTGTTTCTGCTGCCTATGGAGCCTCTATAAATGGAATGAAGGCAGTTATGGAAATGCAGTTTGCCGATTTTGTTTCCTCTGGATTTAATCCTATAGTAAATCTATTAGCAAAATCAAACTATCGCTGGAATCAAAATGCAGATGTAGTTGTAAGAATGCCCTGTGGAGCAGGGGTAGGAGCAGGACCTTTTCACAGTCAAACTAACGAAGCATGGTTTACAAAAACACCAGGATTAAAAGTAGTGTATCCTGCATTTCCTGCGGATGCCAAAGGATTATTATGTGCCTCTATAAATGATCCAAACCCAGTATTGTTTTTTGAACATAAAGCTTTGTATAGATCCATTTATCAAGACGTATCTGAAGATTATTACACTATTGAAATAGGGAAAGCATCTTTATTAAAAGAAGGAAATGATGTAACCATTATTACATACGGAGCTGGAGTACATTGGGCTTTAGATACATTAAAAACACATCCAAATATTAGTGCAGATCTTATAGATCTTAGAACATTACAGCCATTAGACGAATCAGCCATATTTACATCAGTTAGAAAAACAGGTAAAGTAATATTTCTACAAGAAGATTCTCTTTTTGGTAGTATATCTAGTGATGTTTCTGCATTAATTACGGAAAATTGTTTCGAATTTCTAGATGCTCCTGTGAAGCGTGTGGCAAGTATAGAAACCCCGATTCCTTTTCAAGGAGAATTAGAAAAACAATATTTACCAAAACAACGTTTTGCGTTTGAGTTAAAAACCTTAATAGACTATTAAACCTAAAATAACACCATGATAAACAAACAAATTATCTTAAAAGAAAGACCAGTTGGTTTTCCAAATGATACAACTTGGAGCTTAGAATCTAATACAATTCCTGATCTTAATGAGGGAGAGGTTTTGATTCAACACCATTACATTTCATTAGACCCAGCCATGAGAGGTTGGATGAACGACAGTAAATCATACATAGCACCTGTAGCTATTGATGAAGTAATGCGTTCTGGATCTATTGGAAAAGTAATCAGGTCAAACAATCATCCATCTTTTAAAGTTGGTGACTGTGTTACTGGTTGGGGAGGAGTTCAACAATTTGTAATAACAGATGGAAACGGTTGGTTTAAAGTAGATGACTCTATAGCTCCAATGCCTATGTTCATTGGTACACTTGGAATGCCTGGAATGACTGCTTACTTTGGGATTACTGAGGTAGGTAAAATCAAAGAAGGTGACATTGTTTTAGTTTCTGGAGCAGCTGGAGCTGTTGGAAGTGTTGTTGGACAAGTTGCAAAAATTAAAGGGTGTACTGTTATTGGAATTGCAGGAGGAAAAGAAAAATGTGATTATCTTTTAGATGAATTAGGTTTTGATGCTGCTATCGATTATAAATCTGAAAACATCTATGAAGCCTTAAGAGAAAAATGTCCAAAGGGGGTAGATGTTTATTTTGATAATGTTGGTGGTGAAATTTTAAATGCAGCTTTAACTAAACTGAGAATGCATGCTAGAATAGTTATTTGTGGAGCCATTTCTCAATATAATAATAAAATAGCAGTTAAAGGACCTAGTAATTATTTAAGCCTTCTTGTTAATAGAGCAACTATGCAAGGAATGGTAGTGATGGATTATGCAAAAGATTATAAAAAAGCTGCTCAAGAAATGGGGATGTGGATAGCTCAAGGAAAATTAAAATCTAAAGAGGATGTTTATAATGGTATAGAAAACTTTCAGGAAACTTTTGCACGTTTATTTAATGGTGATAAAAAAGGAAAGTTAGTTTTAAAAGTTATAGAAGATTAGGTTTTGGAACACTTTTTTCAATGCCCGCATTGTTGGGAGGAAATCTCAATGCTTTTAGATAGTAGCATACATAAACAAACTTATATAGAAGATTGTGAAGTATGTTGTAACCCAATAGAAGTTACATCAGAATTTCATGAACATGAACTTATTGCTTTTGAGAGTCAATCTTTAGAGCAATAAGTTTATTATATGAGTGGGTTTTTCCAAGAAAATTTTTCAAATAATTGAATCCAATCTTCAGAAAAGGACGATTTTAGTATTAATTTCTCTTCTGTAAATGGGTGTGTAAATTCTAATGACCCTGCATGTAAAAAAAGGTTTTTCCAACCAAATTGCTCTCCATACATGATGTCGTGGTTTTTATCACCATATTTAGCATCGTTAATTAACGGAGTAGAAACTTTATTCATGTGAATGCGCAATTGATGCATTCTACCAGTTTTAGGTTTCAGTTCAACCAAACTATATCGAGAAGTATCATAGGGCTTTACTGGTATATCTAGTGTAATTTTATCTAAGAGTTTAATATGAGTTTCTGCTTCTTTATACACATCTGCATCTCTTCCTTTTACTGGAGAATCTATAATTTTAAATTCTTGAGAAAAACCTCGAACAACACCGAAATATATTTTCTGAATCTGGTTATTTGTAAATAAAGACTGAAAAGAAGCAACATATGATCTTTTTGAAGCTAATAAAATAATTCCAGATGTTTTTCTATCTAATCTGTGGATAGGGTAGTACTTGATACCTAATTGATCCTCAAGTAATTGCAGTAATGATTTTTCATCTATTTTATTTCTAGAATGATGCGCATGATGAACCAATACGTTGTTGGGTTTGGTGACCAATAAACAGTAACTATCTTGATAAATAATTTCCAGAGACATTAATAAATAGGTTTTTTAACAAACAATAGCAGTAGTAAAGAACCTAAACCGCAAGCTGCAAAACCAATAAATAATGGTAGGGCAGTGGTTTCAACAAAACTACCAATAAACGCAGCTATAGGGACCGCCATAATGGTAGATATAAAACCGTTAATAGCTGCTCCAATTCCTGCAATATGTCCTAAAGGTTGCATTGCTAATGATCTAACATTACCAAAGAGAAATCCAACAGAAAAAAACTGCAACGCCAGAAAAAGTATTAATATGCTAATACTTGGGTTGGTTTCACCGTAAAAGATACTAATGTACAATAGTGAAGTCAGAGAAAATACTATTGAAAAAATAGTTACTAATTTTTTCATTCCAAACCTAACAACCAACGTTCCATTTGTAAATGTAGCCACACCAACAGAAAAAGCTAAGGCACCAAATATATAGGGAAATTGGTCTACTAAACCATACTGTACTTCAAAAATATGCTGAGAAGTGCTAAGGAAAACCATAAAAGATCCGGTAGCTAATCCAGAGATTAATGTAAAAATAACGGCCGATCTATATTTTATAAATTCTTTAGAGCCATTGATGAAAATAGCCATAGAAAACTTTTTCTTGTAGGCCGGAGGTAATGTTTCTGGTTGTCTTTTCCAAAACCAACACAACACAACAATACCAAATAATAACTGACTGTAAAAGATTGATTCCCAACCATAATTATCTAGCAAAAATTTACCTAATGTAGGAGCAATAATAGGCACTAAAATAAAAATAGTGACTACAAAAGACATTATTTTAGCCATGTAATCTCCCTCAAAACGATCTCTAATCATAGCAATACTGATAGATCTAGAAGCAGAGAGACCAATTCCTTGAAGAATACGTCCAACTACCATAATTTCTATGTTGGGTGCGGCAATACATAAAAAACTAGCCAACATAAATACTGCAAATCCAATGTAAACAACAGGTTTTCTTCCAAAACTATCTGAAATAGGACCAAAGATTAGTTGTCCTAATCCTAGCCCTAAAAAAATCATAGTAATTAATAACTGATTTTCGTTCTGGTTAACTGTACCAATAGAAAGTCCAATTGGTTTTAAAGCTGGTAGTATGGTATCTATAGACAATGCCACAATTGACATCAAACATGCCATTAATAAGATAAATTCAATTTGTGAGGTTACTTTTTTAGTAGTGGTCAAAAAATTTTATTATTTAATTTGTGCAAAAGTAGCCTTTTACATCTAGTAATTATATTTTTAATTTTTTTTATCAAATTATTTAAGAGGTAATGATTGCAAAAATTCTATTTAACATAATATAAATTATAGAACAAATGTATTCATTAGTCTGTATTAGTGGTTTATCCATTTGATAGCTATAATGTAGTATTATGTAAAATATCATAGAAGCATTCGTCTACATAAGAATAATTGGAACTTGGGTCATTAATAAAATATCTTTCTGATTCCAATAAAGATAAAAATCATAAAAGTGTAAAAAATAAAAAAAGGGATAATAATTGATTTTAATCCAATGACTAATAAAGTTGAAATAATAAACAGTTGAAAACCCAAACCAAAAGTTGAAATACAAGTCATCAACCAATTAGGTAAAATTAAACCTTTATCAACATTGCTATCGAGTGTATAAATTACCCGATCAAACACACCATATAATAATTTATATAATCTAAAAAGAAGGGTGACATGTTGTTGTTTTTCTCCCTCTAACGCTATGGGTGTTTTATCTTCAAATACTCTACTGGTAGTGTCTCCATTAAATCTATTTCTTAAAATCACATAGTAATAATTGTAAAGTGTACCTTGTAACTGCAATCCAAAGAACGCAAGAATGCACATCCAAATAGAACTATTTGTTATATACCAAATAGCACTTAAAAACAAAGCGTTTAATATAATATCTGCTACTGAATCTAAATATCTACCTGTATATGAAGGTTTTTGTTTTACACGAGCGAGCTCTCCGTCTGCTGCATCTAGAATAGATTTAAAAATTAAAAAAAATGCTGCTAACCAATAATACCCCAAAATGATACAATAAATAGCAATAATACCCGATATGATAAAGGCTATTGTTACATGAATAGGCGTAAAAGAGCTACTCTTTAACGAGTTAGCAATAAATTTTGCAACAGGTCTTCCGTAGTCTGAGAGATCTATAAATTGATGTTCTTTTGGTAATTTAGACATAAAAATATAGAAGAACTGTAATGTGGAATATACCGTGTATTTTTTGTCGACGTAAATATACTCTTTAAATTCTTATTGATACATAAATGTAGTTTTATAAATAGTTAGGTCGGAGAGAATATAAAATACTCTACAAGTAGGTTGCATTATTTCACACCAGATAAATACATTCTAATTTGTTACTTTTACATTAATAAAATTTAAAACAATTTAAATACTCATACTTTATGAAAAAATATTTTTTATGTCTATTATCTACAATAGCTATTAGTTTTACAAGTTGTAACAAAGAAATAAAAAAAGACACCACCACTACTCCAACAGAAATGTCTAAAGAAGTAGCTGAATTAGAAATATCATTTGGTGTAAGAGGAAATTGTGGAATGTGTAAAAGCACTATTGAAGAAGCAGCAAATAGTGTTAAAGGAGTTTCAAAAGCGGACTGGGATGTTGATCTAAAGAAAATAAAAATTTCTTTACTTGATAATAAAACAAACATCATGTCTATTCATGAAGCTATTGCATTATCAGGATATGATACAGATAAAGTGTCAGGTAATCTAGATGCTTACAATAATTTGCCTGGATGCTGTCAGTACGATCATGAAATGACAATGAATCAATCTAAAAAATAAAATCATTTTATCAATTTTTATTCATAGAGTAAATCTCACTTTTACTTACTTGTCCTGAAATGAAAAAATTCCTCTATGTTTTTTTTATTTATATATCCTCTGCCTGTAGAGTTTTTTTTGTAACTCCTAAAAACTCAAAAAAAATTATTATTGAACTAAACAGTCTTTTTTTGACTAAAAGAAAATGGCTAGATATTTCTATAGTCAAACGAATTAAGCTATACATTACCATAAGTGATTTTATTACTAATTGGTTTTTTACCATAAGAGGATTTAAAGCTACTAATAAGGAAAGAAAACGAAT
>Ga0213863_10003722_pt1 | contig 10408 bp, 25 predicted proteins | sample PICome_8_FD_160128 | JGI IMG/M metagenome (GOLD analysis project Ga0213863, IMG submission 160128) | Coastal seawater microbial communities near Pivers Island, North Carolina, United States - PICO497 | ecosystem: Environmental > Aquatic > Marine > Coastal | place: USA: North Carolina... | reverse complement strand
TAATTTCAAAAAAATGATAAGCCCCTGATTTTACAGGGGCTTTTTTTATGCTTTTTTTGCATTTAGGCCTTGACATGGGGTATTTGTTATGATAGCATAGCTAAGTAAGATGAGTTGAAAGAGAGAGATTGATATGAATACACGATTTGAAAAAGAAATGTTCACTTGGGATGGTATGTATCTCATGTACAAGGGTAACTTTGCTGGTTCTGTCAAAATGGAAACAGTTAATCCAGATTGTCATCCTAGTTGGATTGGTAAGAATAAACCACAGTTTGTCGCTCGGTTCAAGTATCGTAAACCTTACAAGACTTGGATTAACTTCCTTGTCAAGAACGAAATTTTCGTTGAGGATTATATGGACAAGGCATGGAAAACAAGTCCACTGGATGCGATGCGTCACTATGGTTATGAAGGAGCTTAATATGGATTATATCACACAACTGCAAAAAGAGTATGTGTTCTTTACTGATATGTTGAAGTCTATTGAACGAAAGAAAAAGAAAACGCCAGGCAATGGATTCGCAATGATGAAGTGCAAAGAAAAGATTGCAGAACTGGAAAAGATTTTCGATGAGATTGACTATGCTGCACAGGTAACATACGACTAATGGGAGTATTGATTATGAAAAATGGTGATATAATTTCTGGTACTGATGCCTATCAGATGGCACTGCCTAAGATGGGCCATGACCTTGCAATGAAGTATACAGATTACTTTCGTAAGAAACAGAAGGCAATCAAAACAGGACGCCTTCAAAACTCTTATGTGGATAGTGGACGTAACAAAGTCTACAAATCAGAGTGGGCGACAGAGGCGAAGTTTCCAGAGTGCAAACAGTCGATGTCTGAAAAAGAGATTACCAAATTCTTCAAACGAGTTGTGAAGTCTAAGACATATCAAACACTGTCAGAGAAAGGTCACTCTAATCCTAGTTTGGAGTTTATGAAAACTGTGAACTACAATGCTCGGATTGCTGGACAGGCGACATATGGTAAGATTCGATTGCAACCATCATGTGGAATGAACAAATGGGTTGTGTTACATGAACTGGCACACACTGCTGGACATATGCACCATGACGTACCGTTCCGTCAGACCCTAGTGAAACTGATATCACGTTTCTTGGGTACTGAGGTTGCGAAGGAACTCAAACGACAGTTCCGTAAGAACAAAGTGAAGATGACTGTATCACAGGTGATTATGTCACCAGAGAAATGGTTAGAGAACTATAACAAAATGGCCGCACTGCGGGCCAAGCGAGGTTAAATGAGAATGACATTATATTTGGATATGGATGGAGTGATAGCAGATTTCTTTTCACTTCTTGCAAAAGAGAACAATGTAAAACATTGGAAGTCTATCAAAGACAAAGAACGTGCATTGGTAGAGGCTCGAAACACCGACTTCTTTAATCGGATTGAACCGTTCACTACTGCACAACAGTTAGTTGACTTTGCCCGTACTACTGATAGTTGGGGAATCTGTTCATCACCATTGCGTGGTGATACGATGAACTCTGCATATTGGAAACGAGTATGGTTAGAACGTCATGGGTTTATGCCCGATGTAGAGAACTGTATCTTCACTGGTAACAAACACAAATACGCTATCAACAAACTGGATGGTAAACCTAATATCCTAGTTGATGATAAACCAGACAATATCAAGCGTTGGAATGACGCTGGTGGTATTGGTGTTCGGTTTCAGGCTGATGAAGATAGTACAGAAAAACTAATAGAAACTCTGAAAAAAGTGCTAAAATAGTGCTTTTTTCTCTTGACATATATCTCTTGCTATGATAGCATATAAGGGTAAGTGAGAGGAGTGATTCGCTATGTTTAATAATGTTGGAAACCCAATTGAGGCCTTTGCTGTTGTGAAGGTTCAACCTAACAAACAACCAGAGATAGTTTCAGAACACCAGTGCATAGGTAATGCCTGTGAAGAACAGATGGTTCTGAATGAGATGGCAGAAGGTACAGACGTTACCTTTGTTGTCAAAGAGACTCATGGTTGTATGATTGAAACTGTTTAAGGAGAGAGAGATGATGAATATTGTTGGAATGGTAATGATGATTGTGGGAATTCTTATGATGGCAGGCGCTGGTGGCGACTGTGATGGTAAGTGTATGGAATACGCTAATACGATAGGCGAGACTGCAACCTATTTGATTTTTGGGTTGACAATCTCTGCAATTGGTGGTATTATAGTATATAATGAAAATAAATAAGGAGAGAGATGTGAGAAAATATATCAAGATTGGCACTAAGTGTGATACCAAGTTTGGACTGTCTAAAGTGACAGGAATTGAACTGTGTGAAAATGAAGGTGCAAAAGAAGGAATTCCTATGGACAAGGTTTTTTTATCAGACAAAAACAGATGTGTCTTTGACTTTGATAATGGACACTGGCAATATGGATATCAAGTGGAGGCTCAAAATGCTTGAGATTATAGGTGCAGTGATTATTGTTAATATAGTTTTGGGTGTAGTACTATGACACAAATACAACTATTAGAAAAAAGGATAGAGGCAGTTGCAAAGACACTGCAATATCCATATCTTTCAGACTGGGCCGTTCAGTATTGGAACAACGTATTGGATAGTCTGGTTATGAAGTTACCGAAAGACAAACTAAATTGAGATTCAAGCGTCTACAATCTGGTATGAATATTTTGCCGATGATGCAAGAAGTCGGAGAGAACTTTGATGACTTCTACAAAGAGACTTATCGGCAAGACAATATTCAGTGTCAAAAAGAAACCATGTCTATTAATCTCGTGAAGGGGGTTAGATATGATGATGGTACACATTTTGATGACACACATACCACTGTCGAGACAGCCCAGTTTGAGAAATACACAAAAGTAAAAGAGTTTTTGAATTGGTTTACTAGTACCTATGGTGGACGAATGTATAGAGTTGCAATTGTTCATCTTGGTTCAGAAAAGAAAGTATATCCACATATTGACGGTGGAAAGTACTATGAGGATAAAGACAGATTTCACATGGTGTTGAGTGGTTACTATGACTATACTGTTGAAGATGAAACAGTACGGTTCAATGCCGGTGATTTGTGGTGGTTCGATAATCAGAAGATGCACCACGCCGTGAATGCAACACCTATTTCTAGGATATGCATAATTTTTGATGTGAAAGGGAGTAACTTTAAATGAGTAATCAACGAGCTGGTAAATTCAAACCAGCAACACTACGAGAAGGTAGTGGTATGCAACAGGTGAACTTTTTCAAGTATGCAAAAGAGGTACTTGAATCAGAAGGGCATGATGATGCTGCTTTCTACTTTGAACAGATGGAAACATGGTTGCGTGAGGGTAAGGGATTACCACAAGATACACGCTCAATTGCGAATGCACTAGGAGTTTAGAATGGCGTTTCAAGTACACAAACAACACAAGTTGGGAGACCAACTAGAAGCACAGGCCTACGATTGGGCGATTACAGATGTTCAAGAGTATTATGGTGTTGAAGAAATAGAAGAATTGACCCAAGAACAGGTTGATGAAATCTTTGCATATTCTGAGTCAGAGCAGTGTTACGAAAGTTATGTTGGTATGGCTCTTAGGACAATATGTGATCAATGGGAAATGGAACAAGAAGGAGAATAGTTATGGTTGCAAAAGATGGCCCACTAAAGTCGGCATTCGATGGTTTAGAATCTAGAGGTGTAGTCAGTCATGCTTTGATAACATATCGGTATGTAGATGGTGTTATGAGAAAAGAAACTGTTACTCGCAAATATCAGATGAACGGTGATTATATTGATTCATCTACAACAGAACCTTTTGGACAAGCAAGTTCTGTATAGATGATTATGAAACCTGTGGACTATCGTGTGGCCACCCTGTTTGTACAGGAACGTCACTATAGTCCTGTCATGCCGAAACTCACTAAACACTATCTAGGTGCTTACCAGAACGATGAACTGGTAGGCATCTTGACGTTGGGTTGGGGTACTAATCCTATGGGTACAATCAAGAAGATGTTCCCAGAACTAACCACTGCCGATTACTTTGAGATAGGTAAGATGTGCATGGATGACTCTATGCCACGCAACTCTGAATCACAGATGCAGAGTGCTACTATTGCATGGATGAAACAGAACACACCAAACGTCAAGTTCCTGTATACATGGGCAGATGGTATTGTTGGTAAGCCTGGTTATGTCTATCAGGCTGCAAACTTCTTATATGGTGGATTTATATGGAGTGACGTATATGTTACAGAAAGTGGCGAGAAAGTACACTTTCGCACCATTCAACGTAAGATGAAGAAAGAGATGAATCGACACGACTTGAAATATGGCCCACGACCTAACGATGCAAAAATGGGTGAGTTGGGATTTAGTCGTGTATGGGGTAAGCAGTTTAGGTATATTTTCCCTCTAAACAAGAAATCTAGGAAGTTATTAAAACATTCTAACATGGAATGGACTATAGATTATCCAAAGGGTTCTGACTTAGAATGGAAGATTAAGCGGCCAGGAGAGACGGCTTATACGTTGACCAGCACGATGCCATATGAACATAGGGGTGATAGTGTACAACACAATTCTGGCAACGTGAACAAGGTTGCTGATAAATTTGGAACAGCCACGCTTGATAATTTCTTCTAAATATTATTGACAAAACACTATTTTACTGGTATTATATAATAATGAATGATGATATAGATAAAATTACAAGAGAAGATGTTGCACTGATTATCGGTGTAATGTTCTTTTCATTTCTTATGGGGCTGATTATTGGTAAAGATTCGTTAGGAATTACTCTTGTCATTGGTCTGTCAGCATATATTGGAATTTATGTAGGTAAGATACTAAGGATATTATGATGAGATACAATGAATATATGAAAGTTAATTTGAGGTGTGAAACTCTGAAACAGCAGGTTGATGAAGAGATAAGTCTGCTTAGTAAATTGGTAGAAGAACCAGACTATGAATCGAACTACGCTGCACATATGGAAACAGGTGTAGTATATGATAAAAGAATACTTGGTGATAAGATTGCAAGACTCAACCATGAAATTGAAGAACTTGAAGATAAAATAGAGAATGACAAACAATAATATTATTAGTGATGAACGATACGATAAACTATGGAATCAAACTCGTGACTTCATAGACGAACACTGCATAGTCAGAGCAGAGCCAGGAACTTACATGGATGGTAAGTTGGAAGGTTCTAGATATACATGGGTGTTCTATTTACGAAACGGATTGTATCGTACAGACTTTTTGAGTGCAATCACACAAATGTGGATGAAAAAGGTACACGATGAGATAGGACATTTCGACTTTCAGTTGAGTGGACTAGAAACTGCATCAACACCCATGATTGTAGGTATACCTATCTATGCACAAGTATTCGGTGTAAACCTCAACGGTTTTTCTATTCGCAAGGAACAAAAGACATATGCGATGAAGAACTGGTTAGAAGGTGGTGCAACTGAACAACCAGTGATGTTGATGGATGACTTATCAAACTCTGGTGATTCACTACGCAAGGCCTACGACATTTTAGAATGGCATCACATGGACACATTTGAGTATGCATTTACGATTATCAACAAAGTGAACGAGGGTGTACATGATGACAACATGAACAAAGACTTCTTGTTACCAGAACATATCAAAATCATGTCTCTATTTACATTAGACGATTTCAATTTGAAAGGTAATGTGGAGTTGCACTAATGAGGAGTACAAATGGCGATATGGAAGATAAAGGAAGAGTCGATACTCAAGATAGTCGGTAAAGATGGCCCTATTTGGAAAGAGATGCACAAACCACAAGTGATGTATGTAAAACACAAGGATTATGGTGTAAAGAAATTATACAAAAGACTAGGAAAGAAAAGCAAGGTAGTAAGATGAAATGTTATGTATGCAATGACGAACTTATTTGGGGTGGTGATCACGATATAGAGGAAGATGAATTTTTCCATGAAGATAATCATACCATACATACGAATCTATCATGTCCTAAGTGTGGAGCTTATGTAGAGGTGTATCATGGAAATAAACAAGAAGATTAAGTACGGCGTATATGTGGAGATGGACACAAACGAGTGGATGTGGGATTCTGGTACACATCAAATTTCACCAGCGATGCCACCATTATTGTTTGACACCAAAGAAGAGGCTGAAGAACAAGCAAAGAAATGGAATACAGGAGTTGCGTTAGAGTATCCAGAATCACTACAAAAATATTGGAGAGAGTATGAACAGGAACGTGCAAAGATGATTGCACAAAACATACCACCAGAAATATGATATCAAAGATGTTGATATGTCTGTTAGTATCATACAATGTAGAAGTAAGTGAGACAGGGGTAAGAGATAGGGTGTGTGTATATAAATGTCAGAAAGAACTCAAAGAGACAGTCTACACTGACCCAATATTTCAATGTCCAAGGAAGTTGTATATAGATGACCCAGATAAGAAGGATTAGATTTTTTACTGCACCAGTGGTACAACAACTCATACCACACCCTGCTGAAGAAAAGAAAATACAGGAAAAAGAAAAGCCAAGAAAAGTAGAAAAAACACACCACACAGTAGATAAAAAGTGTTGACAAACAAGGAATTATAGAGTATTATAAGTAATAATGTAAATCAGAAAGTCATGGTGACGAATTGATTTACTCAACAGGCCGATGGCCATAATTGAAAAGGAGACACAAGATGTCTAATATTAAAAACGTACTAGGGCGTGACGTAGATTTAACGCACTATGAAAAAAACTTCCCACTATCAGTATTACAGGAAATGTTCCCAAATGCAACCATTCTTGGATTTGGTTGGAGAAAGGTTGGCAAGTATCCAGAACAGGATAACATTGGAGTAAGAGCCGATGGTACGCCGGATGCGACCGAAACTTTAGGTTTTGACCTACAGGAAAACGGAATCGATCAAACAAAACTTCCCATCGTAACAGATGGAACTACAGACAAGATTCTTGATGGACAAACGAGAGATAGAACCTTTGAGTTCTTAGGTGCAGAATGGATACCAGAATTGCGTATCATTCCTCACGAGTCTGAAACACCAAACTCTGATAGGCGGGCGATTGGACTAGACTTGAATGGACACGCATATGCAAAGAGACATGAGAGTGCCGATTTCACTGCCGCACTAGTTGCCGATGTTAACGATGGTGAGTGTGTAAGAGATAAGAACGTAATGAACAAACACCTCACTGAGAAGTACAATATCAACAACGTATTCCCTGTCGCTGGTGGAACTATCACAAAAATTGTAAACAATGCATATGACATGACAGACAATAACTCTAATCTTGTTCGTAACAAAGATAGAGAAGATTGGATTAAATGGCTTCCTCTAGAAACCGCTGTAGATGTACGAAAAGGTAATATTGCACTATTACAAGTAGGGGGTAATCGTGATGAACAATTACTTACTCGCTGGATTATTCCACTAGGAGTGAAGGGTAAGAAAGCACGAGTAATCCTATATGTGGGTACACCTTTTGAAGATAAGGCAAAAGAACAGGTAAAAGAGTTCGTAAGAAGTGTAAACAAATACTATAGAGATATGTTTAAGACTGTATCTAACTCTATAGACGGAGTAACAATTGCACCAAAAGACGATGCATTTGAATTAGTAGGTATCATTCCACAGATACAGAGTCCGTATCAAATGGAAAAGTACAATGATAAAGAACTGATTACTTCTGTACATGAATACACACAGCAGACAGATTATCTGAGTGTAGTAGCATAAAACACTATAGAATCATGGGTAGCGGAAGTGTTACCCATGATATCCCATACTATCCCAGTTTTCCCCATAATATTAAAAAAGGCCTCGATTAATATGCTAAGGTGTTCTGGTTAGGGGATTAAAGGGTGTTATTGACCGACTGACCAGAAATTATACCACACTTTTTAATGTTTGTCAATAGCCGAATCGGGCCGAATCACTTATTATTTTCATCTTTTTTGTCAAGAGTTTTCTGAATTTTCTCTGAGAACCCTCTGTAAGCCATTGATATTCCTAGCGAAATTAATGCCAAATTAGGCCTTGACTTGCTCTGAGAACAATGGTATAATAGCTATATAATGAGAGAGTAAGGAGAGTTCACATGGCATATATTTCAACCCCAGAGGTAGCAGCGATTCGGAAACAACTCAAGGAGCAGCTTCCACAGTACAAGTTCTCTGTGAAGAAGGATCATCATTCATCTGTTACGGTAGCATTTATGAAGGGCCCTGCATGGGAAACCTTTCAGACTCGTGACCGTTACACTGGTGAGTACAGTGATGCTACTATGGATGGACATGAGCAGTTGAACCATGTATGGGCAGAGGACTTCTATGGAGAGAAGAACGGCGCTATCATTAAGAAGGTAGAGAAGATTATCAAGACTGCTCCCTTTATGGAAGGTGTCGGAGATATGTGGTTTGATGAGTCCGATTCGCAAAGTGACTACTTTCACGTTGCATATTACCTGTCAATTCACATTGGTAAATGGGATAAGGATTATCAGGTAGTCTGAAGCCCTTGCTGGTCAACGGTTACAGGGCAGCCAAATTAATTAAATTATTTTAGCGAAAGCCCTTGACAAGCTGTTGACAGCCTGGTAACATAGCTATGTTGAGAATGAGAAAGGATAAGAGTTTATGAGTTATGCAAATTTAATCGCTGAGTTATCTACGAGTGTTGATCAAGGTATCTTTACTTCTAAGAAATCTAACATCAACCATGAGGAGATGCACTACGGCCCAGAGAATAAAAAGGACTGTCCATGTGATACCTGTCCTATGATGACACAGTGTCTAGAGAATGTCACTGAGTGTTCTGCCATGAGGAATTGGTGTTCTAAGGGAGACTTCGCTGAGAAAGACTTGATGAGGTTAGTTAGAGCTGCTGCATAAAGGTATTGACAAACCGCTGTGATTGTGGTAGTATAATAGGGTAGGTGATTCGGCTTACCCCCCAAAACTGAGAAACAGTTTGTAATCTATAAATGCAATAAAGATACGGAGATAAATCTAATGACTAAAGAAATGACCCCAAAAGAGATTGCTGCTCTTAACTCTGAGTTCAAGACTGCAAATGCTTTCACCAAGTGGAAGTTTATGCAGACACCAGAGTTTCAGAGATTGCCTCTCGCAGTGAGATGTACTGTAGAGAAGGAATGTCTTACTCATTACTTTAACATCCTTACTGATGGTATGCCTGATTGGAAGTTACCTATCTCTGGTACTATTCCTATTGCATTGTTGAATCCTTTTCGTAAGGCTGTGGAATACTTCACTGGCACTGAGTTGTCTGTGATAGAACAGGATGATACCAACTTCAAAGTATTCGCAAAGGGATACTATATGATGGGTACATAAGAATGTGGTGGTTCTTCTTTTATTTTATATCTACATATCTCGTTATGTTTCTCCTCTTGACGATATGGAATAAAGAAGAGCCCCACTCCCCCCAAAGCTCACACGATAAGGAATAACATTCATGGATAAAATTAAAATAGACTTTGATATGTGGACAGACATACAGACTCCTCTGAAGAACAGTCAACATAATTCTCATAAAGAATTTATTCGTTCTTTGATTGAGAAGTATGGGTATGAGAAGAAGCCATCACCCTACTATCCTATAGTCGCAGATGCATGGGAGCGGTTCACTAATGGACGTTAAAACAGAAACCCTTGTGATACTCATGGAAGAGTGTGGGGAAGTAATTCAAGAGTGTTCTAAGATACTACGGTTCGGTAATGACGCAGATAAGTTGCATAAGGAACTAGGAGATTTGTTCTGTATGATTAAACTCACAGAGGATAATCTCAACCTTGACTTTAATAAAACCTTTGAGTATAGTACCGATAAGTATAATAAACTAAAGAGCTGGTCAAATCTGGTCGGAAACTCTGATAGGAGTCGTGATGGAAGAACTGTATAACAAACTGTGTAGATTCGATTGGTGGTATGAATACTCTGATGACTACTCTGTATGGAAACGTGGTAGTGAGAAGGAGAGGGAGTTGGGAGCGATTGCCGAATCACTTGGCGAATCAGGTAAGGCGATGTACTCAAAGTTTCGTTATGAATACTCTTCCGGCAAGTGTGAACTTCCACAACTGTCTGATTTTATTGAAGAAAATTAATTACAAATAAGCCCTTGACATATGCTATGGTAACAGGTATACTGTAAGTATAGTTAATAGAGAGAGGAATGAATATGAAAAAGATACTACTTGCGACAGTGATGACAATGGGTATGGTGACAAATGCGAATGCGTTTGATATCAACTTTAATCATAATCAAAATATAATGACGGAACATTTTATTGGACAGGTTGTCAAACAATTGTTTCCACATAATATTGTAACGAACAATGCGATTGTCT
>Ga0213863_10003721_pt1 | contig 10410 bp, 8 predicted proteins | sample PICome_8_FD_160128 | JGI IMG/M metagenome (GOLD analysis project Ga0213863, IMG submission 160128) | Coastal seawater microbial communities near Pivers Island, North Carolina, United States - PICO497 | ecosystem: Environmental > Aquatic > Marine > Coastal | place: USA: North Carolina | collected... | reverse complement strand
CGATTTTCATCGCGTCCAGTTAATTCGTGGAGTGCAAATCGAACTTGCCAGAGGAAGTTTCGGGCCTCAAGAAGGATTGATGCCTCATCCCGCTCTAAGAAACTCTCAGCGACTAGCCAAGCTGGGTCGTCTTGTTCGTAATGCTGCTTTGCGATCCACCAGATTGTTTGGATGTCCCTGAGCCCACCGGGCGCTGTCTTTAGGTTCGGTTCGAGGCTGTATTCTGTATGGTTTGACTTTGCGTGCCGATCCTCTTGTTCCTCGATCTTTGCTTCAAAGAAGGAAGGTGTTTTCCATCCACTTTTTTTTCTAAGCTTGGTTCGCAGCTGATCGAGTTGGCCCGAGGATCCGCAGATCATTCTGCAATCGAGTAGAGCGGTAAAGACAGTGACATCGTTTTTACTTTGAGCGATTGAATCTTTCACCGAGCGCACGCTGTGTCCAACCTCTAGTCCGATATCCCAAAGAAGCGTTAGAAAGGATTGAATGTTGGAAGCGTGTTGCTGAGCGTTACTCCGTTCCGTAAGAATCAAAAGATCGATATCTGAACTCGGCAGGAGCTCCAAGCGCCCATAACCCCCAACCGCAATCAGTGATATGCGACTTTTGAGCAGGCTGCTGAGATTTTCATCCCAGGAAAATCGCCCCCAACAAATTTTCAAGATGTGGTCAATGAACTCGGCGCGGCCAAGGGCGAGCTGCTCGACCGGTAACGACTCCGAATAGGCCTGTGATTGAGCGTCTCTGAACGCGCCAAGCGCTGATTTTAAAATCGGGATGGGATTTTTAGCGGCGCTGACGTCACGCGATATGGATTCTAGTAGCGCATTATCCACAGCGCGGAATGTCGTCATCATGCCGATAGGTGAGAATCTCGTAGCCTGATTCCGTGACCAACATGGTGTGTTCCCACTGGGCGGTCAGCTGCCTATCCTTGGTCACCACGGTCCATTGATCTGGCAGCAGTTTAACAGCGGCCTTGCCTGCATTGATCATGGGCTCAATGGTAAAAATCATACCCGGTTGGAGGGTGATCCCAGTTCCGGGACGACCGTAGTGCAGGACCTGTGGCTCGTCATGGAAGACCCGGCCAATACCGTGCCCGCAATATTCCTTAACAATGGAAAAGTGGTGTTTTTCGGTGAAAGATTGAATGGCGTGACCAATGTCACCCAAGCAGGCGCCGGGCTTAACCGCTTGAATCCCGCGATACAAACTTTGTTTGCAGGTTTGAACCAGACGCTCAGCGCGGACACTGCCCTGACCGACAACGAAGGTTTTACTGGTGTCTCCGTGGAAACCGTCCTTGATGAGCGTGACATCAATGTTAATGATATCACCGTTTTTGAGGATCTTGTCGTCGCTCGGGATTCCGTGACAGACCACATGATTAACAGATGTACAAATCGATTTTGGGAATCCACGGTAGTTGAGTGGGGCCGGGATTGCGTTTTGTACATCCAAGGTAAATTGGTGGCAAATGCGGTCTAGTTCCCCCGTGCTGACGCCTGGGACGACAAATGGTTCGATCATTTCAAGTTGCGCTGCGGCGAGTGCCCCAACGGCGCGCATTGACTCGATTTCCGATTGACTTTTGATTTCGACCACGAGGACTCCTTGTGCCGGGCGCAGTATATCAGGGCTGATGGCCTTTGGGGCCCTAAATCATTGGTTTGAGCAAGGATATATGGTATAAAGCGCGCCGCGGAAACGCAAAGAGGGACTTGGCAAAAATGCTGAGTTCAAAAATCAGCACACACATCGTCACGGATCGCGGGTGCCTTCGGGTTGCGATTTGGGGTGTGTGGAAGCCCAACCCATACATTCGGAGATTACATGAGTCGAGTCAGCATGCGTGACCTGCTAGAAGCAGGCGTCCACTTTGGACATCAAAAGCGGTATTGGAACCCAAAAATGAGCGAGTATATTTTTGGAGCCCGAAATGACATCCATATTATCAACCTAGAAAAAACCGTTCCGGCGCTCGAAGCGTCGCTCGATTTTGTGAGTTCGGTTGCCGCGAAGAAAAATAAGATTTTATTTGTTGGCACAAAAAGAAGCGCCAGTAAGATTATCAAGGAAGAGGCAAGTCGTGCTGGCATGCCTTACGTCGATAAGCGCTGGCTGGGCGGTATGCTGACCAATTATAAGACGATTCGTCAGTCCATCAGGCGCCTTCGAGACTTGGAAGAGCAAAGCACGGACGGCACCTTTGCGAAGTTAACCAAGCACGAAGCACTGACGCGACAGCGGATGTTAGAGAAGCTAGAGAGCAGTCTTGGCGGTATTAAAGATATGGGTGGGCTGCCTGACGTGATACTGATCGTGGATGTGGATCACGAAAAGATCGCCGTGACGGAAGCCAAAACGCTAGGCATTCCTGTTGTAGCGATTGTCGACACCAATAGTAACCCTGACAACGTTGATTATTTGATTCCGGGTAATGATGATGCCATTCGTTCTGTGAGGTTGTTCTTGTCGACATTTGCAGATGCGATTTTGGAGGCCAGAGGTCAAAACGCGACAGCTGTTGGGGACGATTTTGTTGAAGTTACGGAAGCTGAGATCAGCGAACCTGCAGCCCCCACCGTCGCTGATGCTCAAGAAGTATCGGCTGAAGCAGAGGCAGCTTCAGAGCCGGAGGCAGCATCTGAGCCTGTGGAGGCAGAGGTAGCACCGGAACCAGAGCAAGGTGCTGCAGAAGAGACTGCTTCCGAGGATGATGCTGCAAAGGCGGGGGATACTCAGTAGCCGCTGAGCGCTAAAAAAGTTGGTGAATTTCAGTCGCCCTCGGGGCGATAGTGTTTGATGATGGATGGGGACTAGGTATGGCAGCAGTGACAGCGGCAATGGTCAAGGAGCTGAGGGAACGCACGGGCCTTGGCATGATGGATTGCAAAAAGGCGTTGGTTGAAACAGAAGGGGACATGGACCAGGCCATCGATAACTTGCGTAAATCCAGTGGGATGAAGGCGGCAAAAAAAGCGGGAAGAATTGCTGCTGATGGGTTGATCGAAATGAAGACCGATGCCGGTAAGGGCATCATGGTTGAGGTCAATTGCGAGACCGATTTTGCAGCCAAAGACGAAAACTTCATTGGCTTTGCCCAGGCTGTCGCAGCAGCACTGTTCGATTCTGAGGATATGGATGTTACAGAACTGATGGCATCTGGTATGGAAGCGACTCGTGAGGCGCTGGTACAGAAGATCGGGGAGAACTGTAGCGTGCGTCGAGTCGCGCGTTATCAGGGCCAGGTTGCATCGTACTTGCACACCAACGGTAAAATTGGGGTGTTGGTGAATTTTGAGGGTGGTGATGAAAACCTCGGCAAGGATTTGGCAATGCATATTGCAGCTGCCAATCCACAGGTCGTCTCGCCAGATGATGCCGGCGCTGACGTGCTTGAGAAAGAACGAGAAATTTATACAGCCCAGGCCGCTGAGAGTGGGAAACCACCAGAGATTGTCGCCAAAATGGTAGAAGGCCGGATCAAGAAGTATTTGGCGGAGATTAGCCTGACAGAACAAGCATTCGTCAAGGACACAGACCAAAAAATCAGTGCGCTACTGAAGCAACACGCTGCGAAGGTGCTTGGTTTTGCTCGGTTCGAAGTCGGTGAAGGTATTGAAAAAGAGGAAGTAGATTTCGCAGCTGAAGTCGCCCAGCAATTGACCTGAGGAAGCTATGCCGTCGAAAAAACCAACGCCTAAATATCAGAGAATCCTGCTGAAATTAAGCGGTGAAGCGCTTGGCGTGCAGGGCGTGGGTATTGATCCTAAAGTGCTCGACCGAACGGCGCTGGAAATTGGTCAGCTCGTTGGTATCGGCATTCAGGTTGGTCTCGTGATCGGCGGAGGAAATTTGTTCCGTGGCGCCGAGCTCAGTGCGGCTGGCCTTGATCGAGTGACCGGTGATCACATGGGCATGCTGGCAACGGTGATGAATGCACTCGCGATGCGAGATGCACTTGAACGAGCCAATATACAAACCGTGGTAATGTCTGCGATTCCTATGAGCGGGGTGGTTGAGCACTACGACCGAAGGCTCGCAATCCGTCATCTTGAAGAGGGTGACGTGGTGATCTTTTCCTCAGGCACTGGAAATCCTTTTTTCACAACCGACTCAGCGGCGTGCTTGCGCGGCATTGAAGTCGATGCCGATATCGTTTTAAAAGCAACCAAGGTAGATGGCATCTATTCCTCCGACCCTGTAAAAGACGTCGATGCGACGCGCTTTGAAACAATCAGCTATGATGAAATTCTGGACGGCCAGCTTGGCGTAATGGACTTGACTGCGATTTGTTTGGCCAGAGACCACGGGATGCCGTTGCGCGTGTTTAAGCTAGACAAACAGGACGCGTTGCTCAACGCAGTCGTTGGTGATGGTGAAGGGACACTCGTCGTCCCTCAAAGGTCCAAGGAGACTGGATCATGATCGAAGAGATAAAGGAAGACGCCGAAACCCGCATGCAGAAAAGCCTCGTAGCGCTTGAGGCTGCTTTTGCAAAGATTAGAACGGGTCGAGCTCACCCGAGCTTTTTGGATTCTGTCAATGTCGATTATTACGGCAACCATACCCCCCTTCGACAAATGGCGAACGTAAACGTCGAGGAGGGACGGTCCCTGGTGATCGTGCCATGGGAACGTGCCATGATTCCTGTGATTGAAAAGGCGATCTTAAAATCCGACCTTGGTGTGAACCCTTCGAGCAGTGGGGAGAGTATTCGAATTTCGATGCCGCCACTGACAGAGGAAAATCGGCGGGATTTAGCAAAAATCGCGCGTTCGGAATCGGAAAATGCTCGAATCTCCATTCGTAACATTCGGCGTGATGCCAACGGTGACATTAAAGATTTTTTGAAGGAAAAAGAAATCAGTGAGGACGAAGCACGTCGCGGAGAAGAACTGATTCAAAAGGTCACTGATGAGATGATCAAAGCTGTCGATCAGGCCCTGAGTCGTAAAGAGAATGACTTGATGGCGCTCTAGGGGCCATCTAGTTTAAACATGCTCCGAACGCGCATCTTAACGGCCTTGATCATTGCACCCGCAGCATTAGCTGCAATTTTCTTACTATCGGTCGAAGATTTCCGTTGGTTTATATTAGCGCTCGTGGTTTTGTCGGGTTGGGAATGGGCAAACTTCCTTCGACTCGGTGCTCTGGGGCGTTGGGTGTATGGTTTAGGGCTCGGCATTGTGCTCTATGTCACCGGCGAACTGATTGAAGTGTGGATGATGCTCTCCGCGCTATGGTGGATCGCTGCTCTGATTTTAATTTTGAAATTCCCAAATCAAGCGGTGTTTTGGAAGCGTCGAGAGGTTTCAGCGATTTTGGGATTGATCGCGCTCGTACCCTGCGGCGTCAGTCTCATTGTGCTCAAATCAATGCCTCAAGCAGAGGCGTTGATTGCCTTGTTACTGATGTTGATTTGGTCTGCTGATATCGGTGCATATTTCATTGGCAGGCGTTTTGGCCGGCGAAAGCTGTTGCCGGCGGTCAGTCCTGGGAAGTCGGTTGAAGGTCTGTTGGGCGGGCTCGTGGTGACGCTGAGCGTCGGGCTGATGTTGACCATACTGGTCGCGCCTATCGCTGAGATGTCCATCTCGCCTGTGTCTTGGAGCCTTGTTTTTGTTTTGATCGCGCTGATATCTGTTTTGGGCGACTTGACGCTCTCGATGTTCAAGCGTATCCGGGGCATTAAAGATTCCAGTCAATTGCTGCCTGGCCATGGCGGAATTCTTGATCGATTGGACAGCCTTTATTCATCAGCACCTTTATTTGTCGTCTTGGTTATCTATTTAGCAGGCCAAGCATGAGCGCAAAATGGCTAACGTTGCTTGGCTCAACCGGGTCAATCGGGCAGAGCACACTGGAAGTGATCGCGCAGCGGTCGGACTATCAGATCTACGCGTTGACAGCGCATCAGAATATGGAATTGTTGTTTGATCAATGCCAACGATTTCGACCCCGTTACGCCGTTCTGGGATCTAAATTATTGGCTGAATCTTTGGCGCTTCGGTTAGACGCCAATGGCCTGCAAACGTCGGTGCTTTTTGGAGAACAAGCGTTGGTCGATGTTGCGTCGGACTCAGACGTGACGCATGTTATGGCGGCTATCGTTGGTGGCGCCGGTTTGGCATCGAGCTTTGCAGCCGCAAACAATGGAAAGACAGTCTTCCTTGCGAACAAAGAAGCATTGGTGATGGCAGGGTCTTTGTTGATGGACGCAGTAGATCGATCTGGCGCCACGCTATTGCCTGTAGACAGTGAACACAACGCCATTTTCCAATGTTTGGGGCAGTCATCAGAAGTGGGCCGGGAGGTTCGTCGAATTCTTTTAACCGGCTCTGGAGGGCCGTTTCTAGAGCGATCGCTCTCAGAGCTTGAACATGTAACGCCGGCCGAGGCCTGCAGGCATCCGAATTGGGTGATGGGGCAAAAAATATCGATTGATTCTGCCACCATGATGAACAAAGGCCTTGAACTGATCGAAGCCTGCTGGCTTTTTGATGTTGCGCCTCAAAAAATAGAGTTTGTGATTCATCCCCAGTCGATTGTGCATTCGATGGTAGAGTTTCAAGATGCGTCGGTCATTGCGCAGTTGGGCCAGCCGGATATGAAGACGCCGATCGCTCATGTGTTGGCTTTTCCAGATCGGATGGAGGCTGGTGTATCGGGACTCGATTTTAGTCAGCTTTCCGCCCTTGAATTTAGGTCGCCTGATTTCGCTCAATTTCCTTTGTTGGCCCTTGCTCGAACCGTCGCAGAAGGGCATCAAAGTCTCGCGATTGCTTTTAATGCCGCCAATGAAGTTGCGGTGGATGCGTTCCTCGCCGAAGAAATCCCTTTTCTTGGAATTCAACGTATCATTGCGACAGTCGTAGCGCAGGCTCCCCAGCCGGAACTCAACACGATCGAAGATGTCTTAACGCTCGACAGGGTATGCAGAACAATGGCCGAGGGAGCGCTGCACATCGATGGTTGAATTTTTTCAAAGTCTACTCGCGCTCATCGTCACCATTTCAATCCTGGTCACCGTGCATGAGTTTGGTCATTTCTACGTGGCGCGCCTTTGCGGGGTTCATGTGGAGCGCTTCAGCGTGGGTTTCGGACGAGCGATTTTTCGCTTTTATGGTCGCGAACCGGACCAGCCGTCGCTAGAACGTCATCAGGACCCAACGCTGCAGACGCGTTCTAACGAGGCCTTGCCTAGGACCGAGTACTGTCTCGCAATGATTCCTCTTGGCGGCTACGTCAAAATGTTGGACGAAAGAGACACGTTTGTTCCAGATGATTTAAAAGCATTTGCCTTCAACAGAAAACCGCTGTTGCAGCGGACAATGATTGTGGCAGCGGGTCCTGTTGCCAACTTTGTATTGGCATTTTTTTTGTATTGGATGTTGTTTTCGTCAGGGGTGACCGGGTTGGTACCGACCTTGGGTTTAATGCCAGAAGACCAAGCCGCATATCAAGCAGGGCTTAGAGCACGAGATGAGGTCGTCTCTGTTGACGGTCGTAAAACGCGCACCTGGGCCGATGTCAATTTAGCGCTTTTCGATCGACTTGGAGATTCGGGGGAAATCAAATTCAGTGTTGTGCATCAGGGCACTGAGGCAATGCGGATGGTTGAGGTACCGATTCGGATGTTCCTAGCCGGTGCTGACGAGCCTAAACCGGCCCAATTTTTGGGACTCACCTTATTGCGCCCTGAAATTCCTCCCCTCCTGGGCGAGGTTATGTCAGAGGGCCCAGCAGCGCGAGCAGGTCTGATGGCGGGTGACGTGATCATTCGAGGGGATGGTCAAACCCTTCCTACTTGGGAAAGTTTTGTGGAATTGATCCAAGCGCGGCCAGGAAAGCCAGTGTTGCTTGAAGTGCGCCGCGGCGACGCCGAAATTTATTTAACGGTCGAACCTGAAGTGCAGATGATTGATGGCCGGCAAGTGGGGCGCATTGGCGTCGGTTTGGGGCAAGTTGAGTGGCCAAAAGAGATGCAGCGTGAAATTGTCCAGCCGTTGTACTTGGCGTGGGTCCCGGCACTCGCTAAAACCGCTGATATGATTCAGTTTACCTTTGAAAGTATCTGGAAGATGGTTCAGGGTCTGGTTTCGACGAAGAATCTCAGCGGACCTGTGACGATCGCAAAAATTGCCAACCAGACAGCTGCAAGCGGTCTGGAGAGCTATCTGACATTTATTGCGCTGGTTAGCATAAGTCTAGGTGTCTTGAACCTATTGCCGATTCCCATGTTGGACGGAGGACATCTTTTGTACTTTTTAGTGGAAGGGCTGACCGGGCGAGCCGTCTCAGAGCAGATACAGGGTTGGGGTATTCAAATTGGATTGGTCTTTCTTGTGGGAATCATGATGCTGGCCTTCTATAATGATCTTTTGCGTTTATAACAGGCGTTCCGTGAATTTACTGACAATGACAAATGTTTTAAAGGGACTCGTTGCCGTCGTGCTGCTCATGGGGTCGTTGGTTGCGAACGCTTTTGTGATCAGCGATGTTCGGGTTGAAGGTCTCCAGCGAATTGGAGCTGGTGCGGTTTTTGGCGCCATTCCTTTTAACGTTGGGGATGAGGTCGATGAAGAGGGCTTGCGACAGATTATTCGTTCGCTTTTTCGCACAGAAAACTTTGATGACGTCAAAGTCGGAAGAGACGGAAATGTATTGCTTATTGTCGTGGCGGAACGTCCGACGATTGAGTCCATTGAGTTTGACGGAAATAAGGCGATCAAGACCGAAGCCTTAATTGATGGATTAAGCGATGCCGGCCTGGCGGAGGGAGAGATCTTCAAGAAGGTGACCCTTGATCAGATGGGCACTGAATTAGAACGGCAATACGTCCTGCAAGGCCGTTATGATGCAAAAATTTCGACCGAGGTTGAAACCCTTCCACGCAACCGGGTGAGTATTACTGTCAATGTGAACGAGGGGAGTGTGTCTGGCATCCGGCACATTAACATTGTTGGTAATACTGTTTTCGATGATGCCGAACTGCGAGAACTTTTTGAGTTGCAACTACCCTCCCTGTTATCTTGGTACACCAAGGATGCGCAATATTCACGGGAGAAACTTACCGGGGATCTTGAGAATCTCGAGTCTTATTATCTCGACCGGGGTTACCTGAATTTCGCGGTGACATCGACTCAAGTGTCCATCGCCCCAAACATGGAAGATGTCTACATCACCATCAACGTTTCTGAAGGTGAGCAGTTTAAAGTTGGGAGCGTGGAGATATCTGGTGAGCTCAGAGATATCCCAGAAGAATCCATTCGAGGACTGATCCTATCGAGAGAGGGGCAGATCTACTCGCGAGAATTGATGACATTGTCTGAGGAACGGATTGAGCGAGTGTTGGGCAATGCTGGCTATACGTTCTCCAGCGCAACCGGAAATCCAGCGCTTTCTGAGGATGGTGAAACGGTGACGGTCAGGTTTTTTGTCGACGCCGGTAGCCGAGCCTATGTGCGACGAATTTCGTTCAGCGGCAACACGCTCACCCAAGATGAGGTGCTGCGTCGCGAAATGAGACAAATGGAGGGTGGCTGGGCGTCAAACGCCTATATCGATGCCTCAAGAGTGCGGCTTGAGCGACTCGGTTTTTTCAAAGAGGTCAATGTCGAGACCCCTGCGGTGCCGGGTGTAGAAGATCAGATTGATGTTGAATACTCTGTCGAGGAGCAGCCGTCAGGTTCTATTTCGGCGACCTTGGGTTACGCCCAAGATTTCGGCGCGATCATAGGACTCTCCTATCAAGAATCTAATGTGTTTGGTTCTGGCAACTCTTTTAACATGTCGGTAAACCGAAGTTCTTATCAGACGGCTTACAACCTGTCGTATTTTGACCCCTACTTTACGGTTGATGGCGTGAGTCGAGGGTACTCGGTTTTTTATCGCAGTACGTCCTACGATGAGCGAAATATCGCCCGCTTTTCCACAGATTCGTTAGGAACCTCGGTCAACTTTGGTTATCCAATCAACGAAACCTCGCGTATTAATTTTTCCTTGGGCGCTGAGAACACAAGGATCAAAGAAGGTCGATTCCCCGCCCAAGAAATTTCGCGATTTCTTTCGGAAGAGGGCAATGAATTTTCGTTGGTGACGATTTCCGCTGCATACAGCATGTCTGCTTTGAATCGAGGACTGCTGCCGACAGGGGGTCGATCGCAGTCGATATCCTTTGAGACCACGGTTCCAGGCAGCGAACTTGAGTTTTATCGAATCAATTATTCCGGACAGATTTTCTTCCCGCTTACTCGTCTGTTTACGCTGAGACTGCGAACAGACCTTGGCTACGGCGGCACCTTTGGGGGTACTGAAACCTTTCCATTCTACAAGCACTTCTACGCTGGGGGTATGGGTTCTGTTCGAGGTTATGAGACCAATACGCTGGGTCCTCGGACC
>Ga0213863_10003719_pt1 | contig 10416 bp, 10 predicted proteins | sample PICome_8_FD_160128 | JGI IMG/M metagenome (GOLD analysis project Ga0213863, IMG submission 160128) | Coastal seawater microbial communities near Pivers Island, North Carolina, United States - PICO497 | ecosystem: Environmental > Aquatic > Marine > Coastal | place: USA: North Carolina... | reverse complement strand
AGCCAGCCAACGTTCAACTTCAATTGCAGCTGCGCAGCCTTGGCCTGCAGCAGTGATGGCTTGCCGGTATTCCGTGTCAGAGATGTCTCCCGCAGCGTAAATACCTTCTACACTGGTCCGTGTGCCATGCGTTTGGAGAATATAGCCTTGGTCATCGGTTTCCACAAGGCCATCGAGGAATCCACTGTTCGGGGTGTGTCCAATTGCCATGAAGACACCCTCTACCTCTAGCTCGGAAGTTGAGCCATCTTGAGTGTTTTCAAGAAGAACCGCACGAATATCTCCTTTTTCGTTGGTCAGATACTCCTTGATCGTTGAGTTCCAAATAGGTTCGATTTTTTCGTGATTGAGCGCACGCTGAGCCATGATCTTGGACGCACGTAATTCATCCCGGCGATGGATCAGGTAAACCTTACTGGCGAATTTGGTGAGGAAGGTGGCCTCCTCGCAGGCTGAATCCCCGCCACCGATTACGCACACGGGAACATCCCGGTAGAAGGCTCCGTCACAAGTTGCACATGCGGTGAGACCATGCCCACCCTTGGTGAGTTCCTCCTCGCCGGGAAGGCCAAGATAGCGTGCAGAGGCGCCGGAGCAAATGATGACAGATCTGGTCTGCAGTTCCTTTTCTCCTACCTTGAGCGTAAAAGTACCGTCGTCGTTTTTGCTGATGCCTTCAACCAGGCCGAACTCAACACGGGTGCCAAATCGTTCAGCTTGTTGCTGCATACTGACCATGAGTTCAGGGCCGGTGACGCCCTCTGGAAAACCTGGGAAGTTTTCGACATCGGTTGTTGTGGTTAACTGGCCTCCGGGTTGTGTGCCGGTGAGAATGAGTGGGTTGAGGTCCGCGCGCGAGGCGTAGATGGCAGCGGTGTAGCCTGCAGGGCCGGTTCCTATGATGATGACATTTTCCATGATGATGAGATTCTTAAGCCGCGGGATTATGGCTGCAATAATGAGGCGGGCAAGCTGTTTTAGTGGTATGTCGTGTATTTATTGGGGAGGAATGCTGCGAGCATCTATCCTTGCTTTTTTGGCCTCAAAATGGCAATAAGACCCCGCGGCCGTAGGCTGCATCTATGAAAATTATTATTGTAGGAGCTGGAGAAATTGGACGTCATCTGGCGATCTCCTTATCACGCGAGGCTCACAGTATTGTTGTCATTGAACGCGATGCACAGGTGACAACCGAATTCGAACCCCACTTTGACGGTCGCATCATCAGTGGAAGTGGCGCAAGTGCCAACGTTTTGCTGGAGGCAGGGGTAGGCGAGTGCGAGTTGTTGCTCGCCGTTACCAGCGACAGCACTGTTAATGTCATGGCGGCATCGATGGCTAAGAAACTAAATGCCGCCAAAGTGATTGCACGTGTGAGCCCGGCACAGCAGCGCGAAGAGTGGCTGTTTGATTATCGGGGTCATTTTGGAATAGATCATGTGTTCAGCTCTGAGCGTTTGAGTGCTATCGAACTCTCCAAGTTTGTGCGCAACCCTGATTCCCTGATTGTTGAGGAGATTGCCCGTGGAAGGATTGAGCTCCAGCAAGTCCGAGTGAGTGATCATAGCGATGTGATAGGACAGCGCTTAAGTGAATTAAAAGCACCAGAACGTACGAGGATTGCCTCCATCACCCGAGGTGGAGATCATTTTGTGCCGTCAGCTGACGACGCGCTTGCAGCTGGTGATGTAGTGACTATTTTTGGTGATCCCAACAAATTGAGGAAATTGTCAACTCGCCTGCAGAAGGGAAATGCCAAAGAGGATGAAATCAGGGTAGTGATCTTCAGCGGCGGTGAGTATGGCTTTTCACTGGCGCAGATGCTGGAGGGTTTCCAGTGCAAGGTGCGTATTATTGAAAAAGATCCGGAGCGGGCTCAGGAGCTCACGGGGCTTCTTTCTGACACTACGGTGATTAATACTGATGGGACGGTACTTGCAGAACTTGAGGAAGAGCAAGTGGGAGATGCTGATTTCTTCATTGCCACAAGTGGTAGTGATGAAGACAACGTGATGACCTGTCTGCAGGCAAACAATCTGGGTGCAAAAAAATGCCTCACCCTCATTCACAGAGCTGATTATGCCGATGCGATCAGTGCAAGTGGCCGTCATTTTGGGGTCTTGGCTGCCGTAAGTCCACGTGAGGCCACTCGCCGTGATCTGGAGAGGTTCATCACCTCAGACCGCTTCCATACTATCAAGAAAATGGGGGCTGGTGAGGTGATCGAGACCCAGGTGGCAAAGGCGTCAATCGCAGCCGAGCACATGATCTCCGAGGTAGACTGGCCCGAGGGCTGCATCATCGTTGCGCGCATGAGGGGAGTGCATGCGACTGTGCCTGGTCCTGATGATGTATTGGAGCCGGGAGATACGATCTATGCAATGGTAGCGCCCAAAGTCCGCCGGAAATTCCTCAAACTGGTGAGGTAATTCCATAGGGGGTCGTTATACTAATCTTTTCTGAATCATGAATTTTCGCATCCTTGCCAAGTTTCTAGGTGCATTGCTTTTGCTGGTCAGCATTGCCATGGCTGCGTGCGGTTTGTTTGCCAAGTTTGATGTCACAGATGGAAACGGAGCCGCGGCTAGCGCGCTATTTCTATCCGCATTGATCGTTGCCTCGCTTGGTGCCGTATTAATACTGTGTGGCATCGGTAAAATTGAGCGAGTTCCACGCCGTGAAGGTATCGTCGTTGTTGGTTTGGGCTGGTTGCTTTGTGGTATTGTAGGCAGCTTTCCCTATTTACTGGGTGAGCCCAAGCTCAGTGTAGCTGATGCATTTTTTGAGTCGGTCTCGGGTTTTACCACCACGGGCTCAACCATTATGAGTTCAGACCCGGAAACAGGAACAGACATCGAGTCTTGGCCGAGGGGAATTCTCATGTGGCGATCTGTGAGCCAGTGGCTGGGAGGTATGGGTATATTGGTGTTGTTCGTTGCCCTGCTCTCTTACCTTGGGCTTGGCTCCAAGTCGTTGTTTAGAAACGAATCATCCTTCCAGACCGGTGAGGCAAGTACCGCACGTATTCGCGACACAGCCATGCTGTTGTGGAAAATCTATGTTTGCATCACCATTGTTTGTGCCATCGGTCTCATGATGATGGGTCTGAGCACCTACAATGCGATCGCACACACCTTCACCGTGGTTTCAACAGCGGGTTTCAGCCCTCATAATGAGAGCATTGCATACTACAAGGATTGGGGTAACGGCTGGCTCATCGAGCTCTGGCTGACTCTTTTCATGATTGTCTGCAGTATCAGTTTCCTTGTCTGGGCTGTCATCTTTAAGAAACGCTGGCAACGACTTCGCAATGAAGAGGAGGGAAGACTTTTTGTTGTCTGTTCCTTGCTTGCTGTTTTGATCCTTTCCATAGGTATCGCAAGTAGCGAGGAAATCGGCTTTCTGGCAGCACTTCGGAGTTGTTGGTTTACTCTGATATCCTTGGCTTCTACCACTGGTTATGTGTCAACAGACTATGGGCAATGGCCCCCATTTGCCATGGTTCTTCTCGCTGCAATGATGCTTTTAGGAGGTAGTTCAGGGTCCACGGCCGGAGGGCTCAAAGTCAGCCGATTCATTATTTTTCTTAAAACGGCGAGACTTGAAATCGTCAAAGCGTTTCGCCCGAATCAAGTATTTCGCATGCACGTTAACGGTAATGCTCTCGGCGAAACCGAGCGGTCTCAAACGGTTGGCTTTATCGCGCTCTATATCTTCATTCTGATCATGTCGTGTTTTCTCGTGGCATTATTTGAATCAGGCAATGGTATTGATATGCTGACCGCTTTTGGTTGTGCTGTGGCTGCCCTTGCCAATATCGGGCCGGGCTTCGGTGAGGTGGGGCCAGCAGGTAATTTTGCCCACCTGCTTCCGGTTACCAAGGTGTTTCTCGCTCTGCTGATGATCTTGGGTCGTCTCGAGCTTTACGCGATCTTGGTGCTCTTCATGCCCTCCCTGTGGCGCAAGTACTAAAATAGCTGGTATTCAATTGAGGTGAATATCACTGGGAGCCTCAGCCAATATTTTGTGATATGGGGAAATGCTTCTCAACAAGTCTGACCATAAATCGTGTTCATGGTGACTTGCCAGCAGATCACTCGTGGGCAGCGTGAGTATCCAGGATTGTTTTTTGAGCTCGTCCTCGAGCTGGCCGGATACCCAGCCTGAGTAACCGGCGATTGCCCGTATCAGGGTGCCAGGCTGATGGGCGCGTTTGATGGCATCAGCTGCACTGATGCGCGTGGCAAATTTAAGCTGCTTGTTCTTGTCAGTCCAGAAAGCAGCAAAGGTCAGATGCTCTTGCCCTACTGGTCCTCCCAGATGAATCGGTATGTTTGCCAGATCATGAAACTTTTCTGAGCTAAGTAAGTCGCCCACGGTTTGATCCGTTGGATGATTGAGTACAATGCCATGGGCACCATCGTCATGATTGTGATCGGTGAGAAGAATGACGCTTCTGTCGAAATAACCATCACGAAGAGAGGGGTCAGCGATCAATAACTGACCTTCAAGCTGGATAGGGGAATTAGGCGAGATATCCATAACCGGTATCGAGATGTTCGCCTGCATAAGGTCATGGTGTCAAGATTCCAGAAAACAGGGGGCGTAATAAATAGCCCGAGCTCAGTGAGCAGATGGTATTTATTTTCTCTCCCATCCTGACCGCACGAACTTACCTATTGCCTTAGCCCCTCTCATTAGCGATCATAAGGACGTGAACTATCAGCCTGTGGTTATCATGATAATGGTCATTACCAGTGGTTTTGGTCTCCTATCGTGCTCGCCATCCGGAGCTGATCCAAAGCCAGTCAACAAAGATCCGTATGGACTTGAGGCATATCAGCGTGCAGGAGGTCGGGTTGCCGGGGCAGGGGGAGGCTTTACCACCAGAGTGAGCGGGCTTTCTGCTGACCCGATTGGAGGTTTGAGGGGAGAGGGTATTACACCGGAAGAGGACATTGTGTGGGCTCCGGAAGATCCCGATGAAGCCATCGGAAGCGGCATGGAGCAGTTATGGAAAAAGCCTGAAAATAAAAAATGGCACCAGAGTTATATAGAGGCAACAAGGCAATCACGACAGACGGGGAAGCCGCTTTTGATTTGGTTCACCGACTCTATGCGTAGTCCTATTTGCCCCCAATTGAATGAAGAGGTACTCTCAACCAATGATTTCGAAGAGTGGGCTTCCGAGCACATTGTTCGCCTGATGATTGATGAGAACATATCATCGCAAGAGAGAATCACGGATTCAGGCGCGCGCAAGATCAGCTACATCAAGAAACTGATCAAACGCTACGGGGTGCAAGGCTCACCAACAGTGGTCTTATTAAAGCCGGGGGGAGAAGTTTATGCGAATTATCGCGGCTACAAGAAAGGAGATGCAGACTACTATACGGCAAGAATCAAGCAAGCAGTCGTCATGATCGAAAAGGGCCACGAGGAGTGGCGCAAAAAGTATGAAAAACGTGGTTACCGGCTATGGACCAGCCAAGACGGCCGTAAAACCTTTGCCAAACTCTATCGATATCACGCTGACAGTGTCACATTGATCGATCCCGATGGCAAACGGGGTAAAACCGCGTTCAAGAATCTATCTGATGCAGATCAGGCATGGATACTGCTCCAAAAGAAGAAGCGTGATGCTCACAAAAGGCTGTGAGCTCCGCAAATGCTTCAGCTTATATGTTTTATGCCCGGCCAATGAATATCCGGGTCGACCTCGTAGGCTTGCTTGGCCTCGGAGCAGTGAGTCCAGTCGGCAATTGGCATGGCAGTTCTGATAAATCATGGAAATTATGCTTGCAGTGGGGTGCAAAAGTGAATAGCCATTGCCGCCCTCAATCTCAGGCCTCATAAGGCTGAGTATTGGGAATGCCGCAAAAACATTTACGATCAAGTAGTTTCATCTTCTCAAACCATCCATTTCTCATGGCAGCTAAAAAGAAAACAGCAAAGAAAACCAGCAAGCGAGTCGTCAAAAAAGCAGCGAAAAAGACTATCAAGAAGGTAGCTAAGAAAGCAGCGAAAAAGACTGTCAAGAAGACGGCCGCGAAGAAAGCGCCCAAGAAACCAGCCAAAAAGAAGGTAGCCAAAAAGAAGGTAGCCAAGAAGAAGGTAGCCAAGAAGAAGGTAGCCAAGAAGAAGGTAGCCAAGAAGGTAGCCAAGAAGACAGCCAAGAAGACAGCCAAGAAAACAGCCAAGAAAACAGCTAAGAAGGCTGCGGTCAAAAAAGCGACTCGCAACAATGTGCCTCGTAAACCCGTCGTACTGAGAGGTTTTGCCAAGAAACAACACCAGAGACTGCTGGATCTTCGAGATGGAATTCTCGATGCTATGTATGGCGTTACCCACGACACCCTTAAAAACACAGATGGCATGGAAACAGGAGGGGGCGGCATGCATACGGGCGACGCTGGCAGCGATTCTTATGACCGAGACTTTGCGCTCAACCTGCTGGCCAAGGAGCAAGATGCCCTCAGTGAGATTGAGCAGGCCATTACCCGGGCTGAGACCGGCGTTTACGGTATCTGTGAAATGTCCGGTGAGCGGATCCCCAATGAGCGACTGGAGGCTATTCCATTTGCCCGTTTCACGGTAGCTTGTCAGGCAAGCTGGGAAAAAGAGCACGGGGCCAACCGCCACGCTGCGAAATCAGAATTCGGCTTTGCAAACGGCAATACACGTTAAAAAATGCATAAAAATCGCTGATTCTCCTGATTCTCTGCTTGACCAATCAGCGGAAATCGGTAGGTTGCGCCTCCCGTATTCCGCGTCGGTCGCAACACAAGACTAGGCAACAGCGGCATCAATTTAATCCTAATCTCTTCTAAACTCTCTTAATCATGGCACGCGATATCATCATACTCGAATGCACCGAGGCCAAAGCGGAAGGTAAGCCAACCTCTCGTTACACCTCTACGCGTAACAAGAAAAGCCTCCGCACTCCAGGGCGTCTGGAAAAGGTCAAATACAACCCGTTTCTTCGCCGCCGCACCCTCCACCGTGAGATGCGCTAGGACGAATATTCTCTAGCTTGATTGAGCCAAAATAACCAACTTAACACTCATGTCTTCCATATCCACTCCTAAGAACAAAGAGCGTCGCATCGCATACTGGAAAGCCAATCGTCCGATGCCACATCGTCGTCACGATATTCCCGCTGCTGAGATTGATTATAAAAATGCAGATCTGCTCAGCAAGTTCACCACGGAGACAGGTAAAATCCTACCTCGCCGTGTCACAGGTGTTTCAGCCAAGCTTCACCGCAAGATCACTCGCGAAATCAAGCGCGCCCGCGCTTGCAACCTGTTGGGCTAATTGCCTTTTGGCGACTCAAATACTTCACAAGCCTGTCCGCTAACTTCGGGCAGGCTTTTTTTCTTCTACACCCCATCGTTAATCGTAACTTTTCCCTAGCATGAAGGAGCTCACCGACACCCAAAGTGAACTGGATGATCGAAAAATCGCCATCGATCGCGTGGGTGTCAAAGCACTCAAGTTTCCTTTGGAGGTACGCAACAAGGATGGTAGCACTCAGCGTACGGTAGCTACTACGGCTTTGGCAGTGGATTTGCCCCATCATTTCAAAGGAACTCACATGAGCCGCTTCGTAGAGGTTCTTAATTCTCACGGTAATTGTCTTGATGTGAGAGAGATGACCGCAATACCGGAGGAATTACTGGGAAGGTTGGAGGCCAGGAAAGCACACGTTGAGTTTCGCTTTCCTTTCTTTCGCAGTAAACCTGCACCAGTCACCGGAATGTCCGGGGTGATGGATTACGAGGTCGTGTTCGAGGCGGAATCCGATATTGAAGGGAATCATGATTTCATCCTTACCGTGATTGTTCCCGTAGCCACACTATGCCCATGCTCAAAGGCAATTAGTGACCGAGGGGCTCACAATCAGCGCGGCATGGTCACTTACTCGGTACGTTTCAGAGAGCCCATTTGGATTGAGGACCTCGTTGATTTGGTTGAAGCCTCCTCAAGTTGCGAGCTATACAGCCTGTTAAAGCGACCTGATGAAAAAGCAGTTACCGAGCGCGCTTATGATAACCCCGTGTTTGTGGAGGATCTTGTGCGCAATGTGGCTGCTCGCTCCAATGCCCAGGAAAATATTATTTGGTATCGCGTAGAGGCTGAAAATCACGAATCCATCCACAATCACAATGCGTATGCAGTGGTGGAAAAGCCTTAGGCGGAGGCTTCTGGCTGGGCGCTGAGATGGGTGGTGCCGGTTTCCATTTTAAAAACAGGCGTGCCAATGACAGGATAATCCCTTAGATTAGGATTATGTCTGAGGATCATTATATACGCCGCCCTTATCTGACCCTTCCCGGTGCCACCGGTATGCCCAATATCAATGAAATTCTGGCTCAGATGCCTGATGAGCAAAAACACAGGTTTGAATCATCAGGGGAATTTATTCGGCGGCTGGCAATACGGATTACCAAATGGCGTGAAGGATTGCCCGATGATGAGGAGCCGGCCATTTTCGCGCTGATGTCTAATGGGGATGCTGTTGAAGTCCATAGTCTCGGGGAAGACGGCCATTCCAGTGTGGTCGTAGAGGGCAGTCTGGAAGGGGCTCCATGTATGTTCATCAGCCATCAATCGAGTTTTCAAGTGGTTTGCTATACCCGAAAAATTGAAGATGAGACCCCTCGACGAAAAATAGGATTTCATGTAGGCGGGCAGGAAATCGAGGCCTGATTCTCTCCATTACCCGTGGGAATTTAGCGCCATAGCATCGTTTGAGAGGCGATTTTAAAGACCTAGTATTGCCTTTCTGTCATTAAAGTGGATAGTTAACACATTCCAAGGACCATTGCTTAACATTGAATGACTAATTTACTCATCGCACCAGCGCGCCACAGCGGCTGCCAAGATCTCGAGACATTCACCAATGTCGTTCAGGCAGCAGCAGACCAGCAGCGCTCCCCGATTGATGATATTCTTGATTCCGGTGTGGTCGACGAGGAGGCTTATCTGACCGCGCTGGCAAACCAGTCGGGTATGGAATGGGTGGCCAGTATTTCCGAGTTCGAGGATATCGAAGCTCTTCGCAAGGTTTGCGGCCCTCGTGTGGCGCTGGCTCATCGATTGCTTCCGATGCAGCTGGAGGAAGTGGAAGGCCAGCAAAGACTGGTATTGCTGACCTACGACCCACTTAACTTGCTCGCCAAGCAGGCAGCAACGCAGCAAATCAGCCTGCCCCTTGTCTGGAAAATGGCATCACGCAGGCGCATCCATGAGGCTCTACGCAAGCTCTATGGGGTAGGGGCTGATACCTTTGAGCAGATTCTTGAAGGAAGAGACTTGGATTATGACAATCTGGAGTCCGGGGATGAGGCCAATGTGATCGATGCGGATGCCGATGAGGAGGCCAGCGTGGTTAAGTTTGTCAACCAGATCATCAGGGAGGCACTGCAACAACGTGCTACTGATATCCATGTCGAGCCCCTTCATGATAATCTGCGTATTCGCTATCGAATTGATGGCTTGCTGGTGGACGTTACGGTGCCTGACAACATTAAGGCTCTGCAGAGCTCAGTAATTGCGCGTCTCAAAATCATGGCTCATTTGGACATCGCTGAGCGCAGGCTTCCTCAGGATGGACGTATTAATCTCCAGTTTGAGGGGCAGACCATTGATGTGCGTGTTGCGACCGTGCCAACCGTAGAGGGGGAGAGTGTCAGTTTGCGCTTACTCAACCAGGAAAAATTCAATATCGAAAAACTCGAGCTTGAGCCTTTTGTTGAGGATAAAATTCGACAGCTGCTGAGGTTGTCCAATGGGATCGTTTTGATCACCGGGCCGACGGGATCGGGTAAGTCAACCAGCCTGTATTCTTTCCTCAGTGAGGTGAATTCTGCTGATACCAGAATCGTTACCATTGAGGACCCGGTGGAGAACAAGCTTTCTGGAGTGATGCAAATCGCGGTGAAATCCGAGATTGGTTTAACCTTTGCCAGTGGTCTTAGATCCATTCTTCGTGCCGATCCCAATATCGTGATGGTGGGAGAAATACGGGATTTGGAGACAGCAGAAATAGCCATAAGGGCCTCGCTTACAGGACACCTCGTGTTCAGTACTCTACACACCAATGATGCCATGGGTGGTATAAGCCGTCTCAGTGACATGGGAGTTGAGCCCTTCCTCTTGTCCGCATCAGTGAGAGCTTTTCTGGCTCAGCGCCTGGTTCGCCGCTTGTGTTCTCATTGTAAAAAGCCACGCGAGCTCAGTTCACAGCAGCGTGCGGAAATGGAAATTCCTGACCACATGGAAGGACAATGTTATGAAGCTGTGGGTTGTGATCGTTGCCGCGATACCGGCTTCTCTGGGCGGCTCGCAATTTACGAAGTAGTTCTCATCACTGAAGAAATGCAGGATCTCATCGTCAAGGGGGATGATATG
>Ga0213863_10003715_pt1 | contig 10422 bp, 9 predicted proteins | sample PICome_8_FD_160128 | JGI IMG/M metagenome (GOLD analysis project Ga0213863, IMG submission 160128) | Coastal seawater microbial communities near Pivers Island, North Carolina, United States - PICO497 | ecosystem: Environmental > Aquatic > Marine > Coastal | place: USA: North Carolina | collected... | reverse complement strand
GACTGTTTCCGTGTAAAATTGGACGAAAACGGCGCACCGGTCGGCGATGCGGAGAATATGCTTTCGCCAATCAATTCAGAGGCAGATGATATTTCACTGCGTTTTGTGCCTGGCGATAATACCAAGAAGGGGTTTGTGGTGAGTAACCGAAAGGGAACTCGTGGCGAGCACGACATCTGGTATGTCACTGAATGGGAAAAATTCTTCGAAGCTTCGGGTACTGTTGTAAGCAGTAAAAATGGTAAGCCTGTTAGTGATGTAACGATAGAAGTAAGCAATAAAGAAGGTCAATCGTTTACAGTGACTACGAATGCAAACGGTCAATTCAGCATTCCACGCGGACAGATGGAAGAGGACAAGTCGTACAAATTGAATATGAGCCGAAAACGCTTCTTAAATGCAGTGGGCGATATTACAACAAAAGGTTTAGCCTTGAACGACTATGCTCAGGTAAAAGAGGAGCGCGCCTACGTGAAATCTTACAGTCTTCGTCTGGAAATGGACCCTATCGAAGTACCCATCGTTCTTCCTAACGTATTCTTTGACTTAGCAGAATCTGAATTGCGTGAAGAAAGTAAGATTGCCTTAGATACAGTATTCAGTATTCTTCAGCGTAATCCTACCATCACCATAGGTCTACGTTCACATACGGATTACCGTGATACGGATGCGAAAAATGATGTCTTGTCTCAAGCACGTGCACAGAGTTGTGTAGATTACCTTATTGAAAAAGGTATTCCAACAGCACGACTTACAGCCGTGGGTATGGGAGAGAAAGAGCCGTTTGTGATTTCTGCTGACTATAAAGGATATGGTGCGGAAAAATTTAAGGCGGGCGATAACCTGACCGAATCATTCATTCGTAGACTAAATAGTGAAGACCAAGAGGTGGCGAATCAGATCAACCGTCGTACTGACTTTAAGGTGTTGAGTGATGATTATGTTCCGTCTACGGCAGTAGCAGGTGGTGAATCTGAGAATGGAGGTGCAGCTCAACCTAAAAAAGATGAAAACCCCATTGGTCAAACCATGACCTTAGGGCCTAAAGACCGTTCGTTAGGTAAAATCGCCATGGATAATGGTATGAATGTAGTACAGCTTAAAAACCTCAATGGAGGATTGCGCGGCGCGCGCCCTATGCCGGGTATGGTTATCAAAGTAACGCCAAACGGTGATTATACGGCCTTTGATGCTGATCATTACCAGGTTAAGCGTGGGGACACCATGCGCATTATTGCAAAAGAAACAGGTGCAAACGTGAAAGATATCCGTAATTTGAACGGATTCAAGAGCGATAAAGACTTAATCATCGGATCCTGGATTCAGATTAAGTAGCGAATACTTTTAAAATGAAAAGCGCGCACGGGTCTCCCGTGCGCGCTTTCTCGTTATTTTTGCCTCATGAATAATACATCAGACCGCTATACGGGACGTGGCGTAAGTGCCCAAAAAGAAGACGTTCACAACGCAATCAAAAACATCGATAAAGGCTTGTTTCCAAAGGCCTTCTGTAAAATAGTTCCGGATTATTTGACCGGTGATGAAGACTATTGTCTTGTTATGCATGCGGATGGTGCAGGTACTAAAAGTTCACTTGCCTACATGTATTGGAAGGAAACTGGAGACGTGAGCGTTTGGAAAGGCATTGCTCAGGATGCTTTAATTATGAATATCGATGACCTGCTTTGTGTGGGAGCTACGGAGAATATCATGCTCAGTTCTACTATTGGTAGGAATAAGGGACTCATTACTGGAGAGGTATTGAGCGCGATTATCGGTGGAACCGAGGAGCTTCTAGAAGAATACCGTAAGCACGGCATTGATATTATCAGCACTGGTGGTGAAACTGCCGACGTTGGTGATTTGGTGCGCACAATTATCGTAGATAGTACTGTGGTTGCGCGTATGAAGCGTTCAGACGTTGTAGATAACGCGAACATAAAAGCCGGCAATGTCATCGTTGGTTTGGCGAGCTACGGCCAGGCAGCTTATGAGAGCGAATACAACGGCGGTATGGGGTCTAACGGACTTACAAGTGCGCGTCACGATGTGTTCTCAAAAGAATTGGCAACAAAATACCCGGAAAGCTTCGATCCAGCAGTGCCCGAGAATTTGGTGTATACCGGAACAAAAAGCCTAACAGAGCCAACAGAAACAGATCTTGATGCTGGAAAACTAGTATTAAGCCCAACTCGCACGTATGCACCAATCATAAAACAAATATTGGACAAATACCGCGGTCAGATTAACGGTATGGTACACTGTTCTGGGGGTGCACAAACGAAGATTTTACATTTCTTGGAAAAGGGACATGTTGTGAAGGACGAGTTGTTCCCTATTCCTCCATTATTTAAAATGATTCAGGAGGAGAGCGGTACGAAATGGGAAGAAATGTATCAGGTCTTTAATATGGGACACCGCATGGAATTGTATGTGGATCCCTCAATAGCACAAGAAATAATTGCCATCAGTGAGCGCTTTGGTGTTCCTGCGAAAATCGTTGGGAGAGTCGAAGAAAGCGATGCTAAGGAATTGACTATTCGTAGTGAGTACGGCACCTTTAACTACGGGAAGTAATGGCGATGTTAGATAAACTTAATGTGATTTTTCAGCGCTTTAATGAGGTGAATGACCTCATTATTCAGCCCGATGTTATCTCAGATGGTAAGCGATACGTTCAGCTGAACAGAGAGTATAAGAACTTGAAGCCCTTGGTGGAGGTTAGAGAGCAATTCTTAGAGATGTCTAGCCGCATTGAGGAGGCTAAAAACGTTTTAAAGGAGGAGAAGGATGCCGATTTTCGTGAAATGGCGAAAATGGAATTGGACGAATTAGAGCCTGCCTTTGAAGCTTTAGAGGAAGAAGTAAAAATTCTTCTCTTGCCCAAAGATCCTGAAGACGATAAGAATGCACTCGTGGAAATTCGTCAAGGCGCAGGTGGCGATGAAGGTGCCATTTTTGCAGGTGACCTATTCAGAATGTACCAGCGCTATTGCGAAGGAAGAGGTTGGAAAATGGAAATCCTTACCATGAATGAGGGATCTGCCGGAGGCTTTAAAGAGGTTTCTTTTGAAGTCAATGGAGAATCGGTTTATGGGATTTTGAAATATGAAAGTGGGGTCCATCGCGTACAACGCGTTCCCGCAACGGAAAGCCAAGGTAGAGTTCACACCTCAGCGGCTTCTGTCGTTGTGCTGCCCGAAGCTGAAGAGGTGGATGTGGATCTTGACATGAAGGACGTTAAAAAAGATACCTACCGTTCCCAAGGGGCGGGCGGTCAGCACGTAAATAAGACAGAGAGCGCCGTCCGTTTGACTCACCTCCCTACGGGGATTGTTGTAGAATGTCAAGACGGCCGGAGTCAGCACAAAAATTATGAGCAGGCGTTGAAGGTTTTGCGTTCGCGTATGTTTGACATGGAGTTTAAAAAGAAGCAAGAGGAGCAAGCTGCCCAACGAAAAACCATGGTAAGTACTGGTGACCGGTCCGCGAAAATACGTACCTACAACTATCCCCAAGGCCGTGTTACAGATCATAGAATTGGTTTGACTAGTTACAATCTTAATGATGTGGTCAACGGTGACATACAGAAGTTCATCGACGAGCTTCATATGGCTGAGAACGCTGAAAAAATGAAAGAAGGATCGGACAATTATTAAAGCAATATGGATAAGAAAGCTATAATTGAACAGATTAAAGCAAAGCGAAGCGTGCTTTGTGTTGGATTAGATACGGATTTGGAGAAAATCCCGCCTCATTTGTTGAAGGAGCAGGATCCCGTTTTCGCTTTTAACAAGGCAATCATCGATGCAACAGCTGCATATACAGTTGCGTATAAACCAAATATCGCTTTCTACGAATCCATGGGGGTGCAAGGCTGGGTAAGTCTTGAAAAAACAATCCAATATCTGGATAAGAGCTACCCTGAGATTTTTACCATCGCTGATGCAAAACGTGGAGATATAGGCAATACCTCAAAGATGTATGCAAAGGCGTTTTTTGAAAACATGAACTTTGATAGTGTTACGGTCGCCCCATATATGGGAGAGGACAGTGTAACACCGTTTCTTGAGTTCCCCAATAAATGGGTCATTTTATTAGGGCTTACATCCAACAAAGGCGCGTTCGATTTCCAATTTATAGAGAACGAATCTGGAGAGGCACTTTTTGAAAGCGTCGTTAAAAAAGCACAAGAGTGGGCGACAGCTGATCAGCTAATGTTTGTTTTAGGGGCTACAAAAACGGAGCATTTGGCTCGATTACGAGCTATTGCGCCGGATCATTTCTTCTTGGTTCCTGGTGTAGGAGCGCAGGGCGGGTCCTTACAGGAAGTTCTTAAACAAGCTACAAACAAGGACTACGGGGTCTTAGTGAATAGTACGCGTGGGGTCATTTATCAAAGTAAGGAAGAGGATTTTGCGTCGGCTGCAGGTAAAGCAGCTCACGATCTTCAGCAAGAAATGGAGCGCTTATTGTTCTAGTGTGCGTTGAGTCACACTCATGAGTTTTAGAAGCCCGAACTTTGAGGTATCTTAAAGCTCAATTATGGAAATCACTGGATACATTGCATCCATTTTTATTGGAATTTCGCTCGGACTTATCGGCGGAGGTGGTTCGATATTAACCGTACCGGTATTGGTGTATCTCTTCGGTATCGGTGCTGAAATGAGTACGGCGTATTCCTTATTTATCGTTGGGTCTACAGCACTTGTTGGAGGTATTCGTAATGCAACTTTAGGAAATGTCAATTACAAGACCGCTGTGGTGTTTACCATTCCTGCGTTTATCTCGGTGTATGCAACTCGTGCGTATTTGGTGCCTGCTATCCCCAATGAAATAATGACCATAGGCGCGTATGTCTTGACAAAAGACATTGCTATCATGGTATTTTTTGCGCTGGTAATGCTTGCGGCTTCAGTAAGCATGATTCGCGATAAACGAAAGGAAGAGCAAAGGGACGAGGATGCAGTGCCTGTATTTAACGTGCCCGCTATTGTTATAGAAGGTGCGGTAGTAGGTGTACTTACAGGAATTGTCGGCGCAGGTGGTGGATTTTTAATTATTCCAGCATTGGTGCTTTTCGCAAAATTACCGATGAAGAAGGCTGTTGGAACCTCGTTGTTGATTATCGCCGCTAAGAGCTTAATTGGCTTTGTTGGTGATGTTCAGCGATTCGGCGACCAATTGGATTGGACCCTCTTACTCAGTGTAACGGCAATCGCAGTATTTGGTATCTTTATCGGCATCTATTTGAACAAATTTATTAACGGCGAAAAATTGAAAAAAGGCTTCGGCTGGTTCGTTTTATTGATGGCCGTTTATATCATAGGAAAACAACTTTAATAGCATTGAATAAAAACACAATATCATGACAGTAGAACAGATTTATACGGGTTGTTTGGCACAAGGTGCCTATTACATAGCCTCTAATGGTGAGGCAGTCATCATCGATCCGTTACGCGAAGTAGGTCCATATTTGGATCGAGCAGAAAAAGATGGTGTCACGATTAAGTATATTTTAGAAACACATTTTCACGCGGATTTCGTTTCTGGTCACATTGATTTAGCGGCCAAGACGGGAGCAAAAATTGTTTACGGACCTACTGCGAATACCGCGTTTGATTGTCATATCGCGCAAGATGGAGAGGCACTAAAAGTAGGAGATGTGACTATACACGTTTTACATACACCGGGTCACACAATGGAAAGTACTACCTATTTGTTGAAAGACGAAAGTGGTGAAGACCATGCTATCTTCTCTGGTGATACCTTGTTCTTAGGTGATGTAGGCCGTCCAGATCTTGCACAGAAAGCAGCGACCATGACGCAAGAAGATTTGGCGGGTATTCTGTTCGATTCATTGCGAAACAAAATCATGGTTTTAGGTGACGATGTTATTGTTTATCCAGGACATGGCGCCGGTTCTTCATGTGGTAAAAACATGTCTAAAGAAACGGTGGGAACCATAGGTGAACAAAAAGCAACGAATTACGCGTTACGCGCTAATATGACTAAAGAGGAGTTTGTTGCCGAGGTAACTGACGGATTATTGCCGCCGCCGGCTTATTTCCCAGAGAACGTTCGTTTGAACAAGACTGGGTATGAAAGTCTGGATAAAGTAATGGAGCGCGGCTTGCGACCACTTTCGGTAGATGCATTCGAAGTAGCTGCAAACGAAACAGATGCACTAATTTTAGATACGCGTCACCAGAATACATTCATTCATGGTTTCATTCCGCAATCTATTTTTATCGGTATAAAGGGCAGCTTCGCTATGTGGGTCGGTGCTTTGATACCAGATATTAAACAAGAGATTCTTGTCGTAGCTGATCCAGGTATGGAAGAAGAAGTTGTAACGCGCTTATCCCGTGTAGGCTATGATAACTGCATAGGATTCCTAGACGGCGGTTTTGATGCTTGGAAAAATTCAGGTAAGGAAGCGGATACGCTTTCTCAGGTTACTGCCGAAGAACTGAAAGGAATTGAGGGCGCCACTGTGGTAGATGTTCGCAAGTCTGGCGAATATTTGAGTGAGCATTTGATTGATGCAATCCATGTAGAATTGGACTACATCAATGATCAAATGGCATCTGTTCCGCAAGAAGGAACGTTCTACGTGCACTGCGCCGGAGGTTACCGCTCTGTGATCGCTTCTTCAATTCTTAAAGCACGCGGTTACCACAATATGGTAGACGTAGCAGGTGGCTTTAAAGCCATTAAGGAAGCAGGACTTAAGGTTTCAGATTACGTCTGTCCGACAACCTTGTAAAATAATTGCAACTACAGCCGCGGTTTTTACTAGTGCGGTTCACATGTATAGCCTCTAGGCACTAACTAATTTTAATGTTTAAATGATTACCCGATGGATCTGATTCTTCAACCTTGGCCATGGTACGTAAGTGGCGCACTCATCGCGTTTGTGATGTGGCTGCTCCTGTACTTCGGCAAGTCATTTGGTTTCTCGAACAACTTGAGAACACTTTGTGCAATGTGTGGCGCCGATAAATTCGCGCCGTTTTTTAAATTCAATTGGAAAGAGCAGAGCTGGAACCTCCTCTTTCTTGTTGGTGCAGGTTTGGGTGGATATATCGCTACGAATTACCTGACTACTCCAGATTATATAGTCGCGATTTCAGAAGCTACTATTGACGATTTAAGTGCGCTAGGATTTGCGGCACCAACGGCCTATGCTCCTGCAAGTCAGTTTGGAATGGAAGCATTGAGTAGCTGGCAGAACATTTTAATCCTTGTTGCAGGCGGCTTCATGGTAGGTTTCGGAGCACGTTACGCGGGCGGCTGTACTTCAGGACATGCCATCTCCGGAATCTCTGATCTTCAACCTGCTTCCTTGCTTGCTGTCGTAGGATTTTTTATTGGTGGCCTCGCCATGACACATTTGATTTTCCCCTTAATCTACTAAGCCATGAAACAGATAAAATTTTTACTTGCAGGTACTTTGTTCGGTATCATTATGTTCAAGAGTGAAGCAGCTTCATGGTACAGAATTCAGGAAATGTTTCGTTTTCAGGATTTTCATATGTACGGAATAATTGGCTTGGCAGTGGCTATTGGGGTACCTATGGTTTGGTTCATGAAAAAAAATAATGCGAAGGATTCTTCCGGCGCTCCTATAGTATTTAGACCAAAGGCTTGGAGTATACCTCGCTACCTTATTGGCGGAATCATCTTTGGATTAGGCTGGGCGCTTAGCGGTGCTTGTCCGGGCCCTATTGTGGTAAACATAGGCGCCGGGTTTGCTGGATACATTGTTGTACTAGTTGCCGCCATGTTTGGAACTTTCCTTTATGGAGTCTTGCGCGATAAACTACCGCATTAAGCCTTATGGATTTTAATCATGTGCCTCAAGAAAAAAAGACACAGTTTGCCTTACTCATCGGTCAGATGGGTAAGGGTATTCTTGGTTTTCTTTTTGGTGTATTGATTTTTGGATCCATATGGGGTATGAGCTCTTCAGTAACCGAGTCGCCTAATTTCGGCCCTCAATTAGAGGAAATTCCAGATGTTCCATGGGATTACGCCATGTTTAATAACGTCGATTATACCCATCCAGCTACCACAGAACAGGTGGCTTACGGACGAAGATTGGTCGACGCAACTGCCGATCACATTGGTCCAAAAACCTCCAAACCTTTTGCTGGCAATAATTTGAATTGTTCTTCTTGCCATTTAGATGGCGGGGGCAAACCTTTCGCGGCTCCTTTTGTAACTGTACCTAGTCAATTTCCTCAATTTCGTGGTCGCGAAAATAAGGAGGGTACGATAGAAGAGCGCATCAACGGTTGTATGCAACGTTCAATGAACGGGGAGCCCTTACCGGAAGAAGGCGAAGAAATGAAAGCAATGGTCGCTTACATGGAGTGGTTGAGTTACGAGACCCCTCGTGGTGAAAAGATTAAGGGAAATAAATTTCTGACGGTCGATTACCCGAATCGCCGGGTAGACCTTGATCATGGAAAATCGGTTTACATACAGCATTGCCAATCTTGTCACATGGAAGATGGTCAAGGCCAACGGGCGCTGAACAGTTTTACATATACGTACCCGCCATTATGGGGTCCGGATTCGTACAACGATGGGGCAGGAATGCATCGTGTGATTACTGCAGCCCAATTCATCAAAGGAAACATGCCATTGGGAACCACCGCCGACGAACCGTTACTCACGGATGAGGAGGCATATGATGTGGCCGGTTACATCAACAGTTTTACACGTCCAGAAAAAGAGAATAAAATCGCGGATTTCCCTGACCGCAATCTTAAACCAATGAGCACACCTTATGGGCCATGGTCAGATCCGTTCCCTGCGGACCAGCATAAATACGGTCCCTATGGAGAAATTGCCGCCTTCTACAAGGCGGAATACAATCTCAATAAGTCTAAATAATGCGTAAGTTTTTGTTCCTGGGGCTCCTTCCAATATTGGTTTTGCGGGCGCAAAGGAAAGGACGGCACACACAAGTCTTTGACAAAACTGGTTAGGCGCCGCGACTCTTTTCGAAATAAAATCACCTGCGAGGTTTGAGGCCGACTCTTCAAGAGTGTACCTTTAAGCCAATGAATAATCCGTTCGAAAGCCTTAAAAATGTATTCTTCGTTTTTGCTGTCATTTTGATTGCAGGAACACTAGGCTACCGCTGGCTTGAGGGTTTTGATTGGCTGCAATCTTTTTACATGGTTATCCAGACGGTGAGTACCGTTGGGTTTAATGAGGTAGGTCCGCTCAGTATTGGCGGTATTTGGTTTACCATTGCTTTGATTGTAGGCAGTTTTGGAACTTTCGCTTATGGTGCTGGGCTTCTCGCTCAATTGGCTATCGATGGAAAAGTACAACTGTATTTACGAACGAAAAGATTGGAGCGTAAGGTGGAAAAGCTAAGGAATCATACCATCGTCTGTGGACTTGGTCGCAACGGGCGACAAGTGGTGAGTAAACTCAAGGCGTACGGCGTACAGGTAGTAGTGTTGGAATTGAATGAGGAACGTGCGAATAGGTACCGAGAGGAATTGGTCGGTGTGCTAGTATTGATTGGTGATGCTACGAACGATGAAATTCTAGAAAAGGCCAATATTGAGCACGCGAATAGTCTTGTTGCGGCCTTGGCATCGGACACGGATAATCTTTTCGTGGTGATTTCAGCGCGTCAATTGAATCCGAAATTGATCATAGGTGCCCGTGCGAATACAGAGAGTACGGAGAAGAAGCTTTTAGCAGCAGGTGCGAATTATACAGTCAGTCCCAACCTTGTCGGCGGATCTCATCTCGCGCACAACCTCATGAATCCAGGGGTAATGAATTTTTTGGACCATCTCAGTGTGGGTGGGTCTAGCGCCACTAATATCGAGGAAATTGTGGTGGATGAACTGCCCGAAGAAATGTCTAATTGCAATATCAAAGATCTTAAGATTCGTCAGCAAACAGGATGTACCGTTATCGGGTATGTTGATGAGTCCGGAGAATTGGTTGTGAATCCATCGCCCGATTTTAAGGTTGCGCCGCACGCGAAACTTTATGTTTTAGGGAACGATGAACAGATACGTGCGTTTCGAAATTGGTTCAATAAACAAACACAGGCCAATTAACTATGAAGATACTTTTTACCGGTTCTAACGGCCTTTTGGGTCAAAAAATAGCGGTTGCGACGGAGAAATACGCGCAACATACTTTTCTGGCTACATCTCGTGGGGAAAATAGAACGAAGGCGATGGGTACGGCTGCCTATGCATCTATGGATATCACAAATGCTGCGGATGTAAGCAGCGTCGTCGGCGCATTTGTCCCTGATGTTATCATTCACGGTGCGGCGATGACACACGTGGATGAATGTGAGTTGCATCCAAAGAAGGCTACTTTGATGAATGTAGAGGGAACGCGCAACATTGCTCATGCCGCGAATGAAGTAGG
>Ga0213863_10003713_pt1 | contig 10427 bp, 11 predicted proteins | sample PICome_8_FD_160128 | JGI IMG/M metagenome (GOLD analysis project Ga0213863, IMG submission 160128) | Coastal seawater microbial communities near Pivers Island, North Carolina, United States - PICO497 | ecosystem: Environmental > Aquatic > Marine > Coastal | place: USA: North Carolina... | reverse complement strand
CCAATTTTCACGACGTGCCCTGGGTGGTTGAAGCCACCGATCTCTTCGATTCTCCGGCGGAGCCTTTCTGCATAGCTTCAGGTTTAGAGAGCCAGGAAGCGGCGGAGGCAGCATTAGCGACCTATCGCTTAGAGCTTAGCCCTGGACAGCTTGAAGCGCTTCGATTTGAAATTAAGCAGGGCCCGGGCGATAAAGCAAGTTGTTAGCGGCTCACCACACTAATTTAGAAGCCTCACCGCGCAGCTAGAGCTATGCCATTCCGGTTCATTTAATTCAGATTTACTCGAGACGGTAAATTGCGATGAGTGACGTTGTAAAAAAGTCCTGCTGGTTTCATCTATCGCCTAAGGCGACGTGTGTAACTGTACAGGGATTCCTGTATGTGACTTGTCGGGTTAGCCTGTTCTTCCATGAGCATCAGTAATCGGGCACTCGTAATGGAATGCCGGAAGACAAGGAGTCTTAATGATGAGCAGTTCAGCAGTAGTAAAGACGCAGCGATGTAGTCGTTGTCGTCAGGAAAAGGAAGCGCATCAGTTCGCAGTGGTTATCGACGGCGTGCGCATGAATCCGTCAGTTTGTGCGCCCTGCGTTACTCCCGATTTTCAACGAACGTGCCAACAGTGTGGCAACACCAAACCACTGACAGCCTTTGATGGTTGCATAGTCGGACCTCATCTTCGCATGGCCACTTGTCGGACGTGCTGCACTAACTAGAGGGCCCGTGCCGCCGGCACACGTTTACTCAATGTGAATCTTTTAATTGCTACTTAAATTTTAGTAAGGGCAGAGCTTATGTTTGGTTTCGGCAAAAAGAATGCGGGTTTTGATGAAAATTTTTGATCCTGATGGGGTCGTTAGCCGCTATGAGGGTGAAGTCGTTATTGGCGACTATGTAGCGGAGACTTTGAATCGTAAAACCGTGAACGAACTCGGCAATCCCTACCATTTGATGATTCCAGAGGGGCGGGGCAAGCTTGTTTACTTGCATCATGGCGAGATCATTGAGGAGTACGAGGGTGATTTTAGCGGTGGGCAGTATCACGGTGCTGGAAAATTGGTATGGAGAGGGACTGTCTTTGAGGGGCAGTTTGAGGAAGGTCAATTCAAAGCGTAATTAGCGGCACTAGCCGTTGTGCTAAGGGAGATATTAAACATGGCCAGACACCGTGGTGCGTTCAAGCCCAACAACCCGGCTCCTTTCGAATTGTCGCGGTCTAAAGTTGAAACCTTTATCAGCTGCAAGGGCTGTTTTTGGTTAGACCGAGTGGCAGGTATCAAGCCCCCCGAGATGCCATCTTTTACCATTAACACTACTACCGATATTTTGTTAAAGCGCGATGCTGATGCGGTCAGGGGGCAGTCCACATTGCCGCTTTGGGAGGCTAACGGTCTGGGCCATCTCATTCCTTTTGAGCACGAGCACCTCGAAAACTGGACCAATTCCATGCAGTTTGGACAGAACGAGACGTTTTTTAATGCAGTCCATCGTGAGAGCAATATCCGTTTTGGCGGGGGATTGGACGACGTATTTTTTAATACACAAACCGGGCAGCTTCACATCGTCGATTACAAAAGCACGGCACAGGGAACGCGTTCCCCTGAAAACTACGAAAAAAAGCCTGTGTCTCTCGATGATCCCTGGAAAAAGGCCTACAAGCGTCAAATGGACATGTACGTTTGGGTGTTAAAAAACAAAGGGTTTGATGTCTCTAATACCGGGTATTTTGTCTACGTGGATGCTCAGCACAAAGACATCATGGGAATGCTTGCCGATGCCACTGACGCAGGTAAAGCTTGGATGCAGTTCGATGCCAGTATTATTGCGTACGAGGCTGATCCCTCATGGGTAGGGCAGACCTTATCGGATATCAAGCAATTTGTAATCGAGCAGAAGACCTGCCCGGCTCATACCCCGAAAGGTGACAACTACTCGGGCTGTGACTTAGGGCGCTATTTAGATGAAACACTTTCCGCCCTGGGCCACCAGTGAGTGACCATGCTGGAACTCTCGCTGTTTGTCTTATTCGCAGCTGTAAAAGACGTGAGAGCGCTAATTTTATGGCGAAACGAGTGAATTTTGGAGCACCTATCTAATGCCAACAGTTCGAACGCAAAAAGCCACCCTCCTGACACACTTAGAACAGTTGGTGACCGCGCTTTATGCCCTGGGTGACGGCAGAGACAACAATGAAGAATGGCACCGCCATCAGGCTCGGGTAAGAGGGTTTCAGGAGGCTGCCCGGGTGCTGGAACTTGTAACAGTGGAGGAAGTGCAAGTCATTATTGATGCAGCTCACAACGCAGCTTTTGGTGAGTCGAGGCGGGAGCGTCGAGAACGAATAGATGGCACAGACGCTAAAGTAGAGCGAGGTGACTGGGATTCCTTTGAGTCGCCTGCTTATGAGCGTTATCGACCCAAAAGCTAGCAGGCTCAAGAAAAACCGAAAACCACTCGAACAGTTGTCGATTGGCGCATAAGGCCAACGACTTGTCGTGACATGCACAGAAGTCCTTTTTAGCTAATGGGAAGCTGCGCGCTTATTCCAATCGTCATGGAAAGAAGCAACCGGTACTTACACCCATTTCTCCTGTTAACGGAACACTCGGTGGGCGTCGGAGCTATCTCCAAACAAAGTGGCTCATGGAGCGGCCCTTAAAATTGACTGTTTGGCAAATTTAAAGGCTGAGGTTTTTGTCGATTATGAATGACGTAAATTTTGTGCAGGGTTGCGAATATGTACTTGAACTAAACTCCCACTCTGAGCTGATGCTGGCCTGGCGGTATGGTGTAAAGGGGACGTTTGACGGTGATAAGGCCTTTTTAACGGGCTATTTCAAGAAAATTTTCTTCGATGAGGGAGGAAGAAAATCTTGCCTTTTTTCAGTGGAGGGGAGCAGTCGGGCTCGTTTGATAATTGCAGGTGATTCCGTTGTAACTGCTCTTCCTAGAGACAAGATTTTTAGTTCGCCAGATGCGCAAGCTATCGTGGCGATGATGGAAGGCGTACGCCTATTGGATAGCGACGCCTTTACCATTGATGATGTTATTGCGTACCGAGGAGATGTGATTGAGAGCAATAAAGCCCCAGATAAAAACAGATTTAGACGTAACATCAGAGGTGTTTTAGAACAAAGGCTTAGCAGTACAAGAAAACCTTCAAAAATTGACTCGGGTCTGGAGCCCAAAGACCAACCGGTATTGACTTATGGCTCTACCGAAGAATCACGCTCTAATACCAAAACGCATGCCCCACTGAGTTTTGAGGCTGTCTGCAAGCTTGAGTATGCGAAGCTAGAGGAATTGGCTGAGATTGGGCTCCCTGATAACCGACGGCATGTTTGTTTCTGGGATCAGGGCGAAACTATACAAATTGTCGCTTTTGACAAAGCAAGAATCATTGCTAGCGGGTACTTGCGGGAAAGCGCGGTCTATCAGCTATTTTTCGAATTTGAAGGCGCTGTATATAGGATCTTCAGTAGGTTTCAAATGGCCGTGGAGAACTATAAGACAGGTGATATTGGTATATATGCAAAGGACTACGGGGAACATTTATATCTAGAAAACCCTGAGCCACACAGAGAATTTGAGACATCGAATTCTGAGGGACTCAGCAGCGCTTTAGAAACAAGCGCCGCGGTAGATATGCTGGAGCCCGAACCGGTATCCGACCAGAAAATTAAGTTGAAGGTAAAGGTATTAGAAGAGTTTTGTCTGAGAGCTACTGAAGTTGATTTTCTAAAGCAAGCTCCAGACCTTATCGAAGAAATAACGTTGCTTCGTACAGAAAGCTTGGGTGACGTTGCAATTCAATTAAATAATACCTTGGCTTTGCTAAATGAAACTCGGATGGCAGCTCACGCGCTCTCAGATGCGGTTGAGGATTCGGATTACTTTCAGGACAGATCAGATGTGGATGACTCAATAATGAGTTTGTTAGCGCATGGCAATTTGGCTTCGGAGTCGGTCTTAGCTCGGCGGATGCAAAAAACAATTCGCGAATTCAATGAAATGAAGCCTCGCCTGCCAGAGCGGACCCGCGCGCTGCAAGGTAGTAAGTTGAGAGATTCAATTGCGTCATTAGATGCTGCAGCACCGGCATGTACCCTCCGAGATTGCGGTGCGAAGATGACGATTCGGGAGGGAAATGGCGAATTCTTCTGGGGTTGCACTAAGTTTCCAGATTGCTGGGGTAAGCGGCAGTTATCTAGAAATGAACGAGACAAACTTCCCGATTAATTGGCTCGATATACGCCGCCTCAAGCGACATGTGCGCATCTACAGTATGTAATTGATAAAACTCTGGCATTACGCTTCGTACATAAGATAAGGAGATCCGTATGAACGCAAAAAAACGAGCCTCGATAAGACCCACACTATTAGAGTGCACCTGCTTGGTGATGTTGGCGGTCTTTTGGTTGGGCACCAGCATGAGCTGGGCACAAAGCTACTACTGTGACGACCTGGGGAACTGCTCGGGCTCAGGTATTACTACTTACTCAGATAGCCTCGGTAACACCTCGGGTCGCATTGGTGACAATAGCGTTAATGTCTATTCCGACGCATTGGGAAACACCAGCGGCAGTATTGGTGATGACCGTGTAAACCTTTATCGAGACAGCCTGGGAAATACCTCGGGTACAATCGGTGACGACCGGGTAAACCTCTACAGCGACGGTCTGGGCAACACCTCGGGCACTATCGGCAATGAGCGCATTAGCTGCTACACCGATAGTTTGGGCAACACGAGCTGTCGGTAATTGTGTAATTGGCGCGGTCTGCATAACGACTGGCGGTATTGGCACAGCCTCGTAGGCATTTTTGCGCAATTATAGTTACCCAATAGACCTGTCATTTGGTGGTGGAGCTCAATAATAGGCGTGACGGCTGTATCGGCCCGAACATCAAAATCTGTTGAGTCTATTCCTACTAGATTGAGAATGAGAAATTTTGTCTGCGGCGGTATACAGGAAATAAGGAGTATTTTTATGTCCATGCACGAGATTAGCTGTCCTCACTGCCATAAGGCCTTCCAAATTGATGAGGCTGGCTATGCCAGTATTTTGAAGCAAGTCAGAGATGAGGCTTTTGAATCTGAGATAGCAAACAGACTTCAGCTTGCCGAGGATGACAAGCGCATCGCAGTTGAGTTGGCAGAAAGTAAGGCCGCCAATGCTGCCCGAGATGATGCAGTTAAAAAGGCTAGCGAGATACAGCAGCTGCGCGCCGAGCTGGATTCGGTGGCTACCAAACAGGAGCTTGCCGTAACGCAGGCCGTAGCCAATGTGGAAAAGCAGCGTGATCAACTTCAGGCGGACCTAAATCTGATGAAAGCTCAGGAAGGGACAAAAGTCTCGGCCCTCAAAGACAAATATGACGTGGAAATCAGTTTGCGGGACGACACTATTGAACGTCTTAAGGACATGAAGGCTCGCTTGTCTACAAAAATGCTAGGGGAAACACTAGAGCAACATTGTGAAACACAATTTAACCAGCTTCGTGCCACTGCTTTTCCGGGGGCGTATTTTGAAAAGGACAACGACGCCACTTCCGGCAGTAAAGGCGACTATATTTTTCGCGATGCTGACAAAAGCGACACCGAAATTGTTTCTGTCATGTTCGAAATGAAAAACGAGAGCGATACCACGGCGAGCAAAAAGAAGAACGAAGACTTTTTTAAGGAGCTGGACAAGGACCGCAATGAGAAGGGCTGTGAATACGCTGTTCTGGTGTCATTACTCGAGTCGGACAGCGAGTTGTACAACACGGGCATTGTCGACGTGTCTCATCGGTACCCAAAAATGTACGTAATCAGGCCCCAGTTCTTTATTCCCATTATCACCTTGCTTCGAAATGCAGCTATGGGCGCGCTGGAGTACAAGCAGGAGCTAGCCCTGGTCAGAGAGCAGAATATCGACGTCACCAATTTTGAAGACGATTTAGACAAATTTAAAACGGCATTTTCGAAGAACTACGACATTGCGTCGCGCAAATTCACTACCGCAATTGCCGAGATTGATAAGTCTATTGACCACCTTCAGAAGACCAAGGACGCACTTCTGAGCACTGACAGAAATCTACGACTCGCCAATGACAAGGCCCAGGATGTGACGATCAAGAAGCTGACGCGGAATAATCCCACCATGACCAAGCAGTTCAGTGACCTTGGATAGGCTCAGATGTCAGTTAAAAAAATATTCGGTAGGGGTGATGCTCTCAAGATCCATGCGGGAATCTGACTCGACATGAAGTCCCTGATTACCAATGACTTCATCGCGTTCGCGAGAAATCGATTTCGTCTCGATTGGAGCGGCATTCACGGTGCGCCGCATTGGAGTCGTGTGCGGCACAACGGATTGTTGCTGGCTGAGCATTACAACGTGGATAACGCTGTTGTTCAGTGGTTTGCATTTTTGCATGACCTAGAGCGGCATGATGACTGGACCGACCCGCTCCACGGTCATCGTGCTGCAACGCTTGCGGCTGAAATTAATGCCGATTTTATGGGTCTATCTGGGACGCAATTGGGTTTGTTGCAGGCGGCTTGCCGGGGCCACAGCAGTGGCCAGACGCAGGCTGACGCCACGGTCATGGTTTGCTGGGACGCCGACCGGTTGGATCTAGGCAGGGTAGGTATCTATCCGGACCCTCAGTATTTGTGCACGTCTTTTTCAAGGCAGGCCCAGGTTATTTCTGGGGCGCATGAGCGATCGGTGCCAAGAGATGACGACAGCAATAACCCCGACGGCGGTGTGAACGAGGCCATTGATTTCCCTGAAATTGAAGAGGCCGATATTCAGCTCAACGAATTACTGCCGGCCATAGATAATTGGCAGACGCCAGGCTATTAATGACGATGAGGTTTCATATATGACTGGGGCGATTAATCCTAACGATACAGCCTGTTCAGAGCCGCTTAGGGCTTTGGTGTCATCAATTGAGGCGGGTATTGAACCTAATGGGGCCAATATGAATTGGTTCGATGAATGGATATATGACAAGTTTTCGGGAGATTGGGATTATTCGGCCTTTGCGGTAACTAGCCTGTGTGATGAGGCTTTTAATGACAGCTATGCGTTGGAGAAGCTGGCCATTGAAGAGGGCGAGCTGAGTGATTGCCAGCGCATTGATGTTGGCCGAGGTTATCTTAAAACTTTGATTGAGGAGGGTGATTACGGCGGTAGTCAGATATATGTCAAAGAGATACCGGTGACGAGCCCAACAGATGCCGAGGTGACCCTGATGGTCGTCTTTTCTGAGGCTCCAACTATGTCTGAAGTCGAGTTTTTGGGCGGCTGCGTTAAGGGTAGCGATACACGCATTCTTGAAAAGAATGGCTATCTTGAGGAGTGCGAACTAGCGTTGGTGTCTGATGAGTGGATTCTCACTCATTGGACTAAGGTGTAACTCAGTGAGCGGTGAGATGATCAAAGCATCGGAAACAAAGCACGCACAGCTGTTTGATCAGCTCGTGGCCGATATTCTTGCCGACCAGATCAAGCCCGATACTGAGATGCCATGGTTGTCTGAGTTTCTTCATGAGACCGGTATTTCTGACTGCGATTTTGTAGCCTACTACGCCGACTCATTAAGTGACTGGGGCTTTTCAGACGAGTGGATTAGAGACAACTACGACGGGGAGAACCTGGAAATTACTGATGCATTGAGAGTATCTCAGGGACGAAGCTACCTTGCGGGCCTGAACTACGATGACACCTATAGCATGTTCGACCCTGGCTTCTTTGATTTTCAAGTGGAAGTCTCATCGGGTGACATCGTCACTATCGTTATTGGTTTTTTTACTGAAGGACAAGCAGGATCGTGTTTTTATTACATGGGTGGTTTTAAAGAAAGTGCGAGTAATACGCTGAAATTGGTGAATTCGTTGGGTTACCTCACGCTCGACCAACTCGATGAGGTAAGTGATGCGTGGATTCTTGAGAAGTGGCGGCGTTCGGAGTGTAGACCTCTAGATGCACGTTAAACTGTCGATTGGCACCAAAATTTGTTGCGGCCATGTGAGCCGGTGAATTGATAAGAATCGAGCCTTTGGAGGTGAAAACTATTGGCTGTGTATCGCTATTTCCCTGGATATACCGCGATCGTAGAAGTTAGGCGGAAGCATGAAGTCTGCGGATAGGCACTGAATGTTGTTATTCACCGCTGCAATGATGCGGTGTTAACAGCACAGAAAATATTGGGGGGTCATCGGCCCGATGGCTGGTTGAGTGTCAAGTTCACTAACCATACGACGTTGCACATGGCGCGCGAGATATTGGCCGCAGTTTAGCGCTGGCCTTTTGAAAAATACCAGATAATGTTAAAGCGATTGAAGGCTCGGGCAAACAGGAACATGCCCTGACTTCTAATACACAACCCAGGAGGGTGAAAAATTGAAGGTGCTAAAGGTGCTTGGGTACCTGACTCTGAATAGGTTTAAAAGTTGATGACGCAGATATTCTTGAGATCAGGCGCCCTAATGCATAGGCTGCCTGCTGGTTGGCAAATCTTTTTCAAGGCACTGATTAGATTATGCGAGCGGGCCCACTTGATTTTGTCTGTAAAAGCACGTGGCCCATCATCTGGGCTGGCCCAACAGTTAGCAAGGTGTCTCAAAAAGCCTTTGGTGATGTGGTCGCAGTATGAATAAACTTTGGAAACAGATTACACCGTCAGATTTCTCATGGGAGCAAGAAGCTCTAGAGTTCTTGCGCGAGCGCCTTCCAGACCATGAGCCATATCGCGCCTGGGCCAATTTCGAGTTTATTGCCCAGGACGGCTCGATCAATGAGATAGATTTACTAGTTCTGACACCCAAGGGTCTGTTCCTGGTTGAGATCAAATCTCATCCGGGTGAGATCGGCGGTGATGCTGGTACTTGGGTATGGAACAATGAGGGGCGCCGGAAAGCCTTCGATAATCCGCGCCTGTTGGCGGATCGAAAAGCCAAGAAACTGGCTTCCCTTCTAAGGTCACAGCGGTCAGGGCGTAATGGCGCTATCCCATTTATCAGTACACTCGTTTTTCTCTCGGCCGAGAATGTGACCAACAAATTGCAGGGCCCGGCCCGGCAAAACGTCTGCACCCGAAAAAATGTACTGGACGAACTGATAAAGTTCGACGAGTTCTGGAAGCACAAGAAACTGGATCGTCCCACCTCCAAATCGGTGTCCAGGTCGTTGGAGGAGGCCGGTGTCAAAGAGTCGATGCGGTCGCGCCGAGTCGGGCTCTATGAGTTAACAGAACTGCTCGATGAGGCAGACCACTTTCAGGACTGGCTGGCCATTCATTCTGAGACCGGCATTCAACGGCGGATTCGCATTTACCTCACCTACGGCAAGTCGGTAAAGGAGGCGGACACTCTGCAAAAGGCCGCCAAGCTCGAGTTTCGAGTCCTTGAAGGCATTGAATACCCAGGCATTCTTCGTGCTAGAGAATATCAGCAGCATGATCAGGGGCCTGCGTTGGTGTTCGAGCATGACAATAGCGCTGTTCGACTAGACCACTTTGTCACCGGGTTGGGAGAGACCACCCAACTGGATATTCTTGATACCCTAAATCTCCTCCGCCAAATTGCCGAAACGGTGCGGTTTGCGCATGGCCAGCGCCTTTTCCACCGAGCGCTTAGCCCACAGAGTGTCTATGTGCTGACAAAGGATGACGGCAGTTTTTCCATAAAGGTGGGCAATTGGTCTACTGCCGACCGTTCATTCGAGGCCGAGACACGCCACTTAACTGTACTCAGTCATCTGAGCTGTCTGGTGCAGGAAGAAGCGGGTCCCTATATGGCACTGGAGGGGCACTCCTCTACCGATGTCGATTCTGTGTACTTGGATATTTTTTCCCTCGGTGCCATCGCTTACTTATTGTTCACTGGCAAGTCGCCTGCGCAGGATGATCTGGAACTGCAGGATAAACTCTCTCGCGGAACCGGTTTGCAGATCACTGACGAGCTCAATGGCGCGGGGCAGGAATTACAAGACCTGATCCAATATGCGACGCATCCCGATGTAGGTAGCCGTATTGGCTCGGTCGATGAATTCATGGACTACATACATCTGGTAGAGGACGAAATAACGCGTCCTGACAATCAGCGTCAGAGCGATCCCACCGAAGCAAAATCTGGTGATTTGTTTGAGGGAGGGATTCTGATTAAAAAGCGGTTGGGGCGTGGCGCGAGCTCGGTGGCATTTGTCGTGGAGCACGAAGGCCAAGAGCGTGTACTCAAACTTGCAGTCAATGCAGACTACAACAAGCGCATGCGGATAGAGGGAGAGACGCTAAACAAGCTGCGACACCAAGCTATTGTCGCTCACTATGACACTCAGGAATTCGTGGGTCATACGGGCTTGGTCATCGATTATGCCAACGAAGGGACGTTGGCACGCCGGCTGCGCGAGCAGGGCGCGATTCAGCTGGAACTGTT
>Ga0213863_10003705_pt1 | contig 10443 bp, 8 predicted proteins | sample PICome_8_FD_160128 | JGI IMG/M metagenome (GOLD analysis project Ga0213863, IMG submission 160128) | Coastal seawater microbial communities near Pivers Island, North Carolina, United States - PICO497 | ecosystem: Environmental > Aquatic > Marine > Coastal | place: USA: North Carolina | collected... | reverse complement strand
CTGTTTCAAAACCTGCACGCCAATCACCGCAGTCGCCACGACCAGACCCAGGGTTGATAGCCCACCAATACGATCACTTACCTCGAACAACAGAAGCATTTCGACAAGGGGGATGGCGATAAAAAATAGAAAGAGAAAGCGCACGGGGTCTCCTAGTTAGACTGGACAGGGCATTCATTCTACGCGATCTTGAGCGCCGCGCACCCCGCGCGTGAGCAGCGCAGCGATGCATCTAACCCTCCGTCAAAGGGAGCGACGTGATAGACAACAACGACCCCCTGAGCCCGCAGGAGCGCATTTGGCAGATTGTTCATCAGATTCCCACTGGGCGCGTTGCAAGCTATGGCCAGATCGCGAGCCTAGCCGGCCTTCCGGGCCGCGCGCGCCTGGTTGGCCATACGCTCAAAAATCTCCCACACCCCACCTCACTGCCGTGGCACAGAGTCTGCAATGCCCAGGGGCGACTCTCCCTGCCAGTCGGCAGCCGCAGCTACGAACAGCAGAAATCACGGCTTAAAAAAGAAGGCGTCGTCTTTATCAAGGGCAAGATTAGCTTGCGGCGCTACGGCTGGGACTGCTGAGCACCATAGGCTGGCAGCAGCCGGCCCACCCACACGAGCAGCGCGAGTCCGGGTACGACCATAAACGTAGTCAGTACGAAGAAGCTCGCCCAGTCGCCTCCCAGCGCATCGATGATGAAGCCGCTACCGGCCGCTAGTGTGGTGCGGCCGAAATTGGAGATGGAGGCCAGCAAAGCGTACTGCGTACCGGTATAGGTGCGACTAGTAAAATAGGAAATAAAAGACACGAAGGCGACGGTTGCGAAGGCCTGAAAGAAATTATCGACAAACAGAGCCAGCATCAGCAGGTTCACGTTTGCGCCCACAACGGCAATGAGGGCGAAAAGCAGATTAGCGGCGGCCATCGCCACACCGGCTACAAACAGACCGCGAATGACACCGAAGCGCGTATTCACCACAGCGCCGACGAGCGAGAAAGCAACGGTAACCAAGCCTCCGAAAAACTGCTGATAGAGGCTGATCTCGTCGCGGCTGAAACCTACTTCAACGTAGAAGACCAGCGACATCCTGCCTAGCATAGCCTCGCCCAAGCGGAATAGAAGTAGAAAAAACAGGATGGAGAAGGCGAGCTGAAAGCCGCAGCGGCGAAAGAACTCCGCAAAAGGATCCACCACCGTTAGCCGTAGCCATTGCAGGGCATCGGCTGATCGCTTGTGCTCGGCCTTCGCCGTAGCCAGCTCTGCCGCTTCACTCAGTGGTCGCGGAGTCAAAGGCACCAGGCACATTAGCAGCAGGATGAGACCGGCGAGGATTCCATAGACTTGATTCCAGGGCATCCCTAGCGTCTCGCCCCCTAAGGCAATAGCGAAGGCGCCGCCAATGAATCCATAGCCCGCCCACCAGCCCGCCGTACTGCTCGCCGCAGCGAAGGGCATTTTCGCATCCATCTCTTCACGACTAAAAAGAGTGATGCGATAGGCATCAACACTGATATCTAAAGTCGCGGAGAGGATGGCAATGCCCAGCGCGAGTAGACTGATTCGCAGCAGACTAACCGCGGGGTCGCTTGTCGCCAGACCGATCACTAGCAGCGTCATCAAGGCGAGGCATAGCATAATCCACGATCTGCGCTGCCCTAGACTCTTCGACAAGAACGGCAACGGGACACGATCTACGAAAGGAGCCCATAGCCAGTTAACCGCATAGACCGTGGCAATCACGCCAAAAAAGCCGATCGCAGAGCGAGACAGCCCTGACTCCTGCAACCACAGCGTGAGCACGGAGCCGTGCAGCACCCAGGGAAAGCCGCTGCAAAAGCCAAATAGCAGAATGGCGATGAAACGCTTATCCCTAAGCTGTGCGAGAGTTTGACGCAGGGACTGGGGACTGGCGGAGGAAGCTTGCAAGCTTAATCCCGGAAATTATTAAATTGCAGAGGAATATTCAGAGGCAGTTCGCGCAGGAAGGCGATGACCGTTTGCAGATCGTCGCGCTTCTTTCCGGTCACACGCAGCTTCTCACCCTGAATCGCCGTTTGAACCTTGAGCTTCTTATCTTTGATCTGCTTCACCAGTTTACGCGCGATGTCCGACTCAATTCCCTGCTGAATCTTAACCTCGAGCGTTGCGCGTTGGCCGCTCAGCTGCACCTCGCCCTCGCTTAGGCTCTTCACATCGACATTGCGCTTGACTAGTTTGCCGCGCAGGATCTCCATCATCTGCTGCAGTTGAAAGTCTGCCTCGGCTGTCAGAGTGACCTGCGTTTCGCTAGCGAGTTCGAATTTGGCATCGACTCCTTTAAAATCAAAGCGAGTTCCTACTTCCTTATTTGATTGCTCAACGGCGTTGCGCACCTCATGCACATCAACCTCTGAAACGATATCGAATGTCGGCATTGCCGTCTCTCCTCTGTACCTTGGCGCCACGCTCGACACAGCGGGCACAACATAGTCCTGTTAGGCCTGCGATGTTACCATCATCACTCCGCGCAAGCGCCACCATTGGTGCTCGGCGAGTTATAACTGGACGCTCAGCATGGAAACCCCTGCACAGCCTGCACGGCCTACAACGCCGACAGGCATTCATAAGCCGCGAGCCTTAAGTGTCTAACTATCAAGTCCTCAGCCTCCTGCTGTGCGCATGCCTGACCGCTATCGCCGCTCTCCTGCTGTCCCTGCTAAGCGGCAGCGTGGACATAACGGTTGGCGACCTGCTCGCCTATACGAGCCGCTCACTCCCAGCCTTGGAAAACCAAGTGCTAGCGGAGATTCGCATTCCCCGCGGCCTTGCCGCCTTTGCCACAGGCGCCGCCTTAGCATTGGCCGGTGTGCTGATGCAGGTGCTGCTGCGCAACCCTCTGGCTGACCCTTATATTTTGGGGCTATCCGGTGGCGCCGCTGTCGCCGCGCTCGCCTGCATCACGCTAGGTTTTGCAGGGGCCTGGCTCTCAAGCGCGGCCCTGCTGGGCGCACTCGTCTCAGTCTTCCTAGTTTTTAGTATTGCTGGCCGCGCAGGGCACTGGTCGACCATTCGCTTGCTGCTCACCGGCGTGGTGCTCTCGGCGGGCTGGGGCGCGCTCATTAATCTGATGCTAGCCACAAGCGCCAGCGCAAGCGTGCAGGGCATGCTTTTTTGGCTCATGGGGGACTTAAGTCAGAGTCGCACAGGCTGGCTGCAGTGGTTCGTTCTCTTTGTAGGGGCGGCGGCAGCCTTGTCGCAAGCCCGCAGCCTCAATGTGCTCGTGCGCGGAGAGACCAGCGCAGCGAGCTTGGGGGTTAACGTGCGCGGACTTCGCCTTGGCCTTTTCGTCGGCGCCTCCCTTCTGACGGCGATGGCGGTTATGACCGCAGGCAGCGTTGGCTTTGTAGGCCTTGTCGTCCCGCATATGCTGCGCTTGCTCGGTGCTCGAGATCATCGGCTGCTCATTCCACTAAGCATTTTGCTAGGCGGCGCATTCCTGCTAATCGCCGACACCCTAGCGCGAACGCTTCTAGCCCCACAGCAGCTGCCGGTTGGCGTGATTACCGCGCTCATTGGCGTGCCTAGCTTTATCGCGATTTTAAAGAGCACCCCTAGCCAATGACTACTCTTCTTAATGTCCAAGGGCTAACGCTACACGCCGGCTCACGAAGGCTAATCGACAATCTCTCCTTTACTGTGGAGGCAGGACAGCGGTGGGGAATCCTCGGCCGCAACGGCGCCGGCAAGACCACGCTACTACACACCTTGGCCGGCTTACGTGAGGCCGATCAGGGCACGGTCGAGGTAGCTGACAAACCGCTAGCGCAGTGGGGAAAGGGTGAACTGGCTTGCCTCATTGGTCTCCTTCAGCAGGACCACCAAGACGCCTTGCCGGCCACGGTTATGGAGACCGCCTTGCTTGGCCGCCACCCCCATGCACAGGGGCGATTTTTTGACAGCGGCGAGGACCGCGAACTTACCGAGCAGGCACTCGCGACTCTGGGAATCCTTGACCTCGCGGACCGCCAGCTGGTCTCTCTATCCGGTGGCGAACGGCAGCGCTTGGCGCTGGCGATGCTTCTCGCTCAGCAGCCGACCCTGCTACTGCTAGATGAGCCGAGCAACCATTTGGATCTAGGTTTTCATAGTCGGCTAGTTGAGCTACTGCGAACTGAGACAGCATTCGACGGCGCAGGCCGCCCGCGTAGCGCGCTGCTCGCTACGCACGACATCAATTTGGCCGCGCGCTTATGCGACCACTTCGTGCTAATGCTGAGCGATGGCGAAACCTTAGCTGGGCCCGCCGAAACGGTGCTCACGGCGGAGCGTTTGAGCCAAGCCTACGACTGTGAAATCGCGCAGGCGCAGGCTGAAACTGGGCCGCTCTTCTGCGCGGTTTAGCGCAGGCTCAGCACAGCTTACGGCGCGCTGGTGCTACAGCACTAGGTTGCGGATGTCGCTGAGCACTTTATCGAGGTAGGTTACAAACAAACCACCGTCCACACCGTTCACCGCCTTGTGATCGTAGGACAGCGTGATGGGCAGCATTTGCCGCGGCACGAACTCCTTGTCGATGAATTGCGGCTTGACCGCGGTTTTCGCCACACCCAGTATCGCCACCTCTGGCGCATTCACTATGGGGATAAAACCGGTTCCGCCCAGCGCGCCGAGGCTCGAAATAGAGAAGCAGGCGCCCTGCATGTCCTGCGGGGCAAGTTTACGCGCCTTCGCCTTATTGGATAGCTCGACTACCTCAGCAGCAAGCTCCCAGAGGTCTTTCTTATCCACATCACGAATAACCGGCACAACGAGTCCCGCATCGGTCGCGACGGCGACGCCGATATGAATGTATTTTTTCTGAATGAGATACTCACCGCTAGAGTGAAGCGACACATTGAACTGCGGATACTCAGCGAGCGCCTTGGCGCAGGCTTTTAATAAGAAAGGCAGGAAGGTCATCTTCACCCCCTTACGCTCGGCTTCGCCCTTCAGGCTCGCGCGGAATTCTTCGAGGTCGGTGATATCTATCTCGTTGAACTGCGCGACATGCGGCACCGCATTCCAATTGCGCTGCATATTGCTCGCGGTGAGCTTGTGCAGCTTGCTGCGAGGAACTTCTTCGATTTCGCCAAACTGGCTAAAGTCGATATCGGGAACCGCGGCGATCGCGGCCCCGCTCTGCACGGCAGCGGGGGCATTGAGGCGCGCTTTGACGAAACCATGAACATCGTCTTTGGTAATACGTGACTTCGCACCGCTACCACTCACCTGAGTGAGGTCGACGCCTAGCTCGCGTGCTAGCTTGCGCACGGCGGGCCCTGCGTAAACTTTGGCAGACTCACTGCCGGGCACTGGGCTGTTTGGTGAGCTGATTGGAGAACCAGTTACAGAGCTAGTTGAAGGGCTAGCGGGAGCCGGCGAGGCTGCCCCTGCATTGCCTGACCCTTGATCTGCAGCCGGCGCAGTTTCTTGGGTTTCTGACGCGGTTCTCTGCTCGGCTTTCTGCGTCGGTTCTTGTTGAGCATTTGATTGAGCTTTTTGCTCAGCTTTTTGCTCAGCTAGCACCCGCACTATGGCGTCACCGTTCTTCACCTTATCGCCGACGGCGACCAAGATTTCTTTAACAACGCCGGCCCGGTCGCTGGGCACATCCATGGCGGCCTTATCCGATTCGAGCGTCATCAACGTGTCATCGACGGAGAGCGTGTCACCGACAGCGATCGCTATCTCAATGATCTCAACCTCGTCTTCAGTCCCAAGGTCGGGCACGAGAACATCAACAAGGCTAGCCTGTGCAGGTTCAGCTGCAAGCTGCTCGCCACCATCGCTGGACGCAGGGTCTTGCTCTGCGGGCTTTGCGGGCTTTGCGGGCTGTGCAGCCTCGCCAGACGCTTCAGCCTCTTCAGACTTTGACTCACCGCTGCCGGCCGGCGCGGCTGAATCCTCCGCTGCGCCTTCGACTTCCAGTGTCACAATCAGGCTGCCGCTGCTCACTTTATCGCCCAGATTCACCTCGACCGTCTTAATCACACCGGCCTTGGGCGCTGGAATCTCCATTGCCGCCTTATCGCTTTCAAGCACGAGTAGAGAATCTTCTTCTGCAACCGTGTCGCCAACGGCGACTAGCAATTCGATTACTTCGACGTCGCTCGCATCACCGAGATCTGGCACTAAAATATTTTCGATAGTCACCGCTTTATCACTCCCAAGAATTTGTCAATTCGCCTGCAATTAGCCCACTCTTGTTAGCAAGTGAGTGGATTGGGTTTATTCGAATCGATGCCTTGTTTCTTCATGTAAGCGGCAATCTGCTTGCCGTCGATCAGATCCTTTGCGCGCAGTTCCGTAAGCGCTGCGAGGACAATGAACTTTTCGTCCACCTCGAAGAAGTGTCGAAGTTTTTCGCGACTGTCGCTGCGCCCGAAACCGTCGGTACCTAAAACCCTATAGGTTCCTGGCACGAACTCACGCACCTGATCAGCGTAGGACATCATGTAGTCGGTGGTTGCAATCACCGGCCCGCTCTGCGTTTCGAGCTGCTCAGTGACAAAAGACTTCTTTGGCTTCGCCGTAGGATTGAGCATATTGCTGCGAGAGACACTAAGGGCTTCTCGGCGCAATTCATTAAAGCTCGTCACACTCCAGACATCGACATGACAGCCGAATTCGTCGCGCAGTGTCTGCGCCGCCTTGCGCACTTCCCTCAAAATCGTACCGCTGCCCAAGAGACGCACGCGCTCGCCAGCCAGCTCTTTCTTGGGCTTAGCGGTGCGATACTCTTCGGCGCCCGCATCTTCGAGCAAATACATACCGCGAATAATGCCCTCTTCGGAGCCTTCGGGCATTGCTGGCTGGGCGTAATTCTCGTTCATGGTAGTGATGTAATAGAACACCGATTCCATTTCATCGTACATGCGCCGCAAACCATCCTGCACAATCACCGCTAACTCGTAGGCGTAGGTCGGATCGTAGGTCACGCAGTTAGGAATAGTCCCCGCCAAAATATGACTGTGGCCGTCCTGATGCTGCAGACCCTCTCCGTTGAGCGTGGTTCGGCCGGCCGTGGCACCGATCAGGAAGCCGCGCGCCTGCGAGTCGCCTGCAGCCCAGCAGAGGTCGCCGACGCGCTGGAAGCCGAACATCGAGTAATAAATGTAGAAAGGGATTAGCGGGTAGTTGCTCACGCTATACGATGTCGCGGCTGCCAGCCAGGCAGAGAAGGCGCCAGATTCACTGATACCTTCCTCGAGCATTTGGCCCTGCTTGTCTTCGCGGTAGAACATCACCTGATTTGAATCGGCGGGATCGTAAAGCTGCCCGACCGAGGAGTAGATTCCCATCTGACGGAACATACCTTCCATGCCGAAGGTACGCGCTTCGTCCGGTACAATAGGCACTACACGCTGACCAATTTCTTTGTCTTTGCACAGAGTGGAGAGCATGCGCACGAAAGCCATGGTGGTGGACACTTCGCGATCACCGCTGCTCTTGAGCTGGGCCTCGAAGCCGCTGAGCGAGGGCACTGCCAATGGCGTGGTGACACTGCGCCGCTGCGGCACGGGCTTGCCCAGCGGCTCGCGCACCTTGCGCATGTATTTAAGCTCTAAACTGTCTTCCGCAGGACGGTAGTAGGGAACCTCCGCCAGCTTGTCGTCATCGATAGGAATGCCGAAGCGATCGCGGAATTTCTTCAGCGCCTCAACATCGAGCTTTTTCACCGAGTGTGCGTTATTTTGCGCCTCTGCGGTGTCGCCGAAGGCGTAGCCCTTTACTGTTTTCGCCAATATCACCGTGGGCTTACCATTCGCCTTTACCGCCTCGGCATAGGCTGCATAAACCTTGTATGGATCGTGGCCGCCGCGATTGAGGTTCATGATGTCGTCGTCTGACAGATGCTCCACCATTTTCAGCAGCTCGGGACTCTTCCCAAAGAAGTTCTCCCGCGTGTAAGCACCACCACGGGCGACGTAGTTCTGATACTCGCCGTCGACGACTTCATTCATGCGTGCCTGCAGAATGCCGTCTTTGTCTGCCTGCAGCAGGGGATCCCAGTGGCGACCCCAAACGACCTTTATGACGTTCCATCCGGCGCCGCGGAAGACTCCTTCGAGCTCCTGAATGATTTTGCCATTGCCTCGCACGGGGCCGTCTAAGCGCTGCAGATTACAGTTGATTACGAAGATCAGGTTATCCAGCTTTTCGCGCCCCGCTTTGCTGATCGCACCGAGCGATTCCGGCTCGTCGGTTTCACCGTCGCCGAGGAAGGCCCAAATCTTGCGCCTAGAATTATCGATAAGCCCGCGACTCGTTTGGTACTTAAGAAGGTGCGCCTGATAAATCGCCTGAATAGGCCCGAGCCCCATTGAAACCGTTGGGAACTGCCAGTAGTCGGGCATTAGCCAAGGGTGTGGGTAGGAGGACAGGCCGTTGCCGTCGACCTCTTGACGGAAATTATCGAGCTGCTCTTCACTGATGCGACCCTCGAGGAAGGAGCGCGCGTAGACGCCCGGGGAAGAGTGGCCTTGAAAGTAAATGAGGTCTCCTTCGTCGTGCTCGTTTGGGCCGCGAAAGAAATAGTTGAACCCGACATCGTAAAGCGTGGCCGCCGAGGAAAAGGTGGAGATATGACCGCCAATGCTGGCATTGCGCATATTGGCGCGCATCACCATCGCCATCGCGTTCCAGCGCACGATCCCGCGGATCTCCCGCTCCATGAACATATCACCCGGCATCCGGTCTTCGCTGGCCGGGGCAATGGTGTTTTTGTAGGGGGTGTGAACGGTGGCTAGATCCTCTCGCGGATCGATTGCCGAGGTGCGGGCGCTGAGTTTGTTAAGCAGGTAGTGCGCTCGCTCAGCGCCCTCCTCGTCGATGACTGAATGCAGTGCGTCTAGCCATTCTTTGGTTTCTTCGGGGTTGATATCTTGATGTTCACTCATTCGTTTTATCCTACCCTGCTTAATTTATAAAGTTATTTGTTTATTAAATAACTGTAATACAATTACAACTGACCGTGATATTAGTCTTTATGGAGCCTTCTAGCCAGATCAAAGCGCCAAAATTGTAGCAAAACTACATTTTTAAGCCCGCTATTGTGCCCAATACGCTTATCGCTAGCCAACAACGGTTAGCAGCGCGAATACCACGAGCCACACCAGCTGGCTACGCTCGAGAAGCCCCCTGAGCGCTTGAACCTCCTCGTTCGCCGCGCTTTGGATTGCCTCGGTTGCTCGCTCCGCCTGCTCACTGCCTAAGGGCTCAGCCTGCAGGTCGCCCGCACCAATCGCCGGATCACACACGGCGTGCTGCGCCCATTCCAGCAGCCGCTCGGAATTCGGCTGATCGGTCTCAGTGGCCCAGAGGCCGCGCCGCAGCTCCCCGTAACACTGATTAAAATCACCTACTAACGCAAAGGTAAGGGCGAGCAGGCGCAGCGGCAGCCATTCCAGCCAGTGGATCAGCACTCCAACTCGAGCAGCAAGCTCCCTCTCGCCCTCTGCCTTGAGATCGAATCGAAGCTGATAGCTGACGTAGCCCAGCACGACACCGCTAGGGCCTAGCAGCATATACAGGGTATACATCATGAACATGCGCTCGAAGCTGCGGTAGATCAGCAATCGCTTAAACTGAGCGACTAGCGCCTGCGGTGGGGCTAGAGGCACCGACTCTTCAAGATTCAATTCGTCCCGAAGATAGCTCTCACAAACGCCCTCGTCTCCAGACTGCCAAAGGTCGAAAAAATCCCGAATTAGCAAACTAGGCTGCGTCCTATCCATGGCGAACAGGAGCACCAGCACGTGCAGCACCATGGTAGCTAAGCCGTAAAGAACGCCCTCAACCAGAGATTGCAGCAGCCACACAGCCAATAAAAGCAGCAGGTAAACAGGAATAACTGCCGCAGCCGCGGAGTTCTCACTGCTCCAAGTGCCGCCCACCAAACGCAGCGTGAGACTGCGTAGCCCGCGCTGATAGCGGCTAAACCAGGTGTCGTCGAAGCGGTCGAAGCCCTGCAGCCAAGTTGCCGTGATAACCAAGCTCAGCACAATGACAAGAAAGCTCATGCTAGTTTCTCCAATGCGAGCCAGCCCTAAAGACGGGCGCTCATAAGCTGCCTAAATTTATCCCAATCAAAGCCCACTCCGGGGTCAAACTTGCGCCCTGGCGCCACTTCGCTGTGTCCGGCAATTCGATCTGCATTGAGTGCGGGGTAGCTGCGCATGAGTGCCGCACAGACTGCCGCCAAGGTCTCGTACTGCGCCGGTTCGAACGTGTCGGTGTCGGTTCCCTCTAACTCGATCCCTATGGAGAAGTCGTTACACTCTTCGCGACCTTGATAGCTTGAACGTCCTGCATGCCACGCGCGCTTATCGAAATCGACGAACTGCACGACCTCCCCCTGCCGATCGACAAACAGGTGAGCGGAGACTTTGAGCTCGGCGATCGTCGCAAAATAAGCATGCTCG
>Ga0213863_10003700_pt1 | contig 10445 bp, 12 predicted proteins | sample PICome_8_FD_160128 | JGI IMG/M metagenome (GOLD analysis project Ga0213863, IMG submission 160128) | Coastal seawater microbial communities near Pivers Island, North Carolina, United States - PICO497 | ecosystem: Environmental > Aquatic > Marine > Coastal | place: USA: North Carolina... | reverse complement strand
GTCCGTTGCCTCGAATGCGGCGGGTTCTGATGTTTGAGAAAGTTGACTTAGAGAACAAGACGACACCTGCCCGGTCGGCGGCGACATTGATCGTCACTCGAGATGGCGACGCGGGGCTGGAGGTATTGTTACTGAGAAGAAATCCGGCGCTTAAAGTCATGGCTGGCGCTTGGGTGTTTCCGGGTGGCAAAGTGGATGAAGCTGATCGTGGAGACGATGCCCTGTCTAGAGCTAACAGTGCAGCAATACGGGAGCTGCACGAGGAAACCGGGCTTGAGGTTGGATCTGAGCCCATATTGCACTTTTCACGATGGCTAACCCCTGAAGTCGTGAAGCACCGATTCGATACCTATTTTTTTCTGGCGCCCCAAAGCGGTATGGCGTCAGTGGTGGTTGATGGCAGTGAAATCGTTGAGCACCGATGGGTAAAGCCCGATATCGCCATAGCTGAGCAGGCGGCAGGAGCCTTAAAGGTGCCGCCTCCAACCTTGGTCTCACTAACCGACCTAGCCGAATACGATTGCCTGGCAGATCTTGTGCAAGCCGTTGAGCGTCGACAGCCGCCGTATTTTTTCCCGAGAATTCTCGAGCAAGGAGATGATCATGTCTTTTTGTATCCGGGAGATTCAGGCTATGAAACTTTTGATGCCAGTGATTCCTCGATTCGTCACCGCACAACCATGCATCAAGGGGTGTTCAGTTATCGACGGGATTTCCCTTGGCCAGATCGTCATTAGCTACTGCCATTGCTCTGCGAAAAGCCCCTTGAATAGTTCCCTGAATATTCCCCTGAATAGCCCCTTGAGATGTAGGGTGATGGAAACGATTGATTGGGATAGACCCGATGGTCGGTAATATCTTGCTGGCGGCTCTAACGCCAATTGGCCCCGGGTAATTTTGCACGGGTTGTGGCTACGTTGGTGTCAAAAATATCAGCTACGGGGCGTTGGTGACCCACTTCCCAGCGTCGGGAGATCATGGTGACGGGAAAGAGAAATACTTCACTAGTGCCATATTGCAGTGCTCGTGTGCGTCCTGCGGGATCGCGGTAAACGATCCAATTCATGTTAAGCTCTGTCGCGAAGAGGTCACCCAGCACTACGCCGAGGGCTTGCAGTTGTAACGTGTCGTCGGGCGCTATTAAACCCAACTCAAGAATACGTTGTAAGGTGGCGAGATCCCGCTCAGGAATACCCGTTAATTGTTGGCCCAGTTGATTGGCTAGGGTTTCAACTTTCGCACGCTGGGCAGCCATAAATTGTTGGTCGATCGGGCTCAATGCTTCAATGCGCCTATCCGCGGTGTTTGGCGAGATAATTGAATTTTGAGCCCAAGTTGGTGTCCCATGGGTGATTGACAAAACTAGCAGTGCCAGAGGCAGCATAAATTGCCTCACTTTAAGTTGTATCAAAACTCTCGAAGTGGATAATTGCGCAACCATGATCAAAGTGAATAACTCGATAATGCCCTCGGATGGATCGTTATGATAACCGGAAGTATCGTTGCGCTGGTAACGCCAATGCTGCCCGATGGTGCAATCGATAAAGAAGGTTTGGCGACCCTGATTGAATATCACATTCAGTCGGGTACTGCTGCTTTGGGTATTGCCGGAACTACCGGGGAAAGCGCGACCCTCACTATGGCCGAGCACGTCGATATTATTCAGTTTGCGGTGGAGCAAGCTGCGGGCAGAATTCCTGTCGTTGCTGGAACTGGCTCTAACTCCACTCATGAAGCTATTGAGTTAACTGTGGCGGCGGCTGCAGCTGGCGCCGAATATTCCCTGCTGGTCACCCCTTACTATAATAAACCTCCTCAGGAGGGGCTTTATCGACACTTTTGTCAGGTCGCTGCTGCCGTCAATATTCCTATTATTCTTTACAACGTGCCATCGAGAACGGGTATCGATCTGAGTAACGATACTGTGCTCAGGCTCAGTGAGGTGGGGAATATAGCGGGTCTAAAAGATGCTACCGGCGATGTTGAGCGAGGTGGTGCTTTAATTGCCAAGCTACCCGATACCTTTGCAGTTTATTCTGGCGATGACGCGACCGCACTTGATTTGATGGGTCGGGGAGGTCGCGGCAATGTTTCCGTGACTGCAAACATTGCGGCGAGCAAAGTCGCCGAAGTTTGTCGTTTGGCCATAGCCGGTGATATTGACGGCGCCCAAAAAATTAACGAAGAACTCAGTGCTCTTAACGACGCGCTCTTTATTGAGCCAAACCCCATTCCTGTTAAGTGGGCCATGTTAGAGTTGGGAATGATTCAAGAGGGCATTCGATTGCCCTTGGTAGCATTGTCATCGACGTACCAGGACACGGTACTTAAAGCTATGCGACAGGCGGGATTATAACGATGGAAAGGTATGGCTTTTTTCTTGTGCTATCCGCGCTACTGCTTCAAGGCTGTAGCTGGATTTATGGTGAAGACGGCTTGTTTCCTGACAACACAGATCGGTATCAGAATGCCCCCGAGCTAGCGGTTATATCAGTGCCTGCCAAGGCTTCAGACGTAGCCCTAGATCCCACTTATCCGATTCCCGATGTCAAGCAGAGCTTTTTATTAGAAAGCGAGTTTGAAGTACCTAGACCCACTCCTCTGACGGGTTCCAACCAATATGAAACGGTCCGTATTCAGCGTCTAGCTGAGGAAAGCTGGGCGCTTGTCGCGGTTGCTCCGGGGCAACTTTGGCCGCAAGTGCGCGGATTTCTCACCACATCAGGTATCGCTGTGGCGGCCTCAGACGCTGAATCTGGGCTAATTGATACGCAGTTCGTTACCCTGCAAGATCGGGCCTTGCCTACACGATTTCGCTTTAGAGTCGATACGGGCGTTCAGCGTAATACGTCTGAGTTGCATGTGTTGCAGCAGAATCAGTCCGCCAGTGATGGACCCTGGCCATCCGTATCGGATGACCCTGAGCTTGAGTCTGAGATGTTGCGTAACATCGCGCAATTTATCGCGAATAGCGCAGACGCGGCCCCCGTTTCTATGATGGCGGATCGAGCGATGGGTGACGAGGGACGCGTCACAATGGAGGACAGTGAAACACAGACGCGATTAGTACTGCGTTTACCCTTTAATCGCGCCTGGGCTTCTATGAACAAAGCATTACCCGAGGCAGGGTTCGCGATTGACGACAAAGATCGCAGCGAGGGCGTTTTTTACCTCACCTTCGTAGGTCCTCAGGAGGAAGACGAAGGTGGTTGGTTTGACTGGATGTGGGGCGGTGAAGACGCGCATCCCCTCGCCAATCAGAAATTCTTGGTTAAGGTCGCCTCGGTCGAGGAGACGCGCATGGTGATCTCTTTGCTGGGGGAGGGTGGTGGCCCCATCGAGCGGAGAGATCAGCAGGCCCTACTTACCCTGATAAAAGGCACGATTAACTGATGCGATTTGCGTCCCTGGGCAGTGGTAGCCAGGGCAATGCGACCCTTGTAAGTACGGAAGAAACGCTTATCTTGGTTGATTGTGGTTTTCCTCGCCGGGAGACCGAGCGTCGGCTAGCGCGGTTAAATGTAGCAGCCCAAGAGATTGACGCGGTTATTGTGACTCACGAGCATGGTGACCACAGTGGCGGTGTTGCGAGCTTTTCCCGCCACTATAAAACCCCCGTTTATTTAACTCATGGCACGGCAAGTAGTGGTCGTCTTTCAGGCGCATTTCGGCAAATTCTGATTAACGCTGGAGATGATTTTACAATAGGCTCGGTTCATGTGTTGGCGGTTCCAGTGCCCCATGACGCTCGTGAGCCGGTCCAATTTAGGTTCGAAGCATCGGGTAAAGCACTAGGTCTGTTGACTGATTTAGGCAGTATCACACCGCATCTTGTCGCCGCCTTCTCGGGTTGCGATGCACTGTTACTCGAATTTAACCACGACCTCGATTTATTGATGCAAGGTGCCTATCCCGCTGCCCTAAAACAGCGCGTTGCCGGGGACTTTGGCCATTTAAATAACGTTCAGGCTGGGGAGTTGCTCAAACGGCTTGATAATCACCGCCTCAAAGTCCTGGTGGCGGGCCACTTAAGTCTCAAAAACAACAGCAGGCAGCATGCGCTCGCGGCACTCGCTGGCGTGGCGGAGCACCATCAAGCTGAGGTCCATTTGGCTTGTCAGGACTCGGGGTTTGATTGGTTGTCGGTATCGGGCGAAGCAGATGCTCCAACAGCCGATGCCGCAAGCGCTTGATGCTTCCACCGTCGGTTACTCCATAACCAATCATCGGGGCAGGCGCGGATAGCGGCTTCCGTGAGCTCGACATACCGCTCAAGAATCCAAGACTCCTCTACAGATGCTGAGTCGCGGGTAATCTCAACCACTTCAATTTCAAAATGACCGCGTTTTTTGCGCTGACATCGAGCAAAGGCGACGGGAAACCCCGTCGCTTTTGCCAGGGTTGCTGCGCCCGAGAAAAAAGCCGTTTCTCGATTCAGGAACCGGGTGACATGAACGCGCTCACGCAGTCCGGGAGATTGGTCCGCAAGCATATAAATCAAACGCGGCGTTCGCCGGTGCCGAATAATATTGCGGGCCGTATCACGCATCTCTATGGCTGTAGCACCAAAGCGCCCTCGGGCGCGAAGGCTGAATTCATCAGCAGCGGCACTGTGTAGCCGCTTATAGACAAACGCCATGGGCATATCATAAAGCGCAGCCGCACGGTGCAGCATCCATTCCCAATTTCCTTGATGCGCAAGCATCACTAGCACCGACTGCTGCCCCTGCTGGCTTAATTCGTGTATTAAATCGGGATTGATAACTTCCAGACGTTCTTCAAAGAAAGTCAGTGGTTGACGGGATCCCGCGATGATCTCCACGGCGGTATCACAGAGATTTTGGTAAAAGGTTTTGCGCGTTGTCTTAATGGTAGTGGCCGACATATCAGGGAAAGCCTGAGCAAGATTTTGCTCTACGTCCTTACGTCGATAGCGGAATACATACTGCATCAACCAGGCCGCACCTGAGGACAACAGGTAAAGCCATTCCAGCGGTAACCTAGCTAGGCCTTGGTAGAGTACTCTAATCATCTCGATTCTCAGGCGCTGCTAAACAGTGCTGCGGAACTGTGCGAGTAGTGACATAGTCGAGCAAGCCAGATTTAGGGCATTGAAGCTTTGGGTTATGACTAAGATCGAGGTGTTGAAGCTTTCTAAGTTGAGCCAATGGCACGGGGTCGACTATGTCATTGTTATCTAGCCACAGTGACTCGATATCGGAAAGTTGTCCCAACTCAACGAGGTTGCGTATGCGATTATCAGAAAACTTTAGCTGGGTAAGCCCGGCAAACTGACCCAAACCATCCAGAGAGGCGATGCCTGCGTTGCTACAGTTTAAAGTCTTGAGCTGCAGAGGTGCTGAAATGTTGGCATCAGTGATACGTTGTTCGATACAGCGCTGCAATGCCTCATCAGCGACTTGAAAGTCAGTAAAAAGCCGGGCCGGTCCGTAAACCTGCCGATCATTCAAGGTAACGTCATAATTTTGGCAAGCTGTGAGTAATAAACAAAGCACGCAAATGCGGTACATAGGCGAATCCTGACTGTGAGCACGTATAATGCCAAGAACACGGGGCCCGAGACACACTTATGGTAGATAAATCTGGTCAATTCCGCCGAAGGCAGGGTGAGCCTGGGTCCTATAAGACCCAAATACTGCGGCAACTGGAACAATCCCTGCGTAAACACTGGCGTCTTGGTCAGAATATGGTGTTGTGTTGGGCCCCAGATCCAAAGGGTTTGCTGACCTTAATGGTGCCACATTATTTTCTGGGTAACCTGACCGCAGGTGGTGGCATCGGTGAGTTGGCCGAGAAAGAGCAGTTTGTCAGTACTGTTATTGGCGGTTCCTGTTTGAAGAGTCATGGGGAGATTTTCAGTATTGCCCAACGACTGGGTGTGTCCACCAGTTTTATTAAGCTTGATGGCGTGCTGGGAGAAGATCCCGAAATGCTGGCCGCCGCTGACGCGATTATTTCAAGTTACGGAATCAGCTACGTCGACTCGCGGGCAGTACTGCTGTTCGATATCGCTGAATTCTCTCTTTACACCCCCTTTGAGCAAGCGAGCCAACTCAATTCCCTCTCTTATTCAATGAACTCGGCTTACAACAAGCTGCAGCGTCAGGGCGTCGATGTGAATTTTGCCAGGACGACAACGGGCGATGGTTATTACGTCTGGAATCGGGATCAGGGCGCTTACCCTGACCTCGATATGCTGTCCTTTTTACTGCTCATTTTAGTCGATAACGCGGTCGCTCGAGGTCAAGCCTCAGGTCACACGGTTCCTGTTATTCGATCGGCTTTTCATATTGGCAGCCACTATGAGTTGTTTCAGGCAGAGGGGGTGAACCCTTCTGTTTTGAGTTACATCGTGGGGGACGTCACCATTACATTGGCAAGAATGCTCGAATCTGCACGAGCGGGACAAATTATTCTGGGTGATTTTCAAGCGGGTTTACCCGAACGTGATGGCGTTTTTGGGGCGCAGGAATTTGTCATGCAAGCCATTGCTGAATTGAAGGAACTCGACAAACTTCGTATAGCGGGTCAGTCCTTGGTTGATATCCGCGCTGTGACGCCAAAGCAGGGAGCGCTTCAGACACTGTCGATGGTAGATAAACACGGTATGGCACTAGAGGCGGTTAATCTGGAGCTTGAGGTTGCGTTAACCGATGAGAGTTTGAGGTTGGGAGCGAGCTAAAGGTGAGCGCGCCCAAAACAACGCCTGAAAACTGCTCGGTTGTGCCTGCGGTTGCGGGGGCATGGCCTCTCGCACAGCGCCTCGCTGAGCAGTTGAGCTGCCCCGCTGTTCGCAGTGTAGAAGCGGTGAGTTCACCGGTAGCGCTTTTTGTTGATCATGATGATCTGTGGCTGCAACAGCGCGCTATGGAGCAGGCTAGCCCTGTCCGCGTAGATTTTGCCTCGCCGGGTCTTCAGCATCGGCGCCGTGGTGGTCAAAATGAGTTGCTGGGGCGCGCCGTGGGCGTCAAGGCTGGCCAGCGACCTTCCGTCATAGACGCAACTGCAGGGCTAGGTCGAGATGCATATGTATTGGCCGACCTTGGTTGCACTGTAACTTTAATTGAACGATCAGCAGTGCTTGCTTTTATGTTGGAACAAGCGCTGGAAAGGGCGTCGATTAGCGCCATTGCTTCGGTGCGGGCGGCGGCGTCAAGAATGCGGCTGCAATCGCGAGATAGCCGCGACTACGAGACCTCACAAGAGACGGTTATTTACTTGGATCCCATGTTTACAGATCGACGTGGTTCTGCGGCGGTAAAAAAAGATCTCAGTGTGCTACAGGCGCTTCATGGCAACGTCGACAATGAAGATGAGCAGCTTCTTGCTTGGGCTTTGGCGCAACCTGTCCGTCGCGTGGTGGTAAAGCGTCCGTTGAAATCGGCGCCACTCGATAGTCGAAAACCATCACATGTGATTAAAGGAAAAACTGTGCGATTTGATGTGTATGTACTCTAGGAGAATGCGATGTCTGCTTGTCAGGTAACGGGGCACGCGCTAGGAGGTAAGACCGTCCTAAACTGCAGGGTCAACAATACCCTGAGTCAGGGTAGTACCTGCGACCAATTGCGTCAGGTCGAGCCATTGGCGAGCCTTGTTTTGCGCTGTGAGCCAAGCCAGTCGCTGATAGAGGGAAATAGAGACCATGAGATTGAGGCACTGCAAGCTTTTATTGAAGCGCCCTGGATGTTGCTTCAGGCGGTGCTAGGCATGGCTCAGCATGCTGAGTTAAAAGTGGTACTGGAACTGCCATCCCCAACGACGCCATTAACAAAATCTATCAATGCGTTTTGGTCGTCTTGGCTCGAGTCTAGGGATCTGTCCAATAGCGCCAGCCCAAAGGCGGTGGAGCTTCGCTTTCTTAGTGAATCGTGAGTAAGCGCGTCATGATGCCGTAGTAAATGGCCGTTAAGCGCGGAATATCGCTAAGCAATATGTGCTCGTCAATTTGATGGATCGAAGCGTTAATGGGCCCAAGCTCGACAATCTGAGTACCTGTTTGAGCGATAAACCGCCCGTCAGATGTGCCCCCGCCGGTTGATAATTTAGCAGATGTGCCCGTGATCGACTTGATGCTCGCAGTGACTGCTTCTACCAAAGCGCCGGGTTCAGTCAAAAACGGCTCACCGCTCAGATGCCATTCAATATCAAAGTCAGCAACGTGCGCACCCAGAATTTTTTCGCAGCGGCTGCGGATGGTGGTGGCGTCAGTTTCCGTTGAGAAACGCACATTAAACTGTGCAGTTAACGACCCTGGAATAACATTGGTAGCACCTGTGCCCGCTTGAATATTGCCAAATTGTAGGCGGGTTGGCTCAAAGAAGGCGTTGCCCTCGTCCCAGGGTTCTTTTGCGAGAGCGTCCAGGGCCAAAAATGCACCGTGAATGGGGTTTTCTGCAAATTGAGGATAGGCGATATGCCCCTGCTTACCGCGGATGGTAATTACCCCGTTAATCGAACCCCGTCTTCCGTTTTTAATGATGTCACCAAGAGACTCCGAGCTTGAGGGCTCACCGACCACACACCAGTCAACCTGCTCCCCTCTAGCGATCAACGCTTCAACAACCTTAACGGTTCCGTCTCTTGCCGGTCCTTCCTCATCAGCGGTAATTAAAAAACCCAGCCGTCCCCTATGGTTTGGGTGCTGTTGGGCGAAGGCCTCAGCCGCAACGGTCATAGCCGCAAGGCTTGCTTTCATATCGGCGGCTCCACGTCCATAGAGCACGCCATCGCGATCAGTCGCTGTAAAAGGCGGGGTCGACCAACCCGACTCGGGTCCTGTTGGAACAACATCAGTGTGACCAGCGAAGACCAGCGTGCCGTCCCCCTGTCCCCGGGTAGCCCAGAAATTATCGACCTCCCCAAATCGCATAGGTTCGCAGACAAAACCAGCAGCCGTCAGCCGCTGCATCATTATTTTCTGGCAATCGGCGTCGTTGGGCGTGACAGAAGGGCGCTCGATGAGTTGTCGGGTTAAAGCAACTGCGGCCTCCCCGAATTCAGTTGTTGGCATGAAGGCTCTCATTAAGCTCGATAGCCGAGCGGTTAGTCAGGCACTCTACCGTTCCAGAGGTGCTGTTACGTCGAAATAAAAGGTCAGATTTTCCTGCAAGATCCCGCGCTGACACCGTCTCTACCGGTTTGCGTGCGCCATCTAACAGCGTGACTTTGGTTCCCGCCGTGATGAAGAGGCCGGCTTCAATGGTACAGCGGTCACCTAAAGGAATGCCCAGCCCTGCGTTGGCGCCAATCAAACATTCGCGCCCGACCGAGATGACAATATTGCCACCGCCAGAAAGGGTACCCATGGTAGAGCAGCCTCCGCCAAGATCAGAACCCGCTCCTACCCAGACACCTGCCGAAATTCGGCCCTCGATCATCCCGGGGCCTTCTGTTCCCCCATTGAAATTGATGAAACCTTCGTGCATGACCGTTGTGCCTTCACCTAAATAAGCGCCCAGACGTACCCTAGCCGTATGAGCAATACGCACACCCGTGGGGACGACATAGTTGGTCATTTTGGGGAACTTGTCGACGCTTGCGACTTCGAGGACCGAGCCTCGCAGCCGCGCATCAAGTTGTCGCTGGGGCAGATCAGTCAAACAGACAGCGCCCTGATCGGTCCAAGCGACATTGGGTAGCAGTCCAAAGAGACCGTCTAAGTCCGTTCCGTGGGGTTTGACCTGCCGGTGTGATAGCAAATGCAACTTTAAATAGGCATCCGCTACGGTTGCTGGTGCTGCATTATCGAGGAGTGTGGTCGCGACAACCCGACCTGCTGAGGACCGGAGTTGGTCGGCAAGTCTCGCCTGTTCATCGGCGCCAATAGCCGTAAATCCGCGACAAAGTTCGGCGAGTTGGTCGTCATCGAGTGGCCCGGATACGTCCTTAATTAACGTGGCAAGATCGCCGTCGATGTTACTCAGTGGTGCCGGGTAAAAGACGTCTAAAGTCTCGTCCGCCGTATTCTGGGTGGCAACACCCAATCCAAATCCATGGACAGCGCTCATGGTTGTCTCCTGTATGTGTTTAAAAATTCACTTTCCAAAGCGAGCGGCATAATCGGTGGCATTAAAACCCACAGCCGTTTCGCCGTTATGTTCGAGAACCGGCCGTTTAATAAGGGTTAGATGTTTTAACAAAATTGACTCCACATTGCCGTTTTCAGCCTCCCCCCGCTCTTCCTCTGACAGATTTTTCCAAGTGGTGCTGCGTTTATTGAGTAGCGTTTTTTCGCCTACAGCAGCGACCCATTGGCTTAGCTGTGTTTGTGACGGCGCAGTCTTTCTAAAATCTATAAATAGGTACTCTAGGCCTTCGGATTCAAACCAACGTCGAGCTTTCTTAATGGAATCGCAATTGGGTATACCGTAAATCACAGGGGTCATGGGGGTTCCTTGAATAATCAATTAGGACCAAGACGC
>Ga0213863_10003697_pt1 | contig 10447 bp, 8 predicted proteins | sample PICome_8_FD_160128 | JGI IMG/M metagenome (GOLD analysis project Ga0213863, IMG submission 160128) | Coastal seawater microbial communities near Pivers Island, North Carolina, United States - PICO497 | ecosystem: Environmental > Aquatic > Marine > Coastal | place: USA: North Carolina | collected... | reverse complement strand
CTAGTTCTTCCTATAGAGCCGTGGTAGACCACCACGTTGATAGGCTGGATGTGGAAGCGCAGTAATGCGTGTAGCTGACCAGTACTAATAGCTCAATTGGCTTGATTTATGCACTGAAAAAAATTTTATTAAGTAATATATGTTTTTATAAATTTATTTTGAATTATATTTTAAAAAGTTGTTTCTATACTTATCGTATGTAAATATTTTTCTTCATTATAATTTGCATTTTGATTTTATTGTTATTATTTTTTTACCCTCAAAATTATAATTGAGTGTCTTTTTTTTAATGGATCATTTTTTTTAGCATCAAAATTAAAATATACATGCTCTATATTATTTTTATATTTTTCTAAAATTTGCTCTGTACTATCTAAAGGTACAGTGTTTTTATCATAAACTCTTTTTTTATCGATGTCCCTAGGTATATATGTAAAACCTATGCTTATTAAACCTTTGTTTTTAACAATTCTTAAAAGTTCTGCTAAAATTTTTTCAAATTTATTGCTATATGTTAAAACCCAACCACAAACTATTTGATCAAATGAATTATCAGAATATGAAGTATTATGAATGTCACCAAGATCTGTTAGTGAAGAATAGCTTATTAAATCCAAAGATTTTATATTCTTCCAATTAAACCCAAGACTTCTTATTAAAAAAAGCTCTCCTTCATTTCTGGGTCCAACAGAAAGAATCTTATTTTCATTATAATTGATAAAATCAATTGCTTTCAATGGATAAATAAGAGATGAAGTTTTTGATCCATTAAACTTTTTATATGTACTTTTTAAATTTCTTAAATTTTCAACAAAATGCATATTATGACTAATAACATTATACTTTCTATCGTTTCTATGTATCTCTATATGATCCTCATTACTTTCTTGGGATTGTGAATAATGTTTAATATTTTTCAAAATATAATAAAAATATAAAAATCTTAATAAAACTATAGTTGTTCTTATTAAGTCAATTTTATAAATTCCTGTAAAACAAAAATTGTATAATTTTTTTATTATTTTCATAAATATTAAAATAATTTTTTAATAAAAAACAAAAAGATGTGCATTGTTTTGTTTATAAATAATAAACTAATTAAGTAAACAAAAATTCTTTTAGATAAAAAAAAAGTTTTCCTAAAATTATGTCGCGTGGTTTTAGTTCGTTCATACTAATAACTAAATTTTTTCATGATTTTAGAGAAGACCAAATAATGTTTTGAAAATTTTAGCTTAATTATTCCCTTCTATATGTAAAAAATTATCATTTAGGCTTGGTTGATACCAATATGCTTTAATAGATCTGGTGCTACTTTTTTATATATTTTAAATTATATCAAAATTTTAATGATTAAATGTGTAAAAAATTTTATAATCATTTTATGATTGGAAATGTAATTAATAAAGTTGATAAATTTTTAGGAACCTTTTTTTTTGGTAATTTAAATACATTCAGTTACTGTTTATTTAATCATTTCTTTTGTAAACAAAATTTAAATAAGAAAATTTTAAAGACAAATGATATTGTCAGGAAGTTTGATGAAGAAGGTTTTGCTTCTTTCAAAAATATTAATCCAAATAAAATAAACGACTTAAATATTGAATTAAGTAAACAAAAAGCTTACAAATCAAAAAATAACAGGTTTGTTTATGCAATTGATGATAGTGTAAAAAAAATTATAAAATCAATGATTTTAGAGGATTGTAAAATAATTTTAGATGATTTAAAAAAATATTACAATTCGAATATTTACTTAGGCCAGGCACTAATTACAAGAAATTTTCATTACGACCCTAGTGAAGGAGAATCTTATTCAAGTTATTTCCATTGTGATGGATATCTATGCACATACTTTAAAATATTAATTAATTTATCAGATGTAGATTCTAACATGGGTGCAATCAATATTTTAAATAAAGTAGATACAAAAAATAATATCAAACTTTTTAAATATAGTTCAAGAAATTACATAAAACAAAAAAAAATAAACTCACAAATTTTCGTTAATACTTCTCCTGTAGGAAGTGGATTACTAGTGAGCACACCTCAGTGTTTACATAAAGCTGGTATACCTAAAAAAAATTATCATAGAGACATGTTATATTTAATATTTTGTGCATATCCCAACAAAGACGAAAATATTTTTTATTATGAAAAAGAAAAAAATAATCCAATTTGGAATGCATACTCCCAATCAGTAGTAAAAAAGCTGGGTAAGCCTTATGGATATAAAAATTTATTTAAGCTATATAGTGATTTTAAAATTAAGAATTCGTTTTAAGAAAAGTATTATATAACCATAACTACAACTTAAATTTTAATAATAAAAAAATATCTTTTTCAATTGTCTTGGATGTAGGTTAATATATACAAATACCAAAAAATAATTTTGTTTATATTAATTTAACCTTCTAAAACCTGAATGGCTTGTAGGACCTTCTAAATATTTTTCTACACTTTCACCAGAAGTCTTAATTTTTTTAATTAAATAAAATATTTTATTTAATTTATTTTCATAGTTTTTTATGATATTATCATTATGGCAAATCGATGTATACGTTGTGTTTGCACCCAAAACTCTTTCTTTTAAAAGCTCTTGTGTAATTAATGTTTTATATTCTTGCCATTTTTTTGAATTTATAGTGTAGCTAGGGCAAGCATCTAATCCAGAAATATTTATTTTTAAATTATTATTTTTAGCTATTTTGCCTAACATCTTTTTAATTTTTTTACCTTGATTTGTTATTATTTTCCAAGATTTAATATTTTCCATAATTTCCAGAGTTTTTAAACCAGCCACATAGCCTACTTTCTCTGTCCAAAATGTACTACTTATAAAGCTCGTTTGAGCATTTTCCATTATACTTCTTTTGCCTAAAATAGTCGTTATTGGAAACCCGTTGCCCAAAGCTTTCCCCAAAATACATATGTCGGGATAAACCTTGTATTTTAAATGTAGCCCACCAAAACTTTCTCTAAAACCACTCGTACATTCATCAAAAATTAAAACTATATTTTTTTTTGTTGCAAGATTTCTGACTTTAGTTAAAAAATTATCTTTTGGAGGTATATTTCTGAAAATTTCCATCTTAATTACACCTATTTTATTTTGAGAACAAATTTTTTCTAAAGCCGCATAATCATTAAATTTAAATGGATAAACAGTATTTTTAAGATTTTTTGGAACACCAGCAGTTGATAGCCCAGGAAGCAAATGATCTTTTAAAACACCATTAGAGTCTCTATTATTAAGATTAGCTGATAGATACCAATCATGCCATCCATGATAACCACAAATGGCAACTTTATCTTTTCCAGAAGATGCTCTAGCTATCCTTACAGCGATTGCATTAGCCTCACCACCTGTACGCGCATATCTAACCATATCAAAGTGCTTGTGCATGTCGATAAGTTTTTCACTTAAATATATTTCTTCAGGACAGTTTAAGGAGGACATATTACTTTTTTTTATTGATTTGATAACAGCATTATCAACAGCATTGTTACTATAACCTAAAATATTTGTACCTACACTCATTAGAGACATATCAAGAAATTTTCTATTTTCTAAATCCCAAACATAACAACCTTTTGCTTTACTATAGTAAGTTGGCCATTGATTTGGTGCAAACATCTCTGGTCTTTTAGAAAGCAACATATTTCCACCAGGGATAATATTTTTTGCTCTTTTCCACAATTTTTGTCCCAAATTAATTTTACTACCTTCGTTTCTTTTGACAAAAGAATTTACTGAAAATAATTTTTTATTTTTCATATATAATTTTAGAATATCATTAATTCCAAAATTTTTAATTTTTTTAAGGTGAGAATAGACAGCTATTAACTGTTTTAGGTCAATTCTTTCATCTATAGTTAACCTAAGTGAGGAAAGATCCTTTTTAAATTCATAATTATATTTTTTAAATCTATTATTTCTTAGTATATAAGGGGTAACATGTTCCCTATCATTTTTTAAATTTGATTTTTCCCAAACTTCTTTTAATATTTTAAAATTAAAAACCTCAACATCAAGGCCATCTGGAAAAGTAGGATTTATAGTATTGGATACGTAATCATAATTTTTATTTTCTAGTATCGATAAAAGTTTATCAATTATTTTAGAATCGACGAAAGGACAGTCTCCACAAATTCTAACAACTGTGTTAGCATTAAATTTTTTAGCAGATTTATAGTATCTATCTAAAACATCCTCTTCACTACCGAGGAAAAAATCAACATTTTTTAAGTATTTTTTTAATATTCTATTTTCTTTATTATTAGGAATTGCAACAATCACTTGATCTACTTTTTTTGAAGCCTTAACTCTTTTAACTAAAAATTCAATTAAAGTTAAATTATTTATCTTTTCAAGAATTTTTTGTGGAAACCTAGTAGAAGTAAGTCTAGCCTGTATAATAGCTACTGTTTTATTTTCCATAAATATGGTCTCACAATGTTATTATTATTTAAGTTTATTTTTTTTATTTGTTTGAGAGATTCTTTAGATATTCTTTTTTTTGTTATATCAAGGTTTTTTTTTAAATGAGATAATCTGTCTATGCCTAAAATAATATTATCAACCTCTTTTAAGTGAAAAGCCCAATTCAATGATAATTCAGCTAAAGTCATTTTTTCATGCTCAGCAATTTTTAAAATTTTTAGAAATTTATTTTTCACTCCTTTAAAATTTTTAAAGATAAATTTTTGTTTCTTAAAAAATAATCCTTGTAAGAAAATAGACCTTCCTAAAATTTTTATAGATTTTTTTTTAAGTTTTTTACATATTTTTGGATCTAAAAATCTTTTGTCTAAAATATTTATAGGAATTTGAACTAAATCTGGTTTTTTATAATTTAGTATCTTATTTAGTTCAGAAACATTATATAGTGAAACACCAATATTCATTATTGGATATTTTTCTTTTAATATATCTATTTGTTTATGAAATTTTGGATTCATATAGTCCTTATAACTGTGAGCTAAAATTGTATTAGGTGCATAACCTAACATTTTAGAGGATTCATCAAACTGATTTTTTACACTATTGTTATTTTTGAATGAAAACTTTGTAATGATATCAAATTTTTTTTTTGTTTTTTTAAAATATTCTCCTATTTTTTTTTCACTTGATTTGTAAGATCGAGCAGTATCTAAAGAAGCAATTTTTTTTTGTTTAAGAAAATTAAGAATTTTAAAAACTTCAGCTAATTTTATTTCACCATTAGTGTTAGATATTCCATAATTCATTCCAAACTGAGCTGTACCTAGTATAATTTTTTTATACATTATTAATAAATTTTTTTGTAATAAAATTTAATTTTTTTTGTAAAAATATAGAATTATTTTTTCCAGTATAGTGTTGATGAGTTTTTTTTAATAAAAGCTGTAGTAATTTTTTATTTTTTATAAATTTTTTTAAACAATTTTTAATTAATGATACACTTACATTTTTGCTGTCACCAAGAAAATGTATAATCTTTTTATTTTTAAGGGCTATTAAGGCACTTTTTTGATTTTCCGCAGTACACAATACAATAGAAGGTAAACCTAAAAATAATCTTTCTGTTAAATTTATTCCACCAGATCCAAAAGAAAGATTACTGTTCTGCATTAGCTTTAAAGTCTTATAATTAGTAAGATTATAAAAAAGATTTATGTTTTTTTTACCTCTGCAATAATTTTTTATTTTTTGATAATTTTTATTAAGTTTTCCAATTAGTATTTGAAATTTTATATTTCTATAATCTTGAATTGATTTAATGAATTTAAATGTTTCATTGGATGGATCTGAACTACCAAAAAAAGCAAAAACCTTTTTTATTTTATTTTTATTCTTTTCTTTTTTTTTTAATCTTGAAAATTTATATGTATTAATAAAGTACTTTATACCAAGTAATAACTTAGAATTTGGATTTAGTTTTTTAATTCTTTTTTTTGAAATATTTGTCATAAAATTGTTGTTAATATACACATCACAAAAATGTTTTTTATTTAAATGATCGTCTATGACAATAAAACAATCAACAATCTTATTTATTTCTTTTTTATTTTTCTCATCAAGATCGTAGTAATCTGAAATAAAAGTATCTAGTTGCTTGGTCTTTATTAACGATTTGATATTTGAGGTTTTTTTCAAAGACTTTAATTTAATATAATTGAAACCTTCTTTATTTAAAATATTAATAAAATTCCTTTTTAACTTGTTAGAAATAAAAAAAAAACTTCTTCCTCTTTTTTTTAATATCTTTGCTAGATTGTAACACCTCCAAAAATGTCCACCTCCAATTTTATAGTTAGAATCAAAAATTAATCCTACTTTTTTCATTTTAATTTGAATTTTTTATTGTTATTTCACAAATGAATATATCGTCATCTGAAAATGAAGTTACTATCAAAAATTTTTTAAATTCATTAAACATTATTTGTGAATAATATATTCCCCCATATAAAGATAATCTAGTTTACTAGTATTAAATGCTCTTATCGCATCATTTGGACTACAAACAATGGGCTCTTCATGAACATTGAAGCTGGTATTAATTAGATTGGGTATTTTAGAAATTTTATAATATTCGTTTAAGATTTTATATACTTGCTTATTGTCTTTAATTGTAATTATTTGAGGGCGAGCTGTGCTATCTATGTGTACAGCTGCTGGTGAAATTTTTATTGCCTCCTTTGTACATTCTGTTGTTATGGTCATAAATTTCGAAGCTAGTTTTTTTTTGGATAAATTTTTGTACATTTTATTAGCATATTTTTTAAGAGTGATAGGTGCAAACGGCATAAATTCTGTTCTTTTTAGTTTGATATTTAACCACTCATTAACAGATTTATCGGCTGCACTTACTAAAATACTTCTATTTCCCAGAGACCTTGGACCAAATTCCATTCTACCTTGAAAGCAGGCAACAACAAAACCTTCTAATAATTTTTTTGCAATAAATTTTTCAGGATAACGTATTTTAATATATTTCAATCTATTTTTTTTAATTTCTCTATAAATTAGTGAATTTGAAAATTTAGGCCCCAAATACATGGACTTGGTATTTCTCGGTAAAAATTTTTTATATTTATTGTAAGATAACATTGCACATCCTACTGCAAGCCCTCCATCTCCCATATTGGGATAGATAAATATATTTTTAATATTTTTAAGTTCTGAGATTTTTTGATTGATTTTTACATTTGAAAAAACTCCACCTGCAAGGGCTATTTTTGTATCTTCTTTTATATTATCTTTAATGAATTCAATTATAACATCCTCTATTCTTTTTTGGGTAGCTGACGCAATATCTTCAGGTGAAAATTTTTTGATTAAAAATTTAATGTTTGGATTATCAAACTTTGATTGATAAAGACCTTTTTCAAAATTTCCCTTAAAACACTTTTTTTGCTTGTCATAGGAGATCATCTTCGAAATGTAAGGGTATGCTTTTTTGTAGTTACCAAAAGCAGCGAGACCTAGAATTTTACCTTCATGTCTATGTGGTTTGTATCCTAAAAGTTTAGTTATGCTTCCATAAAAATACCCCAATGAGTCTATTGAGTTAGTTTTTGACAATTGATTTAATTTGCCGTTGTTTGCTTTATATAATTTTGAAGAAGAGTCATCACCCCAGCCATCTATCGTTAGCACATAACATTTATTCCATCCAGAATAAAAGTAAGCACTTGCTGCGTGTGCTTCGTGGTGATCATATACATCTAATTTTTTATATTTCTTCTTTAAAGAATTAATATTATTTAAGTTTCTTTTTCTGGCAGCTGACTCATGTATAAATCTTGTTTTTAAAAAATTAATTTGGATTTTTTTCTTTTTAGTATCTAGTTTAGATAATAGAATCTCTTTTATTTTGTTATCAAACAAATTTTTATTTGGTGAAAAACTTTTAGAACAAGATGATCCATGAGTAGCAAATAAATCAATATCTTTTATTTTATTATTAGTTTCTTTAAGAACATAGTTTATTGCCTTAAAAGGATTGCCCCACCAGTTTTTTACTCTATTTAATCTTTCTTCACTTATTGCATATTTCAATTTACCATCTTCAATAAGAGCCACAGAAGATTCAGATAAATAGTTTATGCCTAAAATTTTCATTGATATTCTTTTACTAAATTAATTATAGATTGATTTGTAGTAGGCATTTTATAACCAATTTTTTTTTCAATTTTTTTTACATCTAAACCTAAATTTTTTCCTCTTGGAACTTGGAGAATATCTGAACTAACACTTTTATATTTAATTTTTATTTTTAGAATTTTTGACAATTTTTTTGCAAAATTTTCTTTTGTAATCATATTTTTTGATCCCAAATTGTATATACCTTTTGATTTTAACATAGCTAATTTAATAATTGTCTCAGCACAGGTTTGTACATCCATCGTAGAAGTATACATATCATTAAACAAGTTAATTTCTGCTTTTTTTTTGAAATTTCCGATTAGCCAATCAATGAACGAATTTTTTTTCTTTCCTGTAAAATTTGTTCTTATTATTAAAAATTTCTTAAGTTCTTTTAAATGTTTTTCAGCTAAAAGTTTAGACTTAGCATATTTATTTATAGGAAAAATTTCACTTGTTTCCGAGTTAGCTAACCCATTTCTTCCTTTATAAACTTGGTCAGTAGATATTTGAACAAATTTAAAGTCAAATTTTTTTGACATTTGAGATAAAAATTTTACAAGCCTACAGTTGATTACAGATGCAGTATTATATTTTTTTTCACAATAATTTATATCAATTATAGCAGCACAATTAATAACAATCTTAAATTTATTTTTTATAAATAATTTTTTAAGTTTTTTAAAATTTTTAAGATTTATATTAAAATTTGAATTCTTTCTTGCTACAGTTAAATAATTAATTTTTTTTTTCTTTAAAATTTTAACAATATTTGATCCTAATAAACCATTTGATCCGATAACTAAAAAGTCAAAATCTTTCATTTAAATTAAAATTTTATATCTTTTAAACGAACTGGCTGACCAAATTTACAGAAATTTTTAACTCTTTTTCCTATTATTTTTTTAAAATATTTCAAACTTAACCCAGTACCTGGTCTCACAGATTTTATGTTTGATAAGGATATTTTTTCTCCTTTTAAAATATTTCTTGAATAAAAAATTGACCTTGAAACAGTTTTTAATTTTTTTTTTATGATTTCTTTTTTATTAATTTTTTCACTACCAAGCATAATTTCAACATCTCTGATTTTATTGACTAAATTTTTAAGTTGAACTGGATCGTACGAAAAGGAACTATCAGGACTTTTAATCTTTTTATTTAATATAAAATGTTTTTCTATAACTTTTGCACCATTAGCAACGGAAATTATACTTGCTAAGTCAGAATCACTATGATCTGAATATCCAACTATCGGACAGTATTTTTTTAATACATTTATATATTTTAAATTTAGCTCTGTTTTTTTAGCTGGATAACTTGAGATACAGTTTAACAAAATAATATTATAGTTATTTGATTTTATACAAATCTTTATTGCCTTTTTGATATCATCCTCATTAGCAATCCCAGTACTAATAATTAAGGGTTTTTTGGTTTTTGCAACTTTTTCAATTAACTGTAAATCCTGTATTTCTGGAGAAGCTATTTTATAAATTGGACAATTCAATTTTTCTAATAAATCTACTGCTGTTAAATCAAATGGAGCAGAAAAACAAAATATGTTATTTTTTTTTGCAAAAGAAAAAATTTCTTTATGCCATTTAAAGGGTGTTTCAGCCTTTTTATATAAATCATACAATTGCTGGCCTTTCCAAATTGATTTATCATCGATTAAGAAATGTTTATTTTTAACTTTCAATGTCATCGTTTCTGCTTCATATGTTTGAATTTTGACAGCATTTGCGCCTGCTTTTTTAGCAGCCAACATTGTTTTCTTTAAGATACTTAAACTACCGGAATGATTTGCTGAAATCTCAGCAACAATGAAACACTTATTTGAATTAGATATAGTAAAATTATTTGAAAGTTTAATTTTTGTGTGCAAATTAGTTTTTGGCATTTATTCAATTTGTTTTAAATTTATTTATCTTTTATACTAATAAATTCTTGACTGTTCAATATTTGAACGTTACTTTATATTAAAAACTTACGATATATATGGCTGATAAAGAAGATTATTTTGAAATTTTGAGAAAATTAGAAAAAAAACCACAATCTAATCAAAGAGATCTTGCGAATCAACTTGGTGTTAGTCTAGGGAAACTTAATTACTGTCTAAAAGCACTAAAAGAAAAAGGGCTAATAAAAATAAAAAATTTCAAAAAAAACCCAAAGAAAATAAATTATATTTATGTTTTAACACCCCTGGGTATCGCAACAAAAACAAGACTAACGGTTGCTTTTATGAAAAAAAAATTAGCAGAATATGAAGAACTTAATAAAGAATTAAAATTACAAAAAAAAAAACAAAAA
>Ga0213863_10003695_pt1 | contig 10449 bp, 11 predicted proteins | sample PICome_8_FD_160128 | JGI IMG/M metagenome (GOLD analysis project Ga0213863, IMG submission 160128) | Coastal seawater microbial communities near Pivers Island, North Carolina, United States - PICO497 | ecosystem: Environmental > Aquatic > Marine > Coastal | place: USA: North Carolina... | reverse complement strand
AGAATTAATAATTTCATCGAGCTGATCTGTACTTCTGACCCCAGTAATAATTGTATCTAAATTATAAGATAATAAAAATGAAAAAACCAGTTGAGTCACAGTACATCTATATCTTTCTGCTAAAGGCTTCAAACTGTCAATCAATTCTATATTTTCGCTAGTAAAGTCATACATAAATTTAAGTTTCTCTTTATCTTTGGCTCTACTATCATTTGGAATTGATTTGATATATTTATTTGTTAGTACTCCTCTTGCTAAAGGAGAATATCCAAGCAATCTAATATTTTTTTTATTTAAAAAAGACAAAAAATTAATTTGATCTTCTTTTAGATTAAATAGATTAAATACACCTTGATAATATTTTGGAGGTATATAATTTTTTTTCTTTGAAATTTCATATGCTTCGTTTATAGATTCTTTTGGCCATCTACATATTCCCCAATTTTTTATTTTACCTGAATTATAAAAACTATTTATAGACTCCATTATAGGTTCAATTTTTATTTCTTTTGTAAAATTATGAATGAAAATTATATCTAAATATTTTGTTGAAATTTTTTCTAAACTTTCATGAATATATTTTTTCAAATAACTTGGTGAAATACCTTTTTCAAAATTATTATCTTCAACATTATAATATTTTGTTGATAAAATTATTTTTTTTCTATCAATGTTTTTAATTGCATATCCTAAAGACTCTTCTCCAAAATTATATGAAGAAGCTGTATCAAAAGTATTAATATTATTTTTGTAAGCATATTCGATAATTGATCTATATTTTGAAAAATTATTTGTATCTATGTTCAGCCAATTACCAATACTTATTTTTGATAAACTCAATGTTTTATCCTATAAAATTGAACTTTTTTATGTACTCTTCAGAAACTTTATTAATTATATTTAAAATATCTTTATCTTTTTTTATTTCTACTAATTCAAGATTACCGTTCTTTGTAGGTAAAATTACTCTATAATTATTATCAATATGCTTCTTGTCGTTGTTAAAAGCAGAAATATACTTTTCATAGTTAAAACTTTTGATCTTTATATCAGATATCTCAGACATTAGGCTAAAAGAATTATCCAAAAATAATTTCATCTTTTTCGAAAAAACTTTACCTTCATTATTTAATAAACTTAATTGATTTGATATTTCTATAGCTACTGCCATACCAAATCCAACTGAAATACCATGTGATATTTGATATTGAGTAGCTGATTCAAAAGCATGTCCAAATGTATGCCCAAAGTTTAATAATAATCTTTCATTAGTATCAAATTCGTCAATCTCTATAAACCATTTTTTTGATTTTAAAGAAAGTAAAATTATTGATTTAAAATCCATATTTGTATTTATTTTTCCATTATTCAATATTTTTTTTTCATTTATTATTTCAGAAAATTTTAAAAATTCTTTTTCGCCTTTAGCATAACAAATTTTTGCAGCTTCAAATATTCCTCCAATAGTGTGATCCACAGGAAGCGTCTTTATAAATTGTAAATCTATATATATATTTTCTGGAGGAAAAAAGTTACCAACTAAGTTTTTGTGATTATTTAGATTTATAGCAGATTTACCGCCTATACAAGAATCCACCATTCCTAAAACAGTAGTTGGGAAATAATCCCACTTAATTCCTCGCATGTAAATTGATGAAGAGAAAGTTGATATGTCTTGAACAACACCGCCACCTATTGAGAAAATTTTCGATTTTCTATTAAGGTTAAATTTTTTCATTTCTTTAATATATTTTGGTATTTCTTCTAAAGATTTACTTGTTTCGTTAGCCTCTACATATATTATTTTTTTTATAGAATTGGATATATAGTCTTTTAAATTTTTATCAGATATAAATAAATTTTCACAATTTTTATTCATTATATCTTCTAATATATAATCTCCTATCGTAACAATATAATTTCCTGCTGAAGATTTTATATTAAATGATTCTTGCATTTGAAAAACCTTTATCAACTGTTATGAATTGATTAGTCATTCCAGTATTTTCGTCTGAGCATAAAAAACCAACTATATTTGCAACATCTTCGAGAGATGGCAATTTATTAAGAGGGGTTAAGTTTTTAATATTATTAATTTGTTCCTTGCTTAAATTTTTTTTAGTCATAGGTGTATCAAGAACTCCAGGTAAAACTGCGTTTATTAGAGCTCCATCAGCACCCAAGTCTATAGCTAACGAGGAAACAAGACCTTTAATTGCAGATTTTGAAATTGTATATGATAATTTATCTTGCTTGGCTAAATTCTGCCATATTGAACTTATAATACAAATTTTTACATTTGGTTTTAACTTTTCATTTTTAATTAATATGTTTAGTGTCTCTAAAATATAAGTTATGTTTGTATAAATCAAAGATTCAAATTTTTTTTTATTGAAATTATATATACTATCGGTAATATTTTCTCCTTGAGCCCACACAATTGAATCTATTTCTTTGTTACCAATTAAGTCTGTAAAAGGACTGTCTATCAACGTATCCAATTTTATCCATTTTATATTATTCTTATTTCCTTTTAAATTATCATTTCTACTTATTGCATAAATAGTAAAGTTTTTTGAAGAAAACCATTCTAAAAGAGAACCTCCGATTGAACCCGATGCTCCAAAAATAATAATATTTTTACTCATTAAATTACCTTTAATTTACATAAATGTTAACTAGAAAGTTCTTTCCATCTAGCTTCAAGCATTTTTATACGATCGTTATCTTCGTTTGTTATTTCTTGGTAATACTGATGCTTATTTTTAAGCCACAATAACTCAAAATAAACTGTTTTCTCTAAACCCTTATCCATATTAGGATTATCTAGTGCGTCTGAAGAAAATACAACTTTTCTAGTTTCGAATCTTGAGAGATGAGTACTTTTTATTTCTTTTAAAAGATCTATTGCTTCTATTGCAACTCCTCCTCCTACTACTAAATCAAGTCCGCATTCTTTTGATTTTTTTGCTACATCTAAGACATACTTTGAGATTTCATCAGTATTAATTTTACTTCTAGCCATGCCTAAAGAAGTTACAAAATCTACTCTTCCAAAGACTACACCTTGAATTTCAGGAGCATTCTTTGCTGTTTCTGCCATCTCATTTAAAACATTATAAGTATTTATTGTCTCAACATTATATAAAAATTCGGTGCTATTTTGCTGATCTTTTGAATAAACTTTATTTACAGCTAAAATGTATTTTTGTAATGCATAATTAGTCTCGACCATGGGGGCAATAATATATTCGGTACCGAATTGCTTACTTTCTATTAAATCTCTTACAGCTTCGCACCCCCCAATCTTTAAACCAACTTTTAAATCAACTCTTCGAGCTAAATCAATTAATCTTAGCAGCTCATCTGTTCTTGTGCCTTCAGCTTCAAATTCTGCTTTTACAGAAACAGCGCCATATTCTTGTCTTAACTCTTTAAGAATATTAATCATATCTCTTTCTACTTGATTCATTGACCCTCCTGTAGTTTTTATTGTTTTTTGTGCCTAAAAATTGATCTTATAAGATATTATACTTGTTTACATTTATTTACAAATATTGCGAATAAGAAAAAAGTAAAGCTTATAATTGGCTTTGTAAGTTTCCGTTGTAGATGAGTATATTATGACAAAAATTAATAATATTAATTTTGTAGTATTCATAATGGTATTAATTATTTCTATATAAAAATTATTTTGATAACTGATTTATTAAGTTATTATAAGTATTACAAGCCCATCAAGTATTTCATTTTTTTATTGAATTAAAATAGATAATATATAGTTTATTCGATACTATTGTTATAATTTAATACTTTTTACGAATACTTAGAAATTGAACTCAAAAAATAAAAATAAGGCTTTCTTCTTAGATAGAGATGGAACTATTAATAAATATGTTCCGTACATAAAAGATATTGATAAATTTGAAATCATGGATGGAGTATCAAATGCTATTAAAATGATAAATTCATCTGATTGGCTTGCAATAGTTGTTACAAATCAGCCCCAAGTTGCAAAAGGGATCTTAAAAGAACAAGATGTAGATGCAATGCATTTAAAAATGAATAATTTACTTAATGCAGATGGAGCTAAATTAGACGGTATATATTATTGTCCATGTCTGAGCTGCGAATGTAGAAAGCCTAAACAAGGAATGTATCTTGAAGCACAGAATGACTTTGGCATTGATTTTAAAAAGTCTGTTTTTATTGGTGACTCAACAAGAGATGTAGCTGTGTGTAGTAAGATTGGCGGTAAATCAATATTATTAAATTGTGGCTTAGGTGGAAAGGACAATAAGTATCCAGTTGACCCAGATTATCGATGTGATGATCTTTATTCAGCTGTAAAGCTTATATTACAAAAATAAATTTTGATATTTTATAATCTGATCTATTGAAGTTTTATGTATATCACCCCCTTCTTTAAAACTCTTATACCAATCTACTATTAAATCAATAGTAAGCTCAATATTAAGAACAGGATTCCAATTTAATTTTTCTTTTGCTTTTGTTACATCTAATTTTAAATAATTCGCCTCATGTAAAATTTTAGACTTTTCATCCTCATAAATCCAGCCAGTGTTATCCCCCCATTTGACACATAGTTTTTCAATGATCCATTCAACATTTTTTACATCAAGATTATTTGGACCGAAATTCCACCCGCAAGAAAATTTACCTTGACCATAATAAAGTTTTTCTGCCAACATTAAATATCCTCTCAAAGGCTCTAGAACAAATTGCCAAGGTCTCACTGCGTTTGGATTTCTTATAATAACTTTTTTATTATCATAGAATGCTTTTATAGCATCAGGTATTAACCTATCCTTAGACCAATCCCCACCTCCTACAACATTGCCAGCTCTTACTGACGCCATATTTATTTTACCTTCTGGGCTAAAAAAAGAATTTCTATAGGCGGAAGCAACTAATTCTGCACATCCTTTGCTACTGCTGTAGGGATCATGACCACCCATTGGTTCGTTTTCTTTATAGCCTGATTCTCTTTCGTAGTTTTCGTAACATTTGTCACTTGTCACATTGATTATTGATTTAACAGAGCTGCATTTTCTAGCAGCTTCTAATACATTTACCGTTCCCATAATATTTGTATTATATGTTTCGATGGGATTACTGTAAGAGTCTCTAACTAAAGCTTGAGCGGCCATATGTATAATAATATCAGGGTTTGATTTTATTATTTCTTGCTTAAGAAAATCTATGTCGCAAATATCACCTTTAATTGAATTCATGTCATTTGCAATTCCAGCATCATTATAAAAACTTTTTCCAACGTTATTGTCTAGAGAATACCCAGTTAATTCAGCGCCCAAATATTTTAGCCATAATGAAAGCCAACTACCTTTGAAGCCTGTATGACCTGTAATAAATACTCGTTTCCCTTTCCAAAAATCTATATTCATTACCACGATTTCCAGGGTGCTTGGTTACTTTCCCACAATTCTTCTAATAGATTCTTTTCCCTTAGTGTGTCCATAGGTTGCCAAAAACCACCGTGCTTGAAAATCATAAATTCTCCATCTTTTGCAATATTTGTTAATGGTTCTGATTCCCAAGCAATACTATCATTATCTATATAATCTATACATTTTGGAGATAAAACAAAAAAACCTCCATTAATCCAACCGCCATCACCTTTTGGTTTCTCTATAAAGCCTTTGCATTGTTCGCCTTCAATATTTAAAGCCCCGTATCTTCCTGGAGGTTGAACAGCTGTAACTGTAGCTAATTTGTCATGCTGCAGATGAAATTTAATTAGTGCAGAGATATCAACATCAGCAACCCCATCTCCGTATGTAAAACAAAATGAATCTTCTTCTTTAAGATAAGGCAATACTCTTTTTAATCTACCCCCAGTATTTGTGCTCTCCCCTGTGTCTACAAGAGTAACTTTCCAAGGCTCTGCATTTTGATGATGAACTTCCATGCTGTTTTTATGCATATCTATAGTTACATCTGACATATGTAAAAAATAATTAGCAAAATATTCTTTTATAAGATAGCCTTTGTATCCACAACAAATGATAAATTCATTGATACCGTGAGAGGAATAGATTTTCATTATGTGCCACAATATTGGCTTACCACCTACCTCTATCATAGGTTTTGGTTTTAAGTGAGTCTCCTCAGAGATTCTAGTTCCTAAACCTCCCGCTAAAATAACAGCTTTTTTAACCATTTTTTTGCCCTTTTATTTATTTTTATAATAATTATACATGTAAATATTGATTTGAATCACTCAAATAAGATATTTTCCTTTAAAAGTTTACCTTCTTTGTCCTTATGGGACAAAATATATTCTGGCGTTTTTGGCCAATCTATCTTTAGTTGAGGGTCATCATACCTTATTACGAACTCAGCTTTTGGGTCATAATACTCTGTTACTTTATATGAAACTTCAGCAAAGTCTGATAAAGTTAAAAAACCATGGGCAAAGCCAACTGGGATCCATAATTGTTTTTTTTGTGTGCTTGATAGATTTATACCTTCCCACTGCATAAAAGTGCTTGATGATCTTCTAATATCTACGATTACATCAAAAATTTCTCCACTAATAACTTTAATTAATTTTCCTTGGGCTTTAGGATTGGTTTGAAAATGAAGACCTCTTAAAACATTCTTCTTAGACTCTGAAAAATTATCCTGTACAAAAGCAATGTCTCTTCCTATCATTTTTGAAAATTTATTTTTATTATAACTTTCAAAGAAACATCCTCTTGTGTCTGAATATATTTCAGATTCTATTAATAAGGCATCATTTAATTTACATTTTATAATACTCATTTAATGTTTAATTTTCATCAATTAGGCTCTTTAAATACTTTCCGTATTTGGTTTTCATATATGGTTCTGCAATTTTTAATAATTTTTCTTCGGATATCCATCCAAGTCTATAACTAATCTCTTCAGGACAACATATCTTTACACCCTGCCTATTTTCAAGAGTTGCTATAAATTGTCCTGCTTGTAATAAAGAATCATGGCTTCCCGTGTCTAACCACGCATAACCTCTGCCCATAAACTCAGCTGTCAATAATTCTTTTTCCAAATACATATTATTAATATCCGTTATTTCTAATTCACCTCTATCAGATGGTTTTAATGACTTAGCAAAATCTACAACTTGGTCATCATAATAATATAGTCCTGTGACTACATAATTTGATTTAGGATTTTTTGGTTTCTCAGATATTGAAATTATTTTTTCTTGTTCAAATTCCATAACCCCATAATTTTGAGGATCTTCTACTCTATAGCAAAAAACTGATGCTCCTATACTTTTTTTGCATGCATTATCTAGCAATGCATGCAAATTAGTACCATAAAATATATTATCTCCTAAAACCAAGGTACAATTATTATTTGATATAAATTTTTCAGCAATTAAAAAAGCTTGGGCAATCCCACCAGGAGAGTTTTGTACAGCATAATTTATATTAATTCCTAATTGATCTCCATTGCCTAATAAATTATAAAAATTTTCTTTTTCGTTTGGTTTAGTAATTATAAGTATATCTTTAATGCCAGAAAGCATTAAAGTTGACAATGGATAGTAAATCATAGGCTTATCGTAAACTGGCATAAGCTGCTTACTAACAGATTTGCTTAGCGGATAAAGTCTTGTTCCTGACCCGCCTGCAAGTATTATTCCTTTTCTATCTTTATTTCTCATATTAAGTAATTTACTTTATTTTTCTTTTTATAATACCCTTAATAGTACTTTTTACATCATTTTCCCATTTTGGAATTTCAACTGATAAAAAGGACTTAATTTTATTTGTACTTAAAACAGCATTTGGCGGCCTTTTTGCAATTGAATTATAATCTCTTGAAGATATAGCATATATGCTTTCTAAATTTGTTTTTACCGGATAGTTATTTTTTAGAACCTCCGAAATAATTACTTTGGCATAATCATACCAGCTGCACGATCCGCCTGCTACTACATGGTATGTACCATATACATCATTATTCTTATATTTTTCAATATGGGTTATTAAAAGATCTGTAACACTTGATATAAACTCAGAAGATGTTGGAGTGATAAACTGGTCATCAACAATATCTAATCTATCTTTTTTTTCAGCTAAATCAATTATTTTATTAATAAAGTTATTTCCAGATAAACTAAATACGCTACTAGTTCTAATAATTATATGCTGATCATTGATCTTTGTATTTTCTTCGCTATCTAATTTTGATTTGCCATAAATATTTATAGGATTTTCTATATCTTCCTCAGAATATTTTTTATTACTCTCTCCATCAAATACATAATCCGTAGAATAATTAATGAATGGTATATTATGTTTTTTTGTTAATGAAGAAATTATATGAACAGCATCAGAATTAATTGAAAATACTCTGTTCTTATCACTTTCAGCTTTATCAACATCTGTATATGCAGCAGAATTTATAACTAAATCGGCTTTTATATTATTAAAAATTGAAGTGATTTCATCTTTAATAAGCAAATTACATTCTTTTTTCCCTAAAGGAAGTATCTCATGACGACCTTTTAAAATATTAAATAATGATTTTCCTATTTGACCATCTTTCCCTATTAATACAATTTTCATTTATACTGAGATTCCATCCATTTTTCAAATTCTTCTGACATTAATTCTTTTAGCCATTCAGTATTTTCTAAGTACCAATTAACTGTTTTAAAAATTCCCGATTCAAAACTTTCTTTTGGTATCCAGCCTATATCGTCAAAAATCTTGGATGAGTTTATAGAATATCTCTTGTCATGTCCCGGCCTATCTTTTATATGTACTATTAGTTCTTTGTAAGATTTATTTTTTGAATGTGGTCTAAGTTCATTAAGTGCATCACAAATACACGATACTACTTCAAGATTTGTTTTTTCATTATTACCACCAATATTGTAGGTTTCACCTGATAAACCTTTTTCTAATATTTCTCTAATAGCAGAACAATGATCTTTTACATAGAGCCAATCTCTAACTTGTTTTCCATCACCATATATTGGTATTTCTTTATTTTGTAAAGCATTGGTAATGCAGAGTGGAATTAATTTCTCTGGGTATTGGAATGGCCCAAAGTTATTTGAACAATTTGAAATTAAAGTAGGCAATCCATATGTTTTATTCCAAGCTCTTACTAAATGATCTGATGATGCTTTACTAGCACTATATGGACTGTTTGGAATATATGGGTTATCTTCTTTAAAAGATGGATCTTCAGGCTTCAACTCTCCATAAACCTCATCGGTTGAGATATGATAAAATTTAAAATTATTTTTATTATCTAGCGGTAAATTTTCCCAATATTCTTTAGAAATTTCTAAGAGATTATAAACACCAAAAATATTAGTTTGAATAAAATTTTCTGGTGACTTTATTGATCTATCAACATGAGATTCAGCAGCAAAGTTAATAATAGCTCTTGGCTTAAAATCGTCAAAAGTTTTTTTAAGTAGATCCTTATCATTAATATTTCCTTGAATAAAAAGTAAATTTGAATTATTTTCCAAGGATTTTAGATTTTTTATATTTCCTGAATAAGTGAGCATATCTATATTGATTATTTCTTCATTTGTTTTTTCAAACCAATCTAGTACGAAGTTTGAACCAATGAACCCTGCTCCACCTGTAATCAGAATAGTCATCTATTTAAGAGATAAGCCATGTTCGATTAAGTCGCAGAATATATGCCCTACAAAAATATGCATTTCCTGAATTCTTGCAGTTGATTGTGAGTTTATAATTATTGAATGGTCAGCTATTTCATATGCGGCGCCTCCATTATTTCCTAACATACAAACTGTAGTAACCCCAATTTTATTAGCTTTTTTAACAGCATTTATTACGTTAAAGCTATTACCAGATGTGGAAATACCTATTAATACATCACCTTTTGTGCCCAAGCCTTCAATTTGCCTTTCAAAAACTTTATCATACGAATAATCATTTGAGATACAAGTTATGGCAGATGAGTCTGTTGTTAATGCAATAGATCTTAATGGTCGTCTATCATTTTTATATCTTCCAATAAGTTCTGCGGCTAAATGCTGGGAATCACCAGCGCTACCTCCATTCCCACACCAAAATATTGTTTTCCCATTAGATAAACAATCTACTAGCAGATTCGAAACTTCTTCTATTTTTTTAATTGTTTCCTCGTCAAGATGATTTACAACATCCTTATGATCTTGAATATGTGAATGAATTACAGATTTAAAGTTCATATTTTTATATTATTTTAATCATACTACAAATTAACCTTCTTAAAAAAATTTGTCAATTTTATTCTAAGTAATTTTTTTGGTAAACTAAACTCAGCATAATCACAATAAATAAGCCGAAAACATTATCATAAAATACTGAATTAAAGAAAGAACTTACAAAAATAATAACAAATGCGCCTATTGCAAGATACTTTTTTCTTGCCTCCTTAAAT
>Ga0213863_10003693_pt1 | contig 10452 bp, 8 predicted proteins | sample PICome_8_FD_160128 | JGI IMG/M metagenome (GOLD analysis project Ga0213863, IMG submission 160128) | Coastal seawater microbial communities near Pivers Island, North Carolina, United States - PICO497 | ecosystem: Environmental > Aquatic > Marine > Coastal | place: USA: North Carolina | collected... | reverse complement strand
GCGCGAGCTCCGGCCCGAATTGATGGCGCCCGCCGTAGACGGCGTAGCCGATGGACAGCGGCCCCTTCTTCTCCTCGTGGGGGGTGCGATACCAGACCCCGACGTCACTGCGCTCGCTCCAGGCCCCGTCATCCCCTCGGACCCAGCCCCAGCGCTCCTTGAACTCGGGGGCCTCCAGGAGCTTGGCGAGGGTGCCTCGGCCGCCGTTGTAGTGCTCCTCGTGATCGAGATCGACCACGGCCTGGCCCTCCATGTTGGACTGCCCCGCGAGCAGGAAGACGTGGAGCTTCTGCCGCCCCTCCTGAGGATCCGGCGCCGGGGCCGCGGGCCCGTGGAGGGAGAGGAGCAGCGGCGATCCGGCGAGGGCGAGGAGCAGGGCGGCGAGCTTGGGGGTCATGGGCCCACCATAGGGCACCGCCCCTCCCTTGGCCTCGCCTCCCTACTTACCGCCGCGTCGACCGCCGCCCATGGCGTTGAACTGCTCGACCTGCTGCTGGTTGAGCACGCCCTGCAGCTCGGCCTGATACGTCTCGGCCTCGTTGCCCTTGAGCTCGCCCGCGGCCGCGCGGTCGCCCGACTCCCACAGCCGCATCATCTCCGCGACCCGCTCGTTGCGGGCCTCGATCACGCCCCGGAGCCCATCCGTCTGGGCATTCGTGAGGCCGAGCTGCTGCTGGTACTCCGGCATCTGGGTGTCGAGCTTCGCCGTGGCCGCGGCTCCCTTGGCCTCGGCCCTGGCCGCCCGCTCGGCGGCGCGGACCTCCTCAAGGGCCGCCGCGACGTCGTTCTTGAGACCCTCGGCGGCTGCAGCCTTGCCTCCGGGGCTCGACCCGCTCGTCGTGAGCTCCGCCAGGAGCTCGGCCCTGAGCGCGTCGATGTCCGACTGCTCCACGAGGTCGCCTGCGGGTATCCGAGACGGCGCGACCGGGCGACTCGCCAGCACCTCAAGGCGTCCAGACAGGTCATTCAGCTCGCCGCGCAGCGCCGCGATCTCATCCCTGACCTGGTTGAGCCCCGTGTCGTTCTTGACGGTGGGCTCAACGCGGGCCCCTTCGGGGCTGGAGTTGAGGTTGGTGAGAAGGGCGAGCCCACTGATGGTGAGCGCGGCGGCAGACAGGAGGATGGGGAGTTTCATGGTGTGGTCGATGGGCCAAGAGGTCGGCTCAAGGAGGTCAGGAGAAGTCAGCAGATGGTGGCGAGATCGGACGGTTGGCGGGTGAGCTGGGATGGACGGGATCGGGCTGGACGGGATCGGGCTGGACGGGATCGGGCTGGACTGAGCCAGGTTGGATCGGCACGGGCTGTACCTTCACCGGGTCGCACTTTCACCGGGTCGTACTTTCGCCGGGCTGAATCTCCACCTGGCGGATCTTCAGGCCGGACTCGAGGCCGTGACCGACGCACCACCAGTCCTCGATGATGCTCCCTGAAGCTTGGCCCCTGAAGGTGCCGCCAGCGACGGTGGATGGCCCCTTGTCCCTGGCACGGAGTCCGCCCTTGGACCGCGCGAGGGGCGCGAAGTCCGCGCCGAGCAGATCCAGCTCGAAGAAGGCGCCGCCAGGCAAGACGTCGGAGGTGAAGCTCACCTTGCCAGCGTACCTGCGGTCCGCTTGGGCCAGCGTCAGCCCGATCGTCAGCCTCGTGGGACGCGCGACCCACCCGGTGACCAGGACCCTGGAGTCGTTCGTCAGGAGCACCGGCGCGCTGTCCCCGCCCGCGGAGACCGGCCCGGCGGCGACCAGGCTCCCCCAAGCACCGCCCTTCTTGGCCTCATTCTCGGCCGCGCCTTCCGGGGAGCCCCCAGGAGAGCCCCCAGGAGAGCCCTCTGCGGAGCTCTCTGAGGAGCCCTTCGAGGAACCCTTTGGGTAACCCTCCAGGTCCCGCTTGCCCCCGAGCTTCAACGCCCGCTTGCTCCAATGCGCGGCCTTCTTCCTGAGCGCCACCGCCTCGAGGCCCCCGTCCGCCGCGAGGAAGCGCTCCAGTGCCTCCGCCTCGGTCAGCTCGCCGCGCTCCACGGCCCTGGAGAGCTCCGCCTTCAGCGCCTCGAGGTCCATCACGAACCGGCCCTGGGTCGGGTCGTCCCTGAGGCTGGCGCTCCAGCTCCCCGTGGGTTCCGGCCTCACCCGCGGGTGGAAGGCGTCCCCAGCGAAGGGGGTGGCCACCGCGAACTCGCCGGCGGCGACCTCCACCCGCTGGCCGTCCACGTTTCGGCGCATCTCAACTCGCCCCTGGGTCACGTCGAGGGTCGCTCGCTCCTCGGAGGCCTGGACCCTGAAGCGGGTGCCGAGGACGGCGATCTCCGCCGCCGCCGTGAACACCAGCATGGGTTGCTGCCCCTGCGGCGCGACCTCCGCGAGCAAGCGGCCCCCGTCCAGGGCGATGACCTTCTGCCCCTCGTCGGAGATCGTGGCCCTCGCGATCCCCGTCAGGGTGATGGTCGACCCATCGTTGAACGCGAGCTCCGCCCAGGCATCCGGGCCGCGGAGGGCGAGGACGCCGCCGGGGAGCGCCGACCCTGGCGCAGGGAGGGGCTCCGCCTGTCCGCCGCCAGCGACCCACTCCACGGCTCCTGCGGCCTCGAGCACCCGGAGCACCGGCGCCGGCTCTGCCCCTGAGCCGCCGATCAGGAGGGCGCCCAGCAGCGTCGCGGCCAGCGCCGCCCCGATCGCCACGGCTCGCGCGAGCAGCGGCCGCCGACCGCCCCCCTCCAAGGGCAATCGGTCCATGGTCGCCGCCACGAAGCCGGCGCGCTCCCGTGCCGTCCCCGAGAGCGCCAGCCCCAGCTCCCGGTGGAGGCGCAGGGTCTCGACGCGGCCCGCCCGCGCGCCCGGATCAGACTCGAAGGACTGACGCAGCGCCTCCATGCCAGACTCGCTCAGGTCTCCCTCGAGGTAGTCGAGCCAGAGGGCATCGGGGTGCCGGTTGCTGCCGCTCTGATCACTGCCGCTCTGTTCGCTGCCGCTCTGCTCGCTGCCGCTTGGATCACTGGGCCTCCTGCCGCTGTTGTCCTGATCCCTCACGCGCTCCCTCCCTGGCCTGCGGCGCCGAGCTCAACGCAGTCGCGGAGGCGCCCGCGGAGCTTCCACAGGGCCTTCTTGATGGCCGGCACCGATCGGCCGAGGCGCTCGCCGATCTCCGCTAGCGGGAGCTGCTCCCGGTACCTCCACCCCAGGAGCTCCCGCTGCCGCTCCTCGAGCTGCGCGAGGCAGCGCTCCAGGTGCTCGATGCGGGCCTCATGCCCGGCGCCCAGCTCCTCGTATCGGACGAGGTCCTGCTCCAGGAGCTCGGACACAAAGCGGGCGTGGTAGTCGGCGGTCCGCCTCACCCGGTTCATCTCCGGCTTGAGCGCGAAGCTGGCGAGGGTGAACAGCCAGGCCGCGAAGTCCGTCCCCGCCTCGAAGCGATGGAGCTGCACGTAGGCCTGAACGAAGGCGCGCTGGGCGACGTCGTCCACGTCGATGCCAGGCCAGGCCCGCCCCACGAGCCAGGCGCGGAGGGGGCGCTCGAGGCGGGTCACCACCTCGGCGTACGCCCCGCGGTCGCCGGCAACGACCCGCTCTACCGCGGCGGAGAGGTCCGCTGCGAGGCTGCCCCGACGGGTGGAGCCAGCCTGGTTGGACGGGTGGTCGTGCTTCATCGAAGGCTCTCGCTTGCGGGCCCCAGCTGCGGGCCGTTCAAGGGGCGAGGACTCGGCGCCGCGGCGGGTTACCCCCCATCAGCCAGAACTCTCCCGGACCGCCTCCGGCCGCCGTCAGGGGCGCTCGACCGCCTCGACCGAGCGCACCTCGCTCCGACCTCCAGCCCCGACGGCGAAGGGGAAGCGCTGGTTGGAGGCCGCCGCGCCCGTGCGCCCCTGCTTGTCGATGGCGATGAAGCAGACGTCGAGCTGGTAGCCCAGGGGATCCACCGCCGCGATCCGGTGGACCATGGCCTCGCAGGCCTCCTGGGGGTGCATGCCCTGGCGCATCATCTCCACGATGACGGTCGTCGCGCTGTAGCGCATCACGTTCTCGCCGACGCCCGTCGCCCCGGCCGCGCCGACCTCGTTGTCCACGAAGAGCCCCGCCCCGAGGATCGGCGAGTCCCCCACCCGGCCGGGCAGCTTGCCCCCCGCCCCGCTGGTGGAGCAGCCACCGTAGAGGTCTCCGTTCCCGTCGAGCATCAGGAGCGTGATGGTGTCGTGTCCCTTCTCTGCAGGCTCCTCGGGATCACGGTCTCGCGCCACCCAAGCCGCCTTCTTGGCGGCGAGGTCCGAGACGTCCACGGTCTCGAGGCCCTGCTCCAGCGCGAACCAGCGGGCGCCCTCGCCCACGAGCATCACGTGCCGGGAGCTGTCCATGACGCGCCGCGCCGCGGTGATGGGGTGCACGATGCCCTCCATCCCGCCGACGCTCCCCGCGCCCCGCGTCGGGCCCTCCATGATGCAGGCGTCGAGCTGCGGATAGCCCGCGGCGTTTGGGCGCCCTGCCAGTCCCACCGAGCCATCCGAGCCCAGGGACTCGATCAGCCGGATGCCCTCCTCGATCCCGTCGAGCCCCGAGCCCCCAGCCGCGACCTTCTCCGCGGCGGCGTCCACCGCGAGCTTGCCGAAGGGCCAGGTCGCGATCATGACGGGACCGCTCGCGGCGGGTTCGGGCGTCTCTTGCATGGGCGCGCTGGCGCAGCCGACGAGGAGGGAGGCGGGTGCCGCGAGGGCGAACAGGAGGAGCTTGGCGCTGGGCATGCCTCCAAGGCTAGGCGCGCGCATGCGGCGCCACCAGACAGGGAGCCGGGAAGCCGACCGTCGCCGTTCGGGAGCCCCGGTCTGGAGCCCCGGTCTGGAGCCCCGGTCGCGGGTCGAGAGCGTCAGTCGCCGGTCGGGAGGGTCACCCCCTCGGGGAGGAACGTGACCTCACGGTCGTTGGGGAGGGCCGGGCCGGCCGTGGACCGTCCGGCGCGCACGGTCCGGTCGAGGCTCCGGAGCAGCCGCGCCACGCGCTCGGGCTCCGCGTCGGCGAGGTTCTTCTGCTCCCGAGGGTCCGCCGCGAGGTTGAAGAGCTGCAGCGGCGGGAGCCCCTCCTTCTTCGCGACGTTCTCGCGGGGGGCGCTCCAGCCGCCGCTCCCGCCGGCGAGGCAGAGCTTCCAGTCCCCCTCGCGGATCGCGAAGTGACCGGAGACCGAGTGGCTGACGAGCGCGCGGCGACCGCTGGACGGCGCGCCGCCAAAGACCGGGAGCCAGCTGTAGCCGTCCTCGCCGCCGGCCGTCCGGCCGCGCTCCCCCGTCACGTCTTCGAGGGTGGCGTAGATGTCGGTCAGGCAGGCGAGCGCGGAGGAGGTCTGCCCAGCGGGCACCTTCCCCGGCCAGCGCACGATGAGCGGCACCCGGTGCCCCCCCTCGTAGATGTCGGCCTTGTGCCCGCGGTACCCACCGTTGGGATCGTGGCCGTGCTCGCCGAGCAGGGGGAAGTTCGCCTCGGGGGAGCAGCCGTTGTCGCTCGTGAAGATCACGAGGGTGTTGTCGGCCACCCCGCCTTCCTCGAGCGCGGCCATGACCTGGCCCACATGGTGGTCGACCTGCATCACGAAGTCCGCGTAGGGGTTCATCTCGCTGGCCCCCTTGAAGGGTGGCACCGGGACGATGGGCGTGTGCGGCGACGGCAGCGGCAGATAGAGGAGGAAGGGCTCCCCCTCACGGGCTGCGGGCGCGCGCTCCCCGATGAAGCTGCAGGCCTCCGCCACCAGATGGGGCAGGGCCTGGTCAATGAAGAAGTCCTCCCCCACCGGCCCCTCCCGGTACCAGCCGTACCGGTCCTCCTTGCGCGTCACGCCCTCGGAACGGTCCGGCTGTCCCGTGACGCGCCCGGACTCGACCCACACATAGGGGGACATGTCCAGCGAGGCCGGGAGCACGTGGTAGTGGCCGAACCCGTTGATGTCCGGACCGTTGGTCACCGGCCCCTCAAAGTCGATGGCCCCCCCGGGGTCCCCGCCCTCCCGGCTCCAGTCGAGGCCCAGGTGCCACTTCCCGATGGCCGCGGTCGCATATCCCGCGCCCTCCATCAGGTGCCCCAGGGTCGCACGGTCCCCCGGGATCAGGTGCGAGCTGTTGCCGTTGAGGACGCCCTTGGCCAGCCGACTCCGCCAGTTGTAGCGGCCGGTCAAGAGCCCGTAGCGAGTGGGCGTACACACCGCGCTCGTAGAGTGAGCGTCCGTGAACGTCATCCCACCTGCGGCCATGGCCGCGAGGTTCGGCGTCTTGATCTTGCAGGTGCTCGAGGTCGGCGAGACGTCGCCGATCCCCAGGTCATCCGCCAGGATGATGACGACGTTGGGCCGCTCGGGCGCGGTCGAGCCAACCGGTGCACCGACAGGGCCGCCTGGGCCTGAGGAACAGGGCATCGAGAGGGTCGAGGCGAAGAGCAGCGGGGCGAGGAAGGTCATACAAGGACCCTACGTGGCGGGGCCTGGACCGCCAAGGGCCCTCGAGGCGCCGCCGCGGCGCCTGGCAAGAACCACCCTTCGGCCCCTCCTGGGTCGCCCCAGAGCTTTTCCGCGGCCCTTATCGCCTCGCTGGCCAACGCGGGCCCTTGGGTGCTGACCGCGGCCCAGGCCTGCAGCCCGAAACGCCGGGCTTGCCGCCCCCCTTGGCGGGAGGGGCGCCCGTGGTACTGTGCGTCGCATCTCCGGTGCCGGCCGTTGCCGCGCCGCTCGCTTCTACTTTGCCACATCCCATGCGAATCCTGCTCTCCACCATCAGCGCGGCCGCCATCGTCGGCCCCTCCATGGCTCAATCGGTCGTCCTGAGCGACAGCTTCGAGACCAACTCCTCCGCCAACTACACCCTGGTCGACGACGGCACTCCGGACGGTTCCCAGACGTTCGCCTTTGACTACGTCGCCGCCGGAGTTCCGCTCGCGCCTCGCTCAGCCGCCGGCGACGTCGGTGGGCTCAAGCTCACGGTCAACGATACCGCTGGCTCGTCGGACGCCTGGACCGTCTACAACAACACACCGGTCTCCGCCGAGCGCTACAAGCTCACCGTCGACGTCTGGATGAACTTCGTCGGCTCGTCCGGTACGACCGAGTACGCCCAGATCGGCGTCGCGGGGGACGGGGTCTCCAGCAACACCATCCTCTCGCCCTCCGCGGGCTCCGGCTCCTACATCGCCTTCACGGGCGACGGCGGATCGGTCACCGACTACAGCTGGTTCAGGGACTGCAACAACGCCTTCCCCACTGACCCCGAGTGCGCCACCATGCCGAACTCGCACTACAGCTACATGGGGCACGGCGCGAACGCGTCAGGGAGCTTCTACCAGGCCCTCTTCCCCTCGCCGCCGTCCACCATCTCGGGGTCGCCGGGCAACATCTGGACGACCGTGGAGATCGAGGTCGACAACTTCGCCGGCGTGATCACCTACAGCTTCGACGGACAGCTCACCTACCAGAGCGACTTCTCCGGGTCCTTTGACGGGCTCGTGAGCCTCGGGCTCTTCGACCGCTTCAGCTCCCTCTCCGGCCCGACCAACTTTGCGATCTACGACAACCTCGTGGTGGAGACGCTCCTCACGCCGATCGGCACGAACTTCTGCACCGCGGCGGTGAACTCCACGGGCAACGCCGGCGCGATCTCGGCGCTCGGCAGCGACATCGTGGCCGACAACAACGTGATCCTCACCAGCTCGTCGCTCCCCCTGAATGCCTTCGGCTTCTTCCTGACCAGCCAGGCGCAGGGGTTCACCCAGAACCCCGGCGGTAGCTCGGGCAACCTCTGCCTCAGCGGCTCGATCGGCCGCTACGTCGGGGCCGGACAGATCCTGAGCAGTGGCACCGCGGGCGAGTTCTCGCTGCCCCTGGACCTCAACTCCACCCCCCAGCCGACGGGCCTGGTCTCCGTTCAGGCCGGAGAGACGTGGAACTTCACCTGCTGGCACCGCGACGCGGTCGGCGGGTCGGCGACGTCCAACTTCACGGACGGCCTCGAGGTCCAGTTCCAGTAGCCGACGCCGGCAGCCCCGGTGAGGGGCGCCAGTGAAGAGAGCGGCCCCCGGAGAGGACATCTCCGGGGGCCGCTTTCGTGTCGCGCCGCTGGCGGGGTTTAGCCCTCTTGCTCGAGCTCGGCCACCAGGCGCCGGACGATCTCCCGACTCCCGGTCCCCTCCGACTCGGCGGCGAAGGAGGTGATGACCCGGTGCATGAGGACAGGCTCCGACACGGCGACCACGTCTTCAAGCCGGACCATGTAGCTGCCCTGCAGCGCTGCGCGGGACTTCGCGCCCAGGATCAGGTACTGCACCGCCCGCGGGCCAGCGCCCCATGAGACCAGGCGATCCAGCCATTCGGGCGCCTCTCCAGCCCCGGGGCGGGTGCGCCGCACGAGCTTGGCGGCGAACTCGAAGATGTGCTCGGGAACGGGCACCCGCCGCACCAGGTCCTGGAGCGCCCGGACCCGAGCGCCGTCGAGCACGTGCCCCAGGGCGGGGGCCGCGGCACCCGTCGTCGAGCGCGCGATCTCGATCTCCTCGTCCAGGCTGGGGTAGTCCACCTCGACCATGAACATGAAGCGGTCGAGCTGCGCCTCCGGCAGGGGATACGTCCCCTCCTGCTCGATGGGGTTCTGGGTGGCGAGCACGAAGAAGGGCTCGTCCAGGGTGTAGGTCCGCCCCACGACGGTCACCCGGTGCTCCTGCATGGCTTCGAGCATGGCGGCCTGGGTCTTGGACGGCGCGCGGTTGATCTCGTCCGCCAGCACGATGTTGGCGAAGAGCGGGCCCTTCACGAACTCGAAGTCGCGGCGGCCCCCCTCCCCCTGCTGGAGGATGTCCGTGCCCGTGATGTCCATGGGCATCAGGTCCGGCGTGAACTGGATCCGGCTGAAGCCAAGGTCCAGGGTCTCGGCGAGCCGGCTGACCAGCAGGGTCTTCGCCAGGCCAGGCACGCCCATGAGCAGCGCGTGCCCCTGGGCGAAGAGGCAGATGGCGAGCTGCTCGATGACACCGCGCTGACCGACGATGACCTTCGAGAGCTCATCGACGACTCGCTGGTAGTCGGAGCGAAGCGCGTCGATCGCCGCGACGTCGTCGGCGCCGAGTTCGGCGGCGGAGGAGTTGGGTTCGGTGGTCATCGGAAGAGGGTTCGGTGAGCGGCCGGGCCCGTTGCGGCCCGCCCGTGAGGGGGCGTCGAGTCGCGGCTTGAGCGCTACTTGCCCGGATCTTCGGCGGTGGGGACAGGGCGGAGCCGTACCTGGACTGGAGCGCTCCGCCCCACGGTCCACTCCCAGCGCTGCACGCCGCCTTCTTCGGACGAATACCGGACCTTGAGCCCGCCGACGAGGTCACGGAGGAGCAGCTCGCCGTCCTCTCGTGGTGTCCCCTCGCAATAGTGGACAGGGCTGTCCGCGCCGGAGACCTGAAACATCTGGTAGACCCGCCGGACGCTGTCGAAGCCGATCACCGTGAGCTGGTCCACCCGCTCGAGCTTCGGTGTCCGGTCCGCCGAGGCGTCGCCGTCGTTGGGCTCGACCGCACCGGACTCGGGCTCGACGATCACGCCGCCGACGGAGACGAGGTAGCGGCCGTTCCCGACCAACCGCGTCCGGCAGAACCGAGCGACGGCCTCCCCTGCGCCCTGCTCGACGATGAAGTCACCGACGAGGTCGGCGAGCCCTGCGTGTTCGGGCGCGTAGTTACGGGCAGGGTCGGGGTTCTTGTCGTCCCGATTGAGCTGGTCCGGTGCGAGCTCGCGGTCCAGCAGCCCCGCGAGGACATCCCGGGGCTCGCCGTCCACGCGCACCGCGCGGGTCTCCGCGAGCTCCTTCCAATCAGGCCCGATGAACAGCTTGGTCAGGGTGCCCCCCTTCTCCACGAACATCGTCGCCGACCGGAAGGTCTGGTACGGATCCGAGAGGACGAGCGCTCCCTCGCCGGTGACGTCGCCCTCCGAGTACGTCATGGCCGTCTGGCCACCGTCCAACGTGAGGTTGAAGAGCTTGCCGGAGTCGTTCCGCGCGCCGAGGAAGGCGAGGATCTCCACGCCATCCAGGTCCGTCAGGGTGAGGATTCCCTCGCCGTTCAGGAGCAGCTGGCTGTCCGAGGTGCCCTCGAGCGTCAACTCCACACCGGGGGCCCCCACAGCCGCCATGTCGATCCGGGTCTGCACCTCGAAGCGGCCGACGGAGCCCTCGATCCCGCGCAGGATCGACTTCTTCGTGAGCCCCGGGCTGACCTGGACGGCGCCAGAAGGCTCCTGTTGCTGCGCGGGAACGCTGGAGACCGGAACGCTGGAGACCGGGACGCTGGACACCGGGACGCTGGACACCGGGACGCAGAGCCACGCCGCGGCCCACGCCAAGGCCAAGGCCAGACGGGTGGCGCGTTCAGAGGTGTGAGGTGGGGACATCGGAGAGAGCATGGGGTCAACAGGCCGCGCGGGGATGGGGCCAACAGGACCTCGGAGCCTATCCGCTCTCTGCCC
>Ga0213863_10003691_pt1 | contig 10456 bp, 11 predicted proteins | sample PICome_8_FD_160128 | JGI IMG/M metagenome (GOLD analysis project Ga0213863, IMG submission 160128) | Coastal seawater microbial communities near Pivers Island, North Carolina, United States - PICO497 | ecosystem: Environmental > Aquatic > Marine > Coastal | place: USA: North Carolina... | reverse complement strand
GGCCGTGAGCGTCGGGGGGCCGAGGCGCGGTACGAGCCCCCCGAGGGTCCAGGGGCCAACGTCGGGGACGCGTGCCATCCACGCCATCAGCGCCGCGGCGACGGCGAAGGGCGCGACGAAGCGCATGGACGATGAGATCCCCATGGCCCTAGGCTAGGCCCCATGCCGACCCCGGTGACCCCGAATCCTCTCGAGCCCGACGCCGCGCCGGGTGGGTCCCTTCCGCGGCGGTCCCTTCCGCGGCGGTCCTCGGCGCGGCTGGCCCTTGGCGGGGGCGCGGTCGGTGCCGCGGCCGGGCTGGCCCTGGGATTCCTCGCCGGCGGGGTCGGTCCGTCCGATGCCGTGGCGGCCTTGGGCGGCGCCGCCCTCCTCGCCTGCGGTGCGGTCGCGCTCCGCGGAGCTCGAGGTCGCGGGCTCGCTCGCGTGCTCCTGGTGGCGTTGATCCTCGGCGGAGGCTGGGTCCTCTCGCGGGGAGCCGAGCCCCCCGCACCCCTGTCGAGGGAGCAGCTGGACCGCTCGTCGGGATGGCTCCTCGTGACCGTCGAGGACGCGGCTCGGCACGAGCGGGACGTCTGGACTGAGATGCTGTGGATCGCACCTGCCACGCACCTCCCGGGGAATCTGGCGGGGGTCCTCACGGGACGTCACCCCCTTGAGATGGGGTGGCCTCTCGGGGCGGGCCGGGGCTCACCCCGCCCGCGCGACGGGCCATGGACCGTCGGCGAACACCAGGGCGCCCTCGGCTTCGAGTGCGCCCTCTTCGGCGGTGAGGACCTCCCGGGCTGGGCACGCGGGGACGCCGCGCCGCGCGCCGGTGGCCTGATGGACGCCCTGCGCTGGATCGCCTCGCGGGAGGACGCGCCGCGCTTCGCCCACGTTCACCTCGCCACCTGCTCTGCCGAGGAGGTGGCCGCCGGCAGGCGGCGCTGCGATGAGCTGAGCCTCCCCGCCGCGGTCGTCTGGCTGGAGGGCATCGTGCCGGAGGAGGAGGCCAGCGCGCGCTTCCTCACGGGGGCGGGTGCGGAGCGGCGCGTGGCTTTCTGGGGCGTTCCTCACCCCGAGCTCCCTGGGGAGCGACCCGCGGCCTCCCTCTGTCGTGCGGGTGTGCACCTGCATGACCTCATGCAGCTTCCCGGTCTGGGCGGGCCGAGCCCGCCCGCCGTCCAGTTCGAGGTCGGGCCGCGGGGTGGACCGCATCGGCTCCTCGCGCGCCTTGCGGATGCCCGCCAGGGCCACCTCGACCTCGCCATCGAGGTCACCCCGCTCGGGCCAGACCCCGTGCGGGACTGGCAGCTGGGGGGCGCGGCGCAGGCGAGCCTCGCCTTCCGGAACGTCGTGCGTGGCACCTGGGGGGGGCGCGGCGAGCGCCCCGAGGGGCAGGGCGTCGACGGGGCGAGCGAGGCGGAGCTGCAGCGGTTGGCGATGCGCGAGCAGCGCGCGCTCGAGGAGCTGGAGGCGTGGCGGAGACAGATCGTGGGGGATGGGGATCCTGACGGCTTGGTTCGGTAGCCTCGGGCCATGGATTCCCACGAGGAAGGGCGGACGAGCGGAGAAGGGGGGATCCCGGAGCCCGCGGCGACGCCGCCTCCGGCTCCTGGGGTGGATGCCCGCGCCAGGTCGGCGGTCGAGCCATCTGATGGCGCCAGCGCGGCGCCCGAGGCCGCGCGCGCGAGCCTCCTGCTCGTGGACAACGACGCTCGGATCGTCGAGCTGCTCACGTGGTTCCTGTCCCAGCGCGGCTTCGAGGTGCGCACCGCGGGCTCGTTCGTGGAGGCGCGTGAGCGCCTCGCCGAAGGGGCGCCGGACCTCCTGGTGTCCGACGTGGACCTCGGCGCGGAGTCCGCCGTGCAGGAGCTCCCGCGCCTGCGCGCGGACGGGATCCTGCCGCGCACGCTGGTGGTCTCCGGCTACCTCGACGCGGCCATCAAGGCCGCGTTGACCGCGCTCCCGGAGGTGGTTGGGACCCTCGCGAAGCCCTTCGAGTTCACCGACCTGGAGGCCGCGATTGATCGTGCGCTTTGGGGAGAGGGGGCCGGCGAGGGCGCGTCGGCGGACCCCGGGGACTTCGAGGTGCCTCGACCGGAGAGGGCTCCGGCGGCGCCGCCTGAGGAAAGCCAGTCCGGGGGTGGTGCCGCGCCCGACGAGGACGACGATGACGACGGGTGGATCGAGATCACGCCCGGTTCCTGAGCCCCAACCCCTGATCCGAGGAGCACGACGTTGACGCGACTGCAATGGCGCACGGCCGGTGAGTCCCATGGTCCGACGCTGATCGGCATCGTGGAGGGCGTCCCCGCGGGCCTTCAGCTCGACGTGGAGCGGGTCGACCGCGAGCTCGCCCGTCGTCAGCTCGGCTACGGCCGCGGGGGACGCATGAAGATCGAGACGGATCGCGTGGAGATCCTCTCCGGCTGGAAGGGCGGTGTGACCATCGGCGCGCCCATCGCCTTCGCGGTGAAGAACAAGGACTCCGTCATCGAGCGGCTGCCCACGCCCACGAATCCCAGGCCGGGACACGCGGACCTCGCGGGCTGCCAGAAGTGGGGTCACCGGGATCCCAGGGCGGTCCTCGAGCGTGCCAGCGCGCGGGAAACCGCGGCCCGAGTGGCCGCTGCGGGGATCGCGCGCCAGGTGCTCGAGGCCTTCGGGGTGGAGGTCTTCGGCTTCCTGACCGGGCTCGGCGGGGTGCGGTGCAGCGGGGAGGCGTGGGGTGCGGCGGAGGGTCGCAGGCTTGAGGTCCGGGCGTCCTCGGAGTTCCTCAGCCTCGATCCGGCGGCGGATGGCGCCATGCGCGAGGCCGTGGACAGGGCCCGCGAGGCCCAGGACAGCCTCGGGGGGACCTTCGAGGTCCGAGCCCTGGGTCTTCCCCCAGGCCTGGGGTCCTGCGCGAGTGGGCCCGAGCGGCTGACCGCTCGCCTCGGGGGGGCCCTGTTCTCGATCCCGGCCATCAAGGGCGTGGAATTCGGGCTGGGAATGGAGGTCGCCGAGCGCCGGGGGAGCGCCGTGCACGACGGGATCTTGCCAGGAGAAGGGGCCGAGGCCTTCAGGAGGGCGACGAACCGGGCGGGTGGGCTCGAGGGAGGCATGTCCACGGGGGAGCCCCTGGTCGTCCGGGCGGCCATGAAGCCGATCCCTTCGATTCGCCAGGGGATGCCCTCTGTGGACCTCCACACCGGTGAAGCGGTCGTGGCCACCTACCAGCGATCAGACGTCACCTCTGTGCCTGCCTGCTCTGTGGTGGGGGAGGCGATGGTGGCCATGACCCTCGCCGAGGCGTTCCTGGACAAATATGGAGGAGACTCCATGGATCAGGTGGCTGCTTCCCTCGCGCACCACCGCGACGAGCTCGGCCGGATCGGGCGTCCCGAGGTGTAGCGTCGAGGATCCGGGGAGGTCCCGAGGATTTCCCACGGAGAACCTTGACCCCTCAACCGCGATCCCTATCCTTCTCGCTCCACTCGCCGCCTTGGCGTGCTCTCGTGTATGCGAGCGCTCACCAGGGTTGCTGGAGGCCGCCAGGCACAATCGCCAGTGTGGCTCAATTGGTAGAGCAGCTGATTTGTAATCAGCAGGTTGCGGGTTCAAGTCCCGCCGCTGGCCCCACCAACTCCGGCAGCGTCCGGTCGCCACAGGCGATCCGGAGGTTGGCCGCTCACTCAAAACGTAAACCGACTCGAGGATGACACGGGAGCGTGCCTCTTCCCGCCCTGCTGCAGCCATTTGGCCGCGCAGGCACCAGGATGAAGGCGCGCGATCGGACCGATCGTCCCGTCGGTCGTTCGCGCACCCGCAGACTGCGGGGCGGCCCGCTTGTCGGCGCTGCTCCACCAGCCTCGGGTATTCCGGGCGGGGGAATTCCCGAGCGGCCAAAGGGGTCAGACTGTAAATCTGATGGCTCAGCCTTCGCAGGTTCGAATCCTGCTTCCCCCACCAGCCTCCCTCTGCGATCCAGTATGGGTCTCAGTCCCATGGAGGTCTTGCCCAGGGGTCAAGCGTGAACGGCGACGGACGGTTCGGTTGCGGTTGGTGGCGACCCCTCCCAGGCTTTCTGCCTGTGGTTCTGCTCCGCTGGTGCTCTGCTCCGCTGTGGTTCTGCTCCCCTGGTGCTCTGCTCTGCGGGTGCTCTGCTCTGCGGGGGCTCTGCTCTGCGGGCTTTGCCGTTCCGGCTAGGCCGTTCTGGCCATGCCCTCCCGGACACGCCTATCAGGCAGAAGCCTCGCTCCGCGCGGGGCGCGCGCTTGATGCGCTCCACCTTGCGGGTGTAGTTCAATGGTAGAACGGCAGCCTTCCAAGCTGCACACGGGGGTTCGATTCCCCCCACCCGCTCCATTCACCTGACGCGCGGCCTGCCGCGCCACGGAGACCCTCCTCGAGTCGAGGCCAATCGCTGCTGTAGCTCAGTGGTAGAGCACTTCCTTGGTAAGGAAGAGGTCACGGGTTCAAGTCCCGTCAGCAGCTCCACCCACGCGCCTCCGTCCCCCCAGCTCCAACACAGGGCGCCCCCTTCGGCGACCGTGGGGGAGTGCGGGGCGGGCAGCTTTCTTCCACCTTCAACCAGCTTTGGTTGGAGGCTTCCCTATTCAGATTTCACCGATCGTGCCGCATCAGCGGCTCCCCGATCCGGCGTCGACCCCGCGCGAGCGGTGCGGCGTCACACCACCTCCGGGACCCGGCCAAAGGCCGGTGAACGGGACACCCAAGCGACGAGACACCAGAAATGGCCAAGGAAGTCTTCGAGAGGAACAAGGACCACGTGAACGTCGGGACCATCGGTCACGTCGACCACGGGAAGACCACCCTCACCTCCGCCATCTGCCGTCACCAGGCCGCTAAAGGCCTCGCGAAGGCAATGGCGTTCGACATGATCGACAAGGCGCCGGAGGAGAAGGCGCGCGGTATCACCATCTCGACGGCGCACGTCGAGTACGAGACCGAAGCGCGTCACTACGCTCACGTCGATTGCCCTGGACACGCCGACTACGTCAAGAACATGATCACGGGTGCCGCCCAGATGGACGGCGCGATCCTCGTGGTCTCCGCAGCGGATGGCCCGATGCCCCAGACCCGCGAGCACATCCTGCTCGCCCGTCAGGTCAACGTGCCCGCCATCGTGGTGTTCATGAACAAGGTCGACCAGGTCGACGACGATGAGCTCCTCGACCTCGTCGAGATGGAGATCCGCGAGCTCCTCTCCAAGTACGAGTTCCCCGGGGACGACATCCCGATCATCCGTGGTTCCGCCCTGGGCGCCGAGAACGCGCTCAACGACGGCAAGGGCCCCGATGATGACGCTTTCAAGTGCATCGACGAGCTCATGAGCGCCGTGGACAGCTACATCCCGCTCCCCGAGCGCGACGTGGACAAGGACTTCCTGATGCCGGTTGAGGACGTGTTCTCCATCAAGGGGCGCGGCACCGTCGGCACCGGTCGCGTCGAGCGCGGCATCGTCAACACGGGCGACGCGCTCGAGATCGTCGGGATGCAAGAGGAGATCGGCAACACCACCTGCACCGGTGTTGAGATGTTCCAGAAGACCCTCGACGAGGGGCGCGCCGGCGAGAACGTCGGTGTCCTCCTTCGTGGCGTCGACAAGGAGACCCTCAAGCGCGGCATGTTTCCCGCCAAGCCGGGCACCGTCACCCCGCACACCAAGTTCGAGTGCGAGGTCTACGTCCTCTCCAAGGAAGAGGGCGGCCGCCACACGCCGTTCTTCTCCGGCTACCGCCCGCAGTTCTACTTCCGTACGACGGACGTGACCGGCAACGCGGACCTCATCGGCGCCGAGATGTGCATGCCTGGCGACAACGTCAAGCTGACCGTCGCCCTTGGCACCCCGGTCGCGATGGAGGAGCAGCTCCGCTTCGCCATCCGTGAGGGCGGCCGCACCGTTGGTGCTGGCGTCGTCACGAAGATCGTCGAGTGATCTACTTCGCCGCCGCGGCGCCCTCACCGGCGTCGCGGCGGTGGTCTCAACCCTGCTCGCGCTCGCCCACGGCGGCGCGTCACCCCACCCCCCGAACACCCGGCCACTGAGGCGCGCTCCCTTGCGCGCGTCGGATGCCGTGCTCCCCACCAAGCCCAGCGCCACCTGACATGAAGACCAAGGAACGCTACGTCTTCCTCGAGTGCACAGTGTGCAAGGAGCGGAACTACACGACGCACAAGCGTCTGAAGGCCGCCTACAAGCTCGAGAAGAAGAAGCACTGCAAGCGCTGCCGCACGCACACCTCGCACCGTGAGAAGAAGCTCTGAGCCTGACCGGCTCGTGCTGATTCTCCCGACGCTCCCCTCCGTTCACTAACTCCCCGGACCCCACCGAGATTCCAATGGCCTACCGCAAGGATCAAGGACGCCTGGCGCGGATGACGACTTTCTGGTCGCTCGCCGTTCTCCTCGCGTATGGATGTATCCGGATGCGTGCGGAGATCACTGGGCAGTTCCCGGACTCGCTCGGAGCGCCGCTCTCGGACGGGTTGGCGATCCCGCTGGTGAACCTGCCCCTGAGCCCTGCGCTGATTGCGGCGGTCCTGACCCTCGTGGTCGGGCTCTGGCTCCTCAATCGGACCCTCGAGCGGCCGAAGAACGCCGACCTCCTGATCGAGACCGAGTCGGAGCTCCGGAAGGTCACCTGGCCGACCGTGGACGAGACGGTCGACGGGTCCGTGGTCGTGATCGTGGTCGTGCTGTTCCTGATGGGCTTCATGGCCCTGGCGGATTACGTGCTCGGCAACGTCTTCACGCGGATCATCACGAGTGGGGGGGCCTGAATCCGATGGCGTTCAAGTGGTACTTCCTCCGTTGTCAGTCCGGGCGCGAGAAGCGCATCCGTGACAACGCGATCCACCGGCTCAAGATCGCCGGGGTGGACTCTGTGGTCCCCCAGGTCCTCATGCCGTTCAAGATCGTGACGGACATGAAGAAGGGCAAGAAGCGGAACATCGAGGAGAAGCTGTATCCGGGGTACCTCCTGGTTCAGGCGGACCTGGAGAACCCCGAGGACCCGACCGTGATCAAGGCGCGCACCACCCTGCGTGGGATCGACGGGCTCCGCGACTTCATCGGTTCCGGCGGAGAGCCCACCTCGATCTCCGAAGCCGAGGTGACCGAGATCCTCGCCCTGATGACCGATTCGGAGACCCGCCCCCAGGTCACGATCGGCCTGGAGAAGGGCGACCGGGTCAAGATCAACACGGGGCCGTTCGACGGCTTCGACGGCGCGGTCGAAGAGATCAACGCCGAAAAGGGCACGGTCCGCGTGATCGTGACCATCTTCGGCCGGCCCACGCCGGTCGACCTCAAGTACTGGGAGGTCGACAGCGTTTGACCTCTTTCCCAGGGCCGGTGTTCGCGCCGGTTCAGCGGGACCCCCTCCACGACAACACACCCCGCCCTCATCGGCGCGCGGCTCACTCAATGTGAACCGTCGCTGGGGCGACCTCCACAAGATCACAGCGGACCGACCCCCCCTTAGCGGGGGCCAAGCTCACGGACCGACATGGCGAAAGAACTGACAGGAAAGATCAAGCTTCAGTGCCCCGCCGGGCAGGCGACCCCTGCGCCGCCGATCGGCCCGGCGCTCGGCGCGCACGGCGTGAACATCGCCGAGTTCGTCAAGCAGTTCAACGACCGCACGCGAGACCAGATGGGGATGATTCTCCCCGTCGAGATCTCCGTCTACAAGGACCGCTCCTTCGACTTCATCCTCAAGTCGCCTCCGGCGGCCGTGCTGCTCAAGAAGGCAGCCGGCGTCGAGAAGGGGGCAGGCGAGGTCGGCACCCAGATCGTCGGGTCGGTGACCCGCGAGCAGGTGGAGGAGATCGCCAAGATCAAGATGAACGACCTCAACGCGCGGGACCTGGACCAGGCCTGCCGGATCATCGCCGGCACCGCACGCTCTTCCGGCATCACGGTGGAGGACTGATCAACATGCCCAAGCACAGCAAGCGTTACCGCGAGGCCGCCGCGCGGCTCGATCGCACGTCTCATTACATGCCGAACGAAGCGTTCGACATGCTCAAGAGTCTCCCCGCTCCCAAGTTCGACGAGACCGTGGAGGTCGCCGTCCGACTCGGGATTGACCCGCGCAAGACGGACCAGCTGGTTCGCGGCGCGGTGTCCCTCCCCAAGGGGCTCGGCAAGACCGTCAAGGTCGTCGTGTTCGCCGAGGGCGACAAGGCCGAATCCGCTCGGGAAGCCGGCGCGGACGAGGTGGGCTCTGACGACCTCGCCGCGAAGATCCAGGGTGGCTGGATGGACTTTGATGTCGTCATCGCCAGCCCGGACATGATGAAGCACGTCGGCAAGCTGGGTAAGGTGCTCGGCCCCCAAGGCAAGATGCCCTCGCCGAAGAGCGGCACCGTGACGCCGAACGTCGGCGAGGCCGTCACCGAGTTCAAGGCCGGTAAGGTCGAGTTCCGGACCGACGCGGGTGGCAACGTCCACGCGCCGCTTGGCAAGCGGTCGTTCTCCACCGAGGACCTGGTCGAGAACCTGTCGGCCTTCATGAATCACCTGTCGGGCATGCGTCCGGCAGCCGTTAAGGGCAACTTCGTCCGGCGCATCAGCGTCTCGACGACCATGAGCCCGGGCGCCTTCATCGAGTACGGAGGCTGATCCATGCCGAATATCGTCAACCAGATGGTCGTCCGCGAACTGCAGGACGAGTTCAAGGAAGCCGAGGGCATGGTCCTCGTCAACTTCGGCGGCCTGACCGTCGAGGAGACCTCCGCCATCCGCGGCAAGCTCGCGGAGAAGAACGTTCGCTTCAAGATGGTGCGCAACTCGCTCGCGAAGCGGGTGCTCGCCGATCGTGACGTCACGTTCCCCGAGGACTCTGCCCTGAAGGGAAACACCGGTATCGCCTACGGCGACGCCGAGGCCGCCATCGACGCGGCCAAGGTGTTCGCTGACAAGGAGATCAAGAAGCAAGGCAAGGTCGTCGTGAAGGGCGGGATGCTCGAGGGCAACGCCCTCGACGCCGCCAGCGCTTCGGCCCTCGCTGACCTCCCGGACCGCGACACCCTCCACGCGCAACTGCTTGGCGTGATCTCGGGCCCGGCCCGCGGCCTCGCCACAGTCATCAACGCGGTGCCCGGTTCGGTCGCCCGCGTGATCCAGGCCCACGCTGACGACGCCGGGGACGGCGACGAAGGCTGATTCATTCAGGTGGCCCCCTGCTCCCTCACCGTCTGTTTCGGTGGGGGTGGTGGCTATCCTTTCCAAGACCACTGAGACCTACCCTCCGATCCATTTTCAACCATGTCCGAAGAGACCACGACCGTCGAGCTCGACGCTGAGCTCCAGACCATCGCCGATCAGCTCGACGGCCTGACCCTTCTGCAGGCGTCGAAGCTCGTTAAGGCCCTCGAGGATAAGTGGGGTGTCAGCGCTGCTGCCCCCGCCGCCGTTGCCATGGCCGCCCCCGGTGGCGGTGCAGGCGGCGACGAAGCCGAGGAAAAGACCGAGTTCGACGTCATCCTGAAGGCGGCCGGCGACAAGAAGATCCAGGTCATCAAAGAGGTCCGCGCCATCACTGGCCTGGGTCTCAAAGAGGCCAAGGAAATCGTCGACAGCGCCCCCAAAGCCGTCAAGGAAGGGGTGTCGAAGGACGAAGCCGAAGAGATGCAGAAGCAGCTTGAGGCTGCGGGCGCATCCGTCGAGCTCACCTGAGCCGGCTCCGGGGTGGCCCTCCAGGGCCGCTCCACCCAGGCCGCGGACGCCTCGTTCTGCCCCAATGGGGCGGCGAGGCGTCGGCGGTCGAGGCGCTTTATGACGCACCGGCGTCCCCTGCGCTGGGAAGCTCCTCTCGCGAGCCGCGAGTGGATTTCCCCGCAAAGAGGCTGTCGGAGGTCTTCCCAGGTGTAAGCGGCGTCCCTACTCTTTGGGGTCGCCGAGGACAACCCCGGTTCGTTCTGTAGGTCCCTTGGGCCGAGCGAGCGTGCCGGATCCTGGGTCCCACCGCCATCCAAGCGCCCTCTCGGCTCGTCCCCAACGGCAGCGCTCCGCCCCGCGCGGGACGCTCCATACCAATCCTCCGATCTACCAGGTCGGACGGATCCCCAGTCTTGCTGGTGTGCCCCGCGTCGCGCGAGGTGTATCGGCCCCGGTCGTCTCCATGCGGGGTCGATCTCCGTTCGGCACCGCAGCGTTCCCCCCGACTCCGCGGCCCGTTCGGGCTTCCCCCCGATCAGCGTCTCCCCACCCGAGCCACGCTCGTTCTCCGTGCCCGTTCGGTCGTCAGGCATCTGACCACGCCCTCCGCGTCGCTGCCTCGTCCGCTCAGCACTCGCTACCGCTCATGATCGCTAACCGCAACGGCCGTATGGTCGAGCAGTCCGCCGAGGTTCGTAACTTCGGCAACGTGTCCGAGATTGTCCCGCTGCCCAATCTCGTCGAGATCCAAACGAAGGCCTACGAGGCCTTCCTGGCTCCCGGGATTGCCTCCGGCGCTCGAGAC
>Ga0213863_10003687_pt1 | contig 10460 bp, 4 predicted proteins | sample PICome_8_FD_160128 | JGI IMG/M metagenome (GOLD analysis project Ga0213863, IMG submission 160128) | Coastal seawater microbial communities near Pivers Island, North Carolina, United States - PICO497 | ecosystem: Environmental > Aquatic > Marine > Coastal | place: USA: North Carolina | collected... | reverse complement strand
CCATCGTTTCCGAAGAAATCGATATGTCTGATTGGTCCAAATGGATATTAAACTCAATTATTCACAAGAACGCCACGAAAGTTGCATTGATACCATGCAGAGATCCGGTATCACACTTCTTTTCCATGAACAATTACAGGAATGCGAACGTGACCAAAATGTTTGAAGACGGCAAATCATGCGAAGAAGTGCTCAATAATGAAACCATATTCTATATACTTGAACCCCAAAGATTCCAAATTGACATGGATAACCCAACCGCGCCGTGGGATAAACTCGTGCTGTTCAAGTTCGATGCCATCGAAAGCGTTTTGAAGCTCCTGGACAAGCACTTACCGCTTCGCAATTTTCCTTTGGAGTCAAAGAAAATCATGCGATCAAACAAAGATAGAAACCCGAAGAATGAGCAGTTAAACAAGTGCTCGGAGCATGATCTCGCTCTGGAGATGAAAAAGTTATGGTCGTATTATGAATTTTGTGAAAAGAATCTTCCCGAGGGGCGAGATATTGCAGTCGTGGAAGTTTCGAAAGACGGGAAAGTTTTGATGTGATCTTGCGAGGAAAGCGCGCCTTAGCATGCGCTTTAGTTAGCTCTTTAATTCTAGTTTAGTATGTACAGTGTGTGGTCCTCTATTCACGGTTTGAAAAAGATTCATTAAGGCTGTTAAGAATGTACTTCGCACGCACACATCAAAAGGGTGTAGGCTGTAGGCTGTGGAGGCGCCCCCGGGTGAAAGGGTGAAAATTTTTCCTCATGCATGCAAAAAAATTTTGCCGGACTGGGACGGGAGGACATGGAGGAGCACCAGGGGATGTAAAATAAAACCGCACACAACAAAATAAAAAAGAACCACCATTTCACACAACATCCCGCTCTTTCTGAGCGATCATCATGCGCGAGAAAAAGAGGAAGGAGAAGAAGAAGAGGAAGAAAGAAACGAGCAAACATCGGAAGACGACGACGACGACTTTGCGATGTCGATACTCTTCGTTCAACCATCCCAAACACGCCGCTTTTTTTTCCTCCTCTTCGTCTGATGATTTCGTGCCGACATTTCTCTCCTCGATTGAACTGTTCGCGTTTTCAACTTCAAACGAGAATTCTCAGAAGAACGAGGCGAACGAACAGGCATCATCGGCAGCAAAGATTCTTTCGATCGATGCCCTAGATCGTGCATCTTTTTCTGTGATTCGAAAGTGCACCATGGCGGATGTTTTGAACGCGCATTTTGTGCACGAGTACGTGAAAGAAGATGAAGAGAAAGAAGGGAAGAAGAAAAAAGAGTTGAGTTTACTCTCGATTGGCGACGAGGAGGAGGATATTTTCTCCATCGCTCGAGGCCGGTTCGAAGCGATTTTGAGCGAGCGTCTGTGCGAGAGACTGGGCGTGTCCGGACCGCTCTCTCGAAGTTCTTCGTCTGAGAGAGAAGAAGAGAGGAGACGGAGAGTCGTCGCGATAAACTTACGGAGCGATAACTTTGTACCCGGGCGAACGACGCACGACCGCGTGACGGATAATGCGAGGAGGGTTTTTCATCGTCAAACTTCTTCCTCTGGAGGGAAGTTGGGTAACATAGCTGGTGATGGTGGTGGCAGTAATGTGCTCCTCGCGCACTTTGAGGTTGGAAACGAAGCGATAGAGATTGAGAGGTCTAGTTTTGCAAGCGGCGAGAACGCGGTTGAGATTTCGAGTCGGAAAATTGAAAAGTGCACAGGAGAAGCGAAATGTGAGAAAGAGGAAAATAGGTTGTTTGAACTCGTTGAATCGTTTCGGCGGTCCGTGGAGAGCAAAGAGAGCGCCGCGATAACATCTGGTGAGCACGAGGAGACTTTACGGAAAATACTCGAAATTGTAAGCGTCGCTGCTTTGCGAAGTCGGCAGAAAGAGAAGAAGGAAGAGGCGGCGAAGGAGTCTCCGTCTGCCTGTCGCCTTCATACTGCACGATGGAGCGGGTTTTTAACATCAAATCACCTCGAGCGAGCGCTCAAAGCGACGAATGAAATGATCGAGAAGGACGATCAGTTTGAGTTTTGCGTTGTTTGCGCCCACGCGTTTCCGAATCAACCTTCTTGTGAAGCATTGCAGACAACCACGAGAACGAAGAAGAAGATGATGAAGATGAAGAACAGCAGCGATAGGAAACGAAAGCAACCGTCGTCGAGCGTTGAAGGAGAATGCGAAGAAGAACAAGAGGTCGAGATTTTGGCGCCGAGGACTTGCGCTTTCCTCGTGATGCAAAATCAGCGATACGTGAGTTTCCTTCCGATAACGTGAGAGATAGATACAGTAGGTAGAGATGAGATTTAATATAGTCATAGATAGAATGCCGCGTATTAGCTGTTATACATTTACACGATTGAATTATTATTACGTTTATCTTAATGTTGTTATATGTTATTGCTTCTGCGAGAGGAGGAGCGCTTTCACACTTTATTCGTCCACAACTTTCATTTTCAAAGTTTCTTCACTCGCTTTGTTCGCCTCTTCGTCGCTGTTCGTCGTCGTCGTCGTCGCGATCTTCGCCGCTATCGTCGTCGGTACCTCTTCTACGGCAACCACTTTTTTCACAAACTGACCGCGAACTCTTGGTCGAGCTTCCGCCAGCCGTTTTCTGCTGGCATATCGAACTTTCTTTTCGAATTTACGCTCCTTGCGCTTCTTGAGAAATCGAGCGATGGCCAACGCTCTTCGCTCGGCACAGGTTGAGGCGGTGTTGACGTTGTTGACGGCAGCGTTGGTATTGTTGGCAACAATGTTGTCCAACTTCACTTGCGCCGCAGATGTGTTTACGAACGGTTGGGCCGGCTGCTGTGGCGCATAGTGATGCTGCTGATGTTGGTGTTCTAACATTGTCATCGGCGCCTTCTCGACGGCGGATGCCAACGCTTGCACGAATGAATTTACGTATTCTTGATTTTGTTGAAAGTACGGAAACATGCCCATTCCGGCGTTACTGTGTATGCTCGTTGGCGGTGGCGCTCCATTCAAGGAGGAAGCAAACATGGCTGCTGCAGCCGCGGCGGCGGGATTGAATCCAGGAGGCATTTGCATTTGATGCTGTTGCTGTTGCTGCTGAGACATCGCCAACGACTGCATCAAATTTTGATACGCTTGCGCGTTAGCTTGCACCGTGGCCGGATCCTGTGCCGCCCCCATGAAGTTCTGCTGTTGAAGGTGGAATTGCATTTGCATTTGCATGAATTGCTGCTGTTGCATTTGCATCTGGTACTGCTGCTGCTGTTGCTGTTGTTGTTGTTCTTGTTGTTCTTGTTCTTGTTGTTCTTGTTCTTGTTGTTCTTGTTGCTGCATCTGGTACTGGACCAAGAGTTCCGCAGCTTCCACATCTTTCGCTTCAGTCATCGCCGCCTGCGGTGAAGTACTTTTCTTTGATAATCTCGAACGCGCTGCTTTCGTCGCATTCTTTCCGCTCTTCTTCTTACCATCCGGAGTCATATCTGCTTTCGCGCCATCATTCAGATTGGGAAAAACCATCGACATCGGATCAATCGGTAACGCTACCGTTTCCACGCCAACGTTTTTGTTCTCGTTTTGTTTGATGAATGATTGAAACGCCGAGCGCGACTCAGACCGGCGTAATTTGACGCGATCAGAATCGTTCGTATATTCGTTACCATCGTTGTTACTACCTTCGCCTTTATTGTGTGAATGTGGCGGTAACGCGAGTTCGAGAACAGCCGTTGGACCGCCGTGTGCGCGCACGAGTTGCACCGACAAACCCGAGAAGAGTTTCTTTTGTTCCGAGTGCAATATATTCGTCACGAGGTCTGAAGTCCTTCGCGCCGAGGTTCCTGGTCCTTCTTCTTGCATTGGCGCCGTCGCGAGTTCTCGAGCAGTAACAGTAGTAGTAGTAGTAGTTTTCATGGTCTCCTTTTCCGACGAATCTTCTTTCTTCTTTTTCTCCTCTTCTCCTTCTTCTTCGTTTCCGGAGGATTCTCTCCCACCCCCGGCTCCAGAACCTTCATCTGATCCGCAATCTGCATCTCGCATTTGATTTCGAGTCCAACGGTCGGCCGTTTTCGATTTTTTCATCTCTTCCATTTCCTTCGTCCCTTCTTCGTCGAGGACTCCGAGACCGCCAGATTCTTTCACCGCGAGTTTGAAAGTCGATGGATCGTCCGAGCCGCCCGAACCTTTCTCCTCAGAACCGCTGTTGTTGATGATGATGATGTTGTTATCATTATTACTATCCTTATTATTATCCTTATTATTATTATTATTATTATTGTCGTTTTTACCGTCACCATTCCTCGTCGTTGTCGTTAACAGTAAAGACGAACTCGACGAACTCCCGTTCGACGGTAACCTATGATGCGTCCCGACCATGCTCCTACACACATCCTTACTCAGCGGTTTCTGCAAAAACCCCTCCGCACCAATCGCGTGCGCTTTACTCTCATCCAAAACTTCCCCGGTAGCTTCCAAATGATCGCTCACCGACATGACAATTATCGGCACCTCTTTCAATTTCGGATTCTTCGATAAAATCGAGCACAACTCGATGCCGTCCACCTCCGGCATCATGATGTCCGTTAAAATCAAATCAATCTTTTCGTGATAATTGTTATCTCGTAATCGCTCTAAAGCTTGCTTCCCGTTGGATGCGTTCGTCACTATCGCTCCGGCTTGCGTGAGCATGGACGTTATGATTAAGGAGGTCGGGATGTCGTCCTCGACCAGTAAAATTCGTAATTTTTTCTCCTTTTCCTCAGTCGTTTTCGTTGACTTCTTTTTCTCCTCCTCGTTTTGGGGAGAAACGTCGTCACCATCATCCGTCGTCGTCGTCGTCGTTGCCGCTGTTTCAGTCCCTCCTCGTTCGAGAACGACGACGATCTCTTTTTTTTGTTTCGATGATCTCGTCTTGATCTTTGCTTCTTCGTTCGCAGCGACCGAGTGACCGCCCATCCTCTTCGTCTTCTTCGTCGTAGTCTTCTTCTCAACAAAATCATCCTCAAACTCCGACGTGTCGTCACTCCGTTTCCGGATTGGAAAAGGAGACTCAAGATTCCTCTTTTCTTTTCCCTCTTCTTTTCCAGAGGAAGATCTGTGCGCGCGCGTCGATCGCCTCATGGTATATCTCTCTCTTTGTTTACGCGTGTGTGTGCGCGCGCTGTCTCTCTGCACTCCTCGTGACCTTCTTTGTGTGATTAGAGAATGTGTTTCCTCCTTCCCCGTAAAGAGCGGTTTTTTCTTGAGATATTTATGAGATCTTTTGCACTTGAATAGAAATTTGAGACGCAGAGGCATCCTGAAATGCACTTTTTTCATCGCGTCATCAAAAGCAGTTTTGTTTTTGTTTTTAATATGATTCGTGATTCAAGCGTGAATTGTTTGTGGAGATGTTGTGTTCCCTCTACTGTTATTGGGAATTTTACGCGAAGTAAATCGTGATGTAATAGCGTTCATTATATTCGTAAAAATAAGTATACAACTTTGATAACACTCTCTTTTAACTCTTCTTCTTTTTTACGTGTTGTTGTGTCTTCTTTTCATGCGTCGTCGTTCACATCTCTCGTGTGCGCTTTTAACTTTTCGAGCAAGTGTTCGGTTTCGACTTTCGAAACGAGCAAGTTTAAGCTCGTTTTGCCTTTCCAACACGTGATTGCGAATTCGGATCGAGAGCAGTTGAGTTTCTGAACGTCCTCGTCGCGGAGCAAACAAACGAGCGAGCCTTGGGAGCAACTTTCGACGTGTTTTCGAGTTTCCGCGTCGGTGAAACTCGGTCGCGGAGTGAATTTGGAACCGTCCGGTACCGGTTCGTTTTCAACCAACGCCAAACCTCTCAGTTTGAGGATTTGGAGGAGTTCGGGGATGGTGATCGTGATCGCTTGTTTTGTCATGAACGGCAAAGTTAGGAATAAACCGTCTTGGTTTAATCGGTAGTTGCACGAGCTCAAAACTTTCGAGTCTGCGCCAAAGTAAGAGTCTTTATCGTCGTTTAAGTTTTGTCGTTCGAAGACTTTTAAACCGATGGCGGTTATGCGTAAACTTTCCCTCGTATCGGCGGCGATGTACTGTCGTAAATTTGGAGTGACATAATACACGCGTTTCGGTTTGCTCCCTGCCGCGGTTCTCGTGACACAGTTTTTCTCGATTTGAAGCGAGTGAATGCCGTACTTTTCGTTGATTGGATCGACGACGTCCGGAGAATTCACGGGCGCGACCCCGTCGAACCCTTTCCTACCCGGTCTCGATTGGTCTTGACCGTGCGCGTTGAGGAAGAGTAACGTACCATCTTGCGGGTCGCGAGAGTACTTCGTTTTCGGCGGTTTTGGCTGTTCCACGGTTAAAGAGAGCTTAATTTGATCTCCAGAGTCACCATTCGAGGACGAGGACGGGTACTCGAAATGGCACTTCACTTCCGCCATGCCTAAACCTTTAAATTTCGAAAACTCTCTCGTTTTCGACTTTTTACTCTCGTTGCCGTTCGCCTCGTTTTCGATTTGCGTCTCAATCTCCGGATCCAATTCTCTCACCTTATCGAAAACGGCGACAAAGAAACCACCGGTATCGGAGTGGTGCGGTAAAATTCTCACGCAATTTTCAATCGGGATGGTATCTAAAAACTCTTTATCCGGGAACATGGAACTCGCGACAACTTTTTCGTTGTTCTCGTGCGCTTCCTCCGCCGAATTCCATCGACGATTCGATTTCCCCCAAACTTGCCAATCTCTCAACCCGTTCGATCGTTTCAAGTTCGGTAACTCTTTGCTCACGTCTACCAACGTCAACGCCCCGTTCGTCGCTTTCATCAGCGACATCACCACGGCTTCGTTTTCAATCGGGTTCAACGAACACGTGGAATATACCATCCTCCCTCCAACTTTCAAAATCTGCGCGGCTCTCTTTGCGATTTTGATCTGCAGCGAGTGCAGACCATTTCCAAAGCCGCCGTGCCATCGAGCCCAAATATCCGGCGCTTTCCGCATCGTGCCATCTCCGCTACACGGCACGTCACACAAAATGGAATCAAACTTAAAATCATCCTGAGCGTTCCCGGGTTCACCTTTAATCACAGGAAAGTTCTGCCCCTCGTGATTCGTCACCAACAAGCACGGCGAATTCGCGCGTTTCGTTTGGTGCGTCAACAAATTACAGCGCTTCAAATCAGCATCGTTGGCGACGACAAACCCAGTCGGCATCTTTGCGGACAACTCTGCTTTTCCTCCCTCCGCGTCCGCGTGAAAACTCCCAAAGCTCGGATCGTAACTCTCAAAATCCCTATGCAACGCCTCTAAAACTTGGAACGTTTTCGATCCAGGCGCAGCGCACATGTCCAAAACCTTATGGTGCGGTTCAACCTTCAAAAACTGCGTCGGTATCATCGACACGACTTCTTGCCTCGTGATCGAACCAAACTCTTGGCCGGATTTGAGAAACTCGTGCAACGACTTCAACTGCGGCACGGATCGTAACTGTAACCTGGAGTAACTAAATTGCCACGCCCCAGAGTCTGGATACCACTCCACCGCTTTCGGTGGTTTAATATCTTCCAACCCTGCTCCGGATAACGTCGCGAACTCGTTTTTCACTCGTTGCTTGATCCGCGCGGCAAAGTTCCCAACCCCGTTGATTCTAAAACTGCTCGGTAAATCCGTTTTCAAAACGCGCATCAAGTTTGCAAAATCCTCGTCGGACGAGCATATCTTTTGCGCCGAGTAGTACGCTTCGAAGTGCTCGTTTTCGCGGACGTATTCAGTCGCGCCGTATTTCCCTTCGCCGTTGTTCTTTTTGCCTCCTCCTCTTGCCGGTCGTTTCCCTTTGGGTTCTTTGTCCCACGAATTTGAGCGATTGGATTTCTTAAAGTCTCGCTTTTGGATTCTTTTGTTGTTGTTGTTATTACCATCGCTCGGGTTTGACTTGCGCTTCTTGTTGTTGAATCCCATCTTTATACCTCTCTCTCTCTCTCTGCGTTCTTCTTCTTTGTTTCTTTGGATGTATGTTTGGAGAAAACGCTCGGGTAAACGAAGTTCCTGAGAGGAATTTTTGGCGGCTTGGCGGCTGTTTTTGAGAAGAAAAAGAGAGAAAAAAGAACAGAAAATACTAATACGGAGATGAGTAGTAATAGTACACAACTTTATGTTCAAGTTCTTTCTGTTTTACAAATACCCACCACTCGTGAAAATCCCGCAGACGAGTACACTGACGACGCTTCCGAAGGCGATTCCAGCGGAGAGCATGGTGCCGAGAAACGCGCCTTCTTCGCTTTTCGCGACATCTTCTTTTTCTTCGTCCTCGTTCGTCCTTTCTGTCGTCAAAGAGGAGGACACCAACGACGGTGGGTTTTCTATTTCAATGTCTTCGTTTTCGATTTCGTCTGAGCGCGGCGAATGGTGGTCAGAAGAGAGCGTTTGCGGTCCTAGCGCCATGCTGCATGCGGCGTTGAAACCGTTGGTGAATCCTAATAAGAATACAAAGAGGATTGGAAACGAGTCGAAGGAGAAGACTCGAGGGATGCGCCAGCCGGATCGATTCACGTTGCACGAAGCGAGCAAAGGAACGAATACTATTCGATACAGACTTCGACGGAACGCGACTTGGCCGGTGACGTTTTGTAGCCCTCGACTGTGAGCGTACGAGGAACCTTCAAAAACGCGTCCGGCGAGGTCGCCGAGATTGAAGAGGAGGAAGAGGAAGGAGGTCCAGTAGTCGCCGTCGGTGGATGCACCGTTACTATCATCGCTACCGCTGTTGTTATTCATTTCCGCGCGAGTGACTATGGACGAAGTGATTGCGGGAAACGCGGTGAGCGTGACTGTAAACGTGAGAAACACGGCGAACCGAAAGAGCCACGTCTCTTTTTTAATCGGCGGCTCATCGGCGGCGCCTTCGGTACCTTCCGACGCTTCTGTTGTTGCGTTCGAAGAAGACGACATCGTAGAAGCGCCCATGAGTCGCGCGTTTGACCTTTCGTCTTCGACGTTGAATTCCAAGTCGTTCTCAGACAATGCATTATTCGATTCCTTCTTCTTCTTCTTCTTCTTCTCCTCCTCCTTGTCCTCCTCGAGTATCGCGACTGGAGCGTATTGCTGCGTGCTAATGTTCCCACTATTAATACTATCGTCGCCCATATTTGACGTCATATTTTCCTTTTTCATCTCCAAGACTAACTCTCTCCCGCCTTTCGCGCACAGTAAACACGCCAATCCGCTCAAACCAAAATACAAAGCCGCGAAATTAAACCCGCTACACGTCAACGCCACGAAACTCGCGAGCACCCCGCTCAACGCTTGCCCACTCACCACCGACGTGGAAAACTTTCTCTCTCGCGTCGCGGCTAATGCAAACGATCCGGACTGCACCAAACCAGTGAAAATACCGAACAAAACTAAATTAAATGTCGCGAAAGAGACGACAAATGTACCTTTTATGTGTTCATCCAACGCCAGTAACGCCGTCGCGAAGAAACATACAGCGCACGCCAAGAGTGGATACGTCGTCAATCGGTCGTATAATTTACTCTTCTCATTCACATCTTCTTCTCTTCTTCTTCTTGGATCATCATCCTTTCTTCTGCCCGCATCAAACACCCGCATCCTATTCATCGCGATTAACGTCGCCAAGTTTGCCATCGTGTACGAAAAACTAAACGCATTTTCAAACGAATCTTTCGTAAACGTAAACCATCCTTCGCCATTTCTCGCAGCCGCGGCGGCATCCCCACCATCGTGTCTGAGTAAAGTCACGTCAAAATACTTCTTCGCGGTGATGAACACGTTGAACGGGAGTAAAGTCCCGACGCCGAGAAGGAAAAATCTCAACAGATTTTTATCCTTGAGAGAAGTCGTTACGCCGTTGTTGTTGAACGTCGTCATCGTGTTGTTTGCTCGTCGTCGTTCTCTCTCGTTATTCAAACATCAACAAGTGCAACAAACATCTCTTATTTTGTACGTATTTTGGAGTTCAATAATAATAATATTATTAATCGCCGAATATCAAAGGTAACGTTCTCTCTCTCTCTTTTCCTCGCGCTTTTGTTTCCAGAAAGTTATGAGTTGTGGTTCGTGTGAAATGGTGTAATTTGTTGTGTAAATTGTTTCATTACAAAGACAGAATGGTGTACTTGTTTCATTGAAGAAAAACGATGAGGACAAAACATGCGAACGAGGTTACGTGCAGTTTTAATCAGTAATAAAAGCTAGTAGTAAACTAATCATCATCTTCTTCTTTACAACACTACTCATCATAGTTCTTTTTCATAATCACAGATCGTATCTTTTGAAGTCTGCAAATGTTTCATCCTCTGGCGGCAAGGGCGCGTGACCATCGACGATTGTAAACGTATTGACTGTATTCAAAATTCTCCACAATGTAAAATCTGCTTTTTCTACAAATACGTATTCAGGGAACGCAGAGCTTCCTTTTTTCGTGATTTTGAACGGTTTCGCTAAATCTTGGCGAATGCATACAACACTTTTTCTCTTACTTGGAGCTTTTTTGC
>Ga0213863_10003686_pt1 | contig 10461 bp, 7 predicted proteins | sample PICome_8_FD_160128 | JGI IMG/M metagenome (GOLD analysis project Ga0213863, IMG submission 160128) | Coastal seawater microbial communities near Pivers Island, North Carolina, United States - PICO497 | ecosystem: Environmental > Aquatic > Marine > Coastal | place: USA: North Carolina | collected... | reverse complement strand
ATCGACAGAGGCCGTCCATATTCGGCGCGACAAAACGGGGTCTAGCAACTGTAACTCGAGCGTGTCAATGTCGTTGACAAAGGTCCAATCGGGCTCAGGCCCCTTATAAATCTCGCCTGAGACAAGCGCGCCACCAGAAAAAACGCGGTTCGGACCATCCTCAAATCGCTGCTTGACGGCAGCCGTCGCCACTGCGGTCGCCAGAATCAGCACAAACCACAAAGCACTCATGCCAATTTTTCGTACTATTTTCACCTTGAATTCTCCGGTTGATGATTTCAAAAGCCGCTCTAGGGTTCCAGCTTGGGCGCTCGCTAGGTCCGAGAGCGCAGGCCTGCATAGCTCTTCGGGAAACCCAACAATACGAGCGCTGTTTCAAAGAGGGCGCACCATAGGTGCCAAGGGCTCACCTGTCCATGATAAAAGGACTTTCAATATCACAGATTTAGTTCGGACCTTGGCCTCCCACACCGACCGCTTCTTCCGAGCCCCTATTTAGGCCGATTGCTGAGATTTTTGTGAACTGGGCTGATGATCCGATCTGCGAACAAGCTGTCCCGGCAAGGCCCCGGTGTGTTCTCCCCGTTCAAAAATGACTTCACCTGCCTTAATTGTCATTTCATATCCCTCGGCCCGCTGCACCAAACGTCGTCCACCTGCAGGCAAATCGAACACAGCCTCTGGACGAAATAGTCTAAGGGCATCAAAGTCAATCAGATTAAAATCTGCAATCATTCCCTCTCCGATTAGGCCACGGTCATAAAGGCCAAATGCTTTCGCTGTACTTGAGCTCAGCGACTTTACGATAAACTCAAGGCTCAATTTATCACCTCGTGTTCGGTCTCGGCCCCAATGCGTCATAATGAACGTGGGCATGCCAGCATCGGCAATCACCCCACAGTGTGCCCCACCATCACTAAGGCCAAACAAAACGTTGGGGTGCTCTAGCAACTTTTTCTGAGCATCAAGAGAATATCGCTGATAACCACCTAAGGGTTGATAGAACAACTCTCGGCCACCGTTTGCCACCAACAGGTCATACATCAGAGCAAGCGGTTCGCAGCCCTTCGCTTCCGCCATGCCGGCAATACTGTCCTCATACGTGGGCTCATAATTGGGTTGTTCTCCGAGCGGGAAGACCATTCGCATCAGTTGCTCAAGGTCCCGCATCGGGCCCGATTGAATCACCGAGACCTCGCTGAGAATTTTGGCGCGCATCTCTGGCAACTGCAGTTTGGCCAGAAGCGCCTCGTGATCAAGTTCCGCGAGTTCCTCGCGCCAAGTCGGATGCCCGACGAACGCATGAAAACTAGACTGCAACCCGTGTAACACGCCTGTGGGCCTTCCGGCGGCCTGAGGGCGAATTTCAAAACCCTCTTCCCGGGCTTGCTCTGCAAGACGATACATTTTGTTGTTTTCATAAGCCGGTGCTGTGGTCGCGATCAACGTAACACCAAGTCCAGTTTGTTCCTGAAAAGCTTTTACCCATGCCCACTCTTCATCATCTCCGAGGTGATCAGAAACCAGTTCGAAGACAGCGTTGTTCAACCCTTTCATACCCAGACCCAGCGCCAACATCTCGTCATGACCGGAAAAAGTCCCGGGCATGTATTCCCCGTGAACATCTTTGTGCAGCAGCGTTTTCGAGCTTGAGAACCCTAGGGCACCAGCAGCAACGCCTTCTCTTACCAGCCCGGCCATTTGCTCGACTTCATCGGCCGTTGGGGCGTAATCGGTATTGCATCGTTCTCCCATGACATAGGCACGAACGGCGCCATGTGGTACCTGAGTTGCAACATCTATGGCGCGAGGAAACGCTGCTAAGGCATCGAGATACTCTGGAAAACTCTCCCATTGCCAATCAATGCCCTCCGATAGCGCCGCACCCGGGATGTCTTCGACACCCTCCATAAGCTCAATCAGAAATTCTCTGTCCTCCGGTTTCACCGGCGCAAAGCCAACACCGCAATTACCCATGACCACCGTGGTCACGCCGTGCCAACTGGAAGGCGCCAACAAAGGATCCCAAGTAGCCTGCCCGTCATAGTGAGTGTGAACATCAACCCAGCCAGGGGTGACCAGGAGGCCCGCAGCGTCGATCTCGCGCTGACCACTCTCTTGAACCTCGCCAACTTTGACTATTTTTCCGGCGCTTACTGCGATGTCCGCAACAAATCGCGCATCGCCTGAGCCATCAATGATTGTGCCCCGTCGTATGACTAAGTCGTACATCATCTTCTCCTTCGTCTTGAACACTAAAGGTAGCAATTTTTCACGCCAGTCGCCATCGCGGTGCGCTTAACGCGAGGCAAAACCCACACCAGCTCAAGCGCATTGCCAAACGCTGACCAAAAATTCCGACAGGACACGCAAACGTACCGCCGCTCAAGTATTTTGGCGATGGATGGATTGTCGCTCCCACCCGAGTTGCGCATCAACTGAATATCCTGGCACGATCTTGTAGACTCGACCCATCCTTGGATTGAGCAGCACGATTTGCGCACCAATTATTTCAAAATTTTAGCCCTTGGACTCTTAGGCTCACTATCGGTCTTATCTGGGACTGCCGTCGCCGATGAATTTCTCTTCAAATTACACGGAGTACCTTTGGGCCAAGCCACTTTTTCCTATTTTGATTCCACGATCAGCGACGACCAGACTCGCGTCAGTGATGAACCAGCAACCCATCAACTCGCGGTCAAGGGAAGCACTCGGGGCGCGGTAAGCCTTTTTAAGGAGTACAGCGCCTCGTTTCAATCACACCAGAGCCAAACAGGGATGCGGCACTATCGAGTAGAGGCCTTAGATGGGGGCGTTAGAGAAATCCGGCATATCCTCTTTGACCCAAATTTAAATACGCCTCCAGAAGTATTGGACTTCGCAGACAGAACTCAGGCAGCACCCCTGGCCATATCTGATGCCCTGGATCACGATCGGATCGATCCCCTTCATGCCCTTCAAAAAATGTTAACCCGTATCAATCGTGATCAAACGTGTGAGGCCCACCTTGCCGTCTACGACGGCAAACGACGTTATCAGGTCAGGGTCCTGCCTGCAGACGCTGAAGCCGGCGCACTGACCCCGGATCTTGCGTCAAACCCGTCAGCGCTAAAACCCGAAATCAAATGTCGTGTGATCCTTGAAACCGAATCCGCTCGTCCAGAGACCGTCCGCAGTCGCGACCCGATAGACCGGGAATCGCTCGCCAAGCAAGAAGTCGTTTCTGAGCACAATGCGAAGAGGGTTAACAAGAAACCAGGATTCTGGCCGTTCAACAAAACAGAGCAAAACATGGTTGTTCATTTCCGCGATCACGCTGAAGGCTTTCGCTTTGAGGCCTTCGAAATCACGAGCCCAATCGGGACGATTCGGGGCCAACGAGTCGATCAAGACAAAAGCAGTCGTAACTAAAAACACCCTCAAAACCATGTTTTTCGGGCCAATGCCTGATCAACAATGATCGCTAGTCAGACCATCGGTCAAAGCGCATGATATCTTCAACAGGGTGTCGGGTCACCGGGCCAAATCGTCCTTGGGGAAACCCAACGGGAATCAAGCAGAGCGCAGCAAAGGTCGGTGGCAACGATAAAGCCTCGCGAACCATCCCTTGGTCCCGAAGCGCGAGCGTTGTTGGGGCCGCGCCCAAGCCCAGGGATCGCGCCATCAACAATAAATTCTGCACGCCTGGCCAGACCGAACCTGCTTTTCGATAGACATCCATCCCATCAACAACCATCTCATAGTCATAACAAGCCACAATGAGCGCCGGGACCTCGTGCAGATGTTCCATCTGCCATACCACAGCATCAAGTAAACGCTTTAGCTTATCAGTTTTGGGGCGCGCCACGTCGGCGGCAATATGCGGTTCACCATGCAATCGGTTGAGTGCCGCGAGTTTCTTTTTTTGCTCGGGATCGCGCACGACAATCCAACGCGTGAGCTGTGCATTCGACCCACTAGGTGCTTGATTAGCAGCATCTATCAACTTAATCAGCATTGGCTCAGGCACTGCTGTGGGCTTCAACCGTCGCATCGCCCGACTGGAATACATCGCGGCTTCTAGGTTTGTTTCTGCTTGCTGCTCACTCATCTCACATCAACCCGTTAGTGTCATTACTGGTGTTGCAGACCTTCCTCGTCAAGGGAGGCACCAAAACCAAATTCAACATGTAAAACCTTTCTCTAAACTTTGAAAGCATTGACACCCGACGTGAAATCATACTTGAAGGTTGGATCCCCAGTAATCGAGCCATCCCGATGCACAATGTGCGTCGCGGGACTAGACCAGCCGATAAAGTCGCTGACCAGCAAGTCTCCGATTCGTTCCGAGGCTGGGTCAGGCTCAGCATGATTCTGGAGCAATACTTCAGTATCCCCTTCGAAAATGCCCACCGTTTGAAAGCCCTCAGGGCAGTCGCTGAAGGGCGTGTGAAATGATCCTGCGGCTTCGTAAGAAAACATCCCGGTGGTAATACGACTCGCCTCAGGATCTTTGGATTCCCGATAGCCGTACCAGCCCTTAACCGTCCAAGCCATGGCTCGGCAAATGTGGAAATGAGATGGAAAGTCTGGCGCACCGGGATCCATTTTGTAACCAAAAGCCACAGTATTAGTAGGCTCATGAACGGTGAGCACTTTAAAATAAGAGCCCTCACCCACCTCAACCCACTGCAGATCGTTCATCTGAACATCCGCCGTGATTTTTTCCATTGTTGCCAAATTCAAACCCATTTTTGTCTCCCCGTTCTGAGTTGTTTTAGATAAAGAGCTGTCAACCATAGCTTGCGGTGCCTAGGGCCCCGCGCCTTCTTCCACTCTTCATGTCTGCCCTTCTTTTTGCCTGCTCTTCTTTTTGCCTGCTCTTCTTTTTGCCTGCTCTTCTTTTTGCCTGCTCTTTAAGACAGCTTCTACGCCTGCCTTGCAAGGCATTTCAATGAATCAGCCAAGCTTAACCTTTGATGAAACCGCTGTTTGCTAAAACTGCTGTTTGCTAAAACCGCTGGTCACTTAAACGGCTTCAAACCCACACTGCCCTAACTTCAAACGTAGGCCAGTGTACTGCCCCATTGGTTCGCTCAAACAACGTGGCCTCGGTTCAAAGACCTCAATCTCATCTTTGCTCTGACCTTCCTCAACCTTAACGATAAACGCCAGACCTGCCAACCTGTGCTGCAAATTCGACGCAGTCCAGCAATCGCCTCAATTACCCGAGACACGACGATCAAACCCGGCCCAGAATGATTCTCTGAGCTGTTTGCGCTGAACCTTACCCACCGGACTTTTCGGCAGAGGCTCAGCTTGAAAATACACATGACTGGGCTTTTTATACGAACCCAACGCTTCGCTGCACAGCGCAACGACTGCTTCGGCACTTACGGAGACGCCGTCCTCGACAACGCAGATGGCTGCAGGCGTTTCGCCCCAGCGCTCATCCGGAACGGCAAAGACGGCAACCTCTGAAATGGCGGGATGATTCAAAATAATGTTCTCCAATTCGGCAGGCCAAATATTAAACCCGCCAGAAATAATCATGTCATCCTTGCGGTCGAGCACGTACAGATAGCCGTTTTCATCTAGGCGACCGATATCCCCCGTCAAGACAAACCCGTCCGAAGTGATCCGCTCCCGAGTGGCCTCCTCATTCAACCAGAAGCCAAGCATCTGACCCTCACAATGGATCGCGATTTCTCCCTCCGACCCAATATCGAGCTCCTTCTCCGGCGCTTCTGGATCACGTATTTCAAGATAGGCATAGGGTAAGACACGGCCCGCTGATCTGAGAGGATTGGAGCCCGCTACCTCTGAAAACCATTCCTTGGGACCCATCATACAAACAGGAACGGCCTCGGTCTGACCATACCCCTGATAGAGAACCTCTCCGAAGACCTCCCGCGCAAGTAGTGCTGTCTCATCGGCAATGGGCGCACCACCAATTTGCATCACTTTCAGCGAGGGAAAATCTAATGCCCTCGCCAGGGGATGACGCGCCAACGCATTGAGCATTGCAGGCACCAAAAACAGATAACCCACGCCCTCTTCGGCCATGATTCTGAGTGTTTTCTCAGGATCAAAATGATCCATGAGCACATTCACGCCACCCGAGAGCCAAGTGGGCGTGTACAGATAGCCACTACCATGGGAAATGGGTCCAACATGCAAACAGACCTCACCCGCATCCATCGGCGGGAAGTTGTAAAACCAATCGCGTCCGGCGGCAAGCCAACTGCGGTGACTGTACGCCACGCCTTTTGGCTTGCCCGTTGTTCCTCCGGTATGCCGAATAATGCACCAATCCTCGGGGCGAATGGTGATCGAGGGCTCGAGCGAGCTCGCCGCCCATAACCGATCCTCGTAGTCTTCGTCGCGAACCATCACAACCTGTAGATCAGCAAGCTTGTCGACGGCTTGAAGGATTTCGGGCGCGTAATGCGCTGCCACTACGATGCCGCGACAACCGGTATGACCCAACATATGCTCATGACTATCTAGCGTATTACGCGCATAGAGCGGTACCCGAACTAGCCCCGCAATTGCGCAGCCTAAAAAGAAATCCTGCGACTCTAGGGCATTGTCCTCAAGGACACCAACGCGATCCCCTGGGCTCAACCCAAGCTCAAGCAAGAGATTCGCCATCTTCACGCCGCGCTGCCACGCTTCTGCGAAGCTCAGTTTCTGGCCTTCACAGATGATGGCCGTCCGCTGTGAATTATACCGAGCGGACTGACGCATCAGTCCGGTTACTGTTAGTGAGCCTTCCAACGCTCCTTACTCCTCATCACTACTCTATTGGCTTTGCAGGGCCTTTGGTTCCAGGAATTTCTGAATGCTTTACCCGTTCATCACAGGATTCTTAGAAGACACTGTCCATCAATCACATACTCCCTGTCATGCCTAACAGGCGATCTCTCTGCAAGCCCCGCTGCATTTTGCTCAATTGATCCGCCGTCAGTGCGGTCTGGGCCAACTTTCAGCCCATTTAACCTTTCCAAGTTCTGGATTCTGCCGTTTCGCTTCTGCTGACCTCATCGGATTGAATCAAAGCCCCTCAAGCCTAGCCTTAATTGCGCCCAGTGCTCGACGATTCGCTTGCTTGATTTGATCCATATCGGGTGCTTGCTCACTGATATCCCCAAGCTCGGTTAAGGCCACATGAACATCATCATGCCCGTCGACGCTTTTCATATCATTCATCCAACGCTGAACGTTGGGATAGCCACTGAAATCAAAAACATTTGTAAATTCGGGTTGCAACTGGCCGATCTCGACGTAGGCGGCAAGGTCTGCCAAGGTCATGGTATCGCTCGTCAAAAACTGAGTATGCGACAACACGGAGGTCTCGAGCATTTTGAGCGCAGCGCTGAGACTGCGATGCGCTGACATCTGCACAGACTCAGGAATGTTTAAATCTTTGCGAACCTTGGGCGCAACCAGACCCACAGACGCCTCCCGGAAGTTACGGTGGTGGAAATGAAGAAAGCCATCGATCCGTGCGCGTGCCTGCAAATCCGAAGGATAAACGTCATGCCAGGCATTTTTTTCGGAGAGGTAAGTCATAATGGCATGCGCCTCACCAAGGGTAAAACCTGTCTCGGGTTCTTCAAGACAAGGGATGGTACCGCCCGGGTTCTTGGTCAAGAAATCAGGATGACGGCTACCGCCCGGCCCAGAGGATCCAGGATTGGTCAACACAAGCTCGAAAGGTATTTTTTTTAGCATCAACAGCCATAAAACGGCTCGAACCGGTTGCGAGAACGGCACGCCGTAAATGATCAATCCTGGCACAATTATTCCTTAATTTTTTATCTGCAATCATTACAACAGCTCCCCAATGGATTCTCAATTCCCAGGCCACTGCCCTGGGAAGCATCGTGTGATCGCCGCCCCTCCCAAGACTGGATACCCTCTTCGCTCATTCAACATCCATCCAGAGGATCAATTCTGCGATTCACAGGCAGGCGGTCCGGCCTTAAACCCTTAAAATTTGTTGAAGCGGCGCTGCCAACCACTCTCCATCGTCTTTCTCTCGCTTCAAACATTTAGGGGTCCCTCTAGACTTCAAGCGCTGCTAAATTCATAGAAAGTGACGTAGGATGAAGCGCTCACGCCATGTCGAAAAGAACTCGTTTTAGAGATCAATGTGAAAGATTTGAGCATCAGCGTGATCATTTCAATGAACGGAGCAAATTAGATGGGGCTATTATCGGGACAGAACGTATTCGTAACCGGTGGCGGTAGCGGCATTGGCCTGGCGTGTGCATCAGCCTTCGCTGCAGATGGTGCCAATGTATTGATCATGGGCCGCAATGAGGAAAAACTGAATGCGGCAGCCGTTGAACTTGCGAGCATCGAGGCCGCCGGTAAAATCAGCATCTACTCAGGTGACGTGTCCATCGAAGACGACGTTGCGGCTGCCGCGGAAAAGGCAAGCTTAAATGGCCGCTTAGACATTGCAATCGCTAACGCTGGCACCGGTGGATTGTCCCCCATTATGGTGACCGAAGCTTCAAATTGGGATGAGGTGATGCAGACCAATCTCAATGGCACCTTTTATACCATTAAGCATGCCGGGCGTTGGATGGCCCAATCGGGTGGCGGCGCTATTTGCGCCATTTCATCAATCGCTGGCGTCCGGACACATCGCTTCATGGGGTCTTATTGCGTCAGTAAAGCCGGCATCGATATGCTGGTTCGCAATTCCGCGGACGAGCTGGGTGTTGCCAATATCCGCGTTAACAGTGTCTGTCCTGGACTGGTCGAGACAGACTTAGCGTCAGGATTATTACAAACTGAGGCCGTTTTCAAAGACTACCTCGATTGCATGCCGATCAGCCGACATGGGGTGACAAAGGACATCAGCAATGCCGTGCGTTTTCTCTGCGGACCGGAATCCTCATGGATTACTGGCGTTGTGTTGAGTGTCGATGGCGGCCACCACCTGCGTCGTGGGCCCAATGTCGAACCTTTTTCGAGGATGCTTTTCGGTGATGACATCACCGACGGTAAGATCGACGCGAATAACTCTTGATTAAACCCATCATGCATGCCCCAAAACTCAAGCATCAAATCGATGCTTCCTTGCGGTATGCTTAACCACCAGAACGCTTTGGAGACACTATATGGCAGCCACGGATAATCCTCTGTCTCGAGAGAAACTTGGCTTTGACCCGGATGCTCTTGCTAAACGTTATGCCCTTGAGCGCGAGAAACGCGTCCGCCCAGATGCCGAAGCGCAGTTCGTGCAGCTTTCTCACGATTCGCCATTTGCCAACAAATATCTAGAGGAAGATCCCTACTGTGAGCCTGAGACTCGGTCACCGCTCAAGGATAAGCGAGAAGTGATCGTCATCGGGGGCGGGTGGGTCGGCATGCTCACCGCGGCGCGATTAATTCAGGCCGGCGTTCGCGATGTTCGCATTGTAGAGAGCGGTGGTGATTTTGGTGGAACCTGGTACTGGAATCGCTATCCTGGTGCGCAATGCGATATTGAATCTTATAGCTACCTACCCTTGCTGGAAGAGACTGGCTACGTGCCCAAGCTACGGTTTTCCTATGCGTCTGAAATTTATGAACATGCCCAAAGGATTGGTCAACATTTCAACCTCTACAAGGATGCTGTGTTTCAAACCTGGGTGACAGAATTACGTTGGCTTGAGGACGAAGCCATGTGGCTTGTTTCAACCAACCGGGGCGATGAAATGCGTGCCCGTCATGTCTGCCTTGGCACAGGGCCTGCAAACCGACCACGCCTGCCCGGCATCCCCGGCGTTGAATCCTTCAAAGGCCACTCGTTTCATACCTGTCGCTGGGACTACGATTACACGGGTGGTGGCCCAGAAGGCAATCTCACGGGACTGAAGGACAAAAACGTCGCGATTATTGGCACGGGTGCCACCGCCGTCCAGTGTGTACCCGCACTGGGCAAGAGCGCAAAGCAACTCTATGTTTTTCAGCGCACACCATCGTCAGTTGACCTGCGCAACAACGCTGAGACCGATCCAGAGTGGGCAAAAAACCTCAAGCCCGGTTGGCAAAAAGAGCGACAGAAGAAATTTGGCGAAGCATTTTTAGGTGGTCCGATTGACCCAGCCTTTGTGGACGATGGTTGGACACGGCTCACGCGGAACTTGAAGGCAATGGCCAGCCAAGTAGAAGGTAAAGCACCCGGTTTGGTCCAGATGGCTGATTTTAAAACGATGGAAGACATCAGAGGACTGGTTGACGACGCGGTAAAGGACCCGGAGGTGGCAGAAAAATTAAAGGCTTATTACAACCAATTCTGTAAACGCCCAACTTTCAACGACTATTATCTCGACACATTCAATCGAACCAACGTTGAGCTGGTTGATGTCAGCGCAACACAGGGCGTCGAAGCAATCACGGAGAGCGCTATCGTAGCCAACGGCAAGGAGTATCCGGTCGACTGCATCGTTTACGCCAGCGGGTTTGAGATCACCTCAAGTT
>Ga0213863_10003685_pt1 | contig 10462 bp, 15 predicted proteins | sample PICome_8_FD_160128 | JGI IMG/M metagenome (GOLD analysis project Ga0213863, IMG submission 160128) | Coastal seawater microbial communities near Pivers Island, North Carolina, United States - PICO497 | ecosystem: Environmental > Aquatic > Marine > Coastal | place: USA: North Carolina... | reverse complement strand
CGGTATACAGAAGTGAAACGTAAGATATGAATATAGATCTCCTGAAAAGCTCCCTCACGCTGTCGACTATTAACATGGGTTTTTTCTCTATCAGTTTGGACTCCCAATGTGGACCAAGGATCAAGTATGAAACATACAGAATTAAGAAAATGTACCACATTTTTATTATTGTCGTAGAAAAAAAATAAATCTTCTGAGCATGTAGGAACATAATGAATCTCAAACCAAAAGACGAGAATATTTGCGAAGCAACACCATGTTTTTTCAATTTTAAAAACACAAAAAACTTTTTTTATTTTTTCAGAAACTTTTCAAAGAAGAAAGTGTAGAAAAAAATAATTTTTTTTATTTTTAATTTTGGGAATATTTACACGGAGTAAAATTCTAATAGGTATTATTTAGATATACCCACTATATAGCCCCGTCATTTGATTTGATACATGTATACCAAATTTTAATATTCTAAGTATTTTGGTACTTTTTCAATTTTAAAAACACAAAAAACTTTTTTTATTTTTTCAGAAACTTTTCAAAGAAGAAAGCGTAGAAAAAAATAATTTTTTTATTTTTAATTTTGAGATGACGGGATTTTTCAAGTATACTTGAGTTAAAGATTTAGGGCATACAGGTATAAATGAACTCTGCACTCAAAATTATACCCGGTCACAAGGGTGTGATCGTGGGGAGCCGAGAAGACATGATACAGCGGACACTTCGACAGAGTCGCGTAAAACTCGCGACTAAATATATGTGGAATCCAAATCATATGACGTACATGACGGTGCATTACCTTCCCGACGGAACTCCATATAATGCCATGACGTTAAAGAATAAAATATCTCGATATGATAAGGATGCGGACATGTGTCTCGCTAAAAGTTCACCCCCCGACAAAACAGAAACGTAAAACGTGGAAGTTTGCGGCTGAATTTCTGTGGCGTAAGAGATTCGCAAAAAGTCAAGGTGAACTTGGTTCTTGGACTCGAGATCAGTTAATAGAACTCGGTCCAACATTTGTAAAGTTAGGCCAAATTGTATCAACGCGCGCAGACCTTTACCCTGTAGAGTTTACACGAGAGCTTGAATCTTTACAGGATAATGTCCCACCGATAGACGAGGGATGTGTAAAAGATGTTGTAAATGCGAACAATGTATTTTCAGAGTTTGAATATGTACCATTTAAATCGGCGAGTATAGGTCAAGTACACAAAGCTAAGTTATTGGATGGACGCGAAGTTGTAGTGAAGATAAAACGTCCCAATATTTATGATATAATGAAACGCGACACTGATAATATAGTGGATGTCGTGAACTTTTTAGAAAAGGTGGGCATAGACACGGGTGCGACTTCTGGTCGTGTACTCGAAGAGTCCATCGATTACCTATTATCTGAATCTGACTATGTGAAAGAGATGAATAATGCGAACCGCATGCGACGCGCGTTTAAGAGTGTGAAATGGGTAAAAATACCACGCGTGTATCGCGAACTGTCGAGTGAAGACATGATAGTCATGGAATATGTAAAATCAGAAAAACTTACGGAAATGCACGACGAAAATGTAAACCCCAAAAAGGTGTGTGAAGCGCTCATCACATCTTATGTGATTCAAACCATGGAAAAGGGACTCTTTCACGCCGACCCACACCCAGGAAATATAGGTTTTTCTAAAAATGGTAAACTCGTGTTTTATGACTTTGGTCTTGTGATAGATATATCTGATGAACTCAAAGAAGGTTTCCAAGACCTGTTTAAATGCATCATAAATAGGGACACAAAAGGTATAGTACAGACACTAATCAACCTAAATGTAATAGTTCCGACGACGGGTGATACCAGTGACATTGAAATATTTTTCAAGACTGCACTGAACTATCTCGAGACACTCGATGGTGGGAGTTTCAAGAATGATATTCTCGAAGATGAGATACTCTTATCTCTTGCACAGAAGAAGCCATTCACGATTCCTACATCATTCGTGTATCTCGCGAAAGCATTTTCTACTGTGGAAGGTACGTGCATAAAACTCGACGAAAATTTCAATTATTATGAATACCTTGAACCCATGATACGCGAACAATTCATGGATTCTTTCGATATTCAAGATGTGTTTTCGACATCATTTGAAATGCCTTCGCGTATAAAAAACATAAGCACAGCTGTCCTGGGCTTGGAAGAGTCCAGGGCATCTATGAAAAGATCGTTAGAAAAGACGAGAAAGGAAATGCGTTACGCGCAGTATAGCGTGTTATCTGCGGTTATAGCTGGGAACATGGTAGAACACTTACCTTCTTTTACATTATTGTCTGTGCTGAGTGCGTGGTTCGCGTTTACTTCTTATAAAAGTCGATAGAAACCTCCTCTTTTGGTTTCTTTTCTTCGGCAAAGAAAGCTTTGTGGCTTTCCAAAATCTCACGGGATCGAGTCTTTTCACCCTCTGCGATTTCGGAAAGGCGCTCACGAATAGACGTAAAATCGTCCATTCGCTGCTTCTTCATCTTTTTTCCGTACTTCTTGAACTTCTTTCGAATCGCGTTTATGTTAGCTTGGGTCGAGGCAATAGAGAGCATGTTAATATAACATTACAAATTAATATTCAATCTTTTCAACTTTTCTTCGAATTCACGCCTTTCACCCGGTGATTCAATCTTTTCACCGGTGGCGATGGCCCTGATTTCAGGTCCAGTTAAATGCATGGCATCCGTGCGGAAATCCTTGAATGCCTCCATCGTGACGGGGACGAGGGGTTTGACCAGTTCGTAAATCGCATTAGCATATTCGCGAATTTCCATTTGGGCGTGTTCATCCATGCGTAGATGAAGGTAATGCATGAGATTGTGAAGGTTGATCTTCCAATAGAATTCCGTGTACGTCGATTGTGGAAGGTTACCACGCGCTTGTTCTCTACACGTACCTCTATCAAGAAGGTCTTGGTATAACTCAAAAGATTCACTGAGTTTTTCGGAAACCTTTGATGAGAGTTCTTCTCCGACATCTACGACACCCTCTGAACCTTGATTGTTTACTTTGGATTGTCCGCGTAGAACGTCTGGTTCGTAGTATTGTGTCGGAACGACGGAGTATCTGGCGGAGAGTTCGTTGATGCTGGCCATGCGGTGGCGCATATGCTGTCGAGCGATATAGATGGGCATCTTGATGTGAAACTTGAATTCCACCATTTCGAAGGGTGTTGTGTGCCAGTGTCTAAGGAGATATCGAATAAGTCCGCGGTCTCCTCGCGAGGTTTTAGTCCCATCTCCATACGAGACTCGGGCGGATTGTACGATGGCCGCATCCACATCTTCCCGAGGCATGTGGTCAACGAGGCGAACAAATCCGTGATCCAAGACATCTTTCTGCATGTTATTCTAAATATGCACTCATTTCCTTAAGCAAAGATATTACATTACCTAAGTCATACACGAGTATCACTTATATTAAGTACATAAAATGGCGGAGGCAACCATATTTGATAAACTGATGGCGCGCGTTGAAATTTCTGTGAAAAAGGTGAGTGTGTGGGATGGTTCACCACTCGAAGGTATTCGGAAAATGAGTGCTGATGCGATCGGATTTGAGGGTGAGGCGCTTCTATTCACCCTCTGCAAAAAGCATGGCATAGACGTTGAATGGGACGGAAACAAAAACATTTCAAAGAAGGGTTCTTCTGATAAATCATATGATATGTTGATACACGGTAGAACGGTTGAAGTGAAGACGGCTCGAATGGGCGAAAGTTTCGCTTTTCAACACGAGTGTTTGCGAAACGACAATTCCCCGGATTTCTGGGTTTTTGTTGATATTTCGCCGCATGACACAAACTTCACAGTTATCGACTCGTATGATCTCACGACTAAGCATCCGATATTAGCGCGCACGGCGCATTCTAGGAAAAAAACAAACGATGTATATAAACTGGATACTAGTCTATGTGTACTCAATAGGGGTATTAACTCCGAGATAACATTAAGAATCGCGCATGGTGATTCAGACGACGCATTTGGGCCTTGGCTTCGTCGGCGTATTCAACCATTATCTGTCATCGAAGAAATTGATGAATTATCGACGCTCTTAGATTCAAAGCTGAGTTTGTTGACTTGAAGCTCTCCTTAGGCCAATCAATTTGCTTAGCTTTTTTAACAAAAGACTCGACGTCTCTTTTGAAAAATATACCGTACCCCTTCTTACCCGGTAATTCATCGAATGTATCGTACACTTTCATGTTGTTTTCACCGAAGCATGTAGATGGTAGATACACGTGACAGTTTCCTATCATTTTTACATTTCTTCTAGATGCTACAGTGCCCCCATCTGATATGGAGTACACGCACACGTCTTCACTATCTACCTTTTTTATTTCAAACTCCTCATTGTTTGTGTGTTTAGACCATATTTGAAAAACCCCGTTTATTTTAGTCTCATTTCCATCAGGCATGTGGAACATCCCACTCAATTTTTCGCTGTGAATGAGGTTATATCCCTGTACTCGTTTTCTAGGTGACCCTCTACCATCACTTTCAAATAATTGTGGTAATATGAAAGCCACATAATCCGCGAATGCGTACGAGTGATTTATGAAATTTAGTGCCATGTGTCCCCTCAACCCAAACGGTGGGTTTCCTATGACCGCGTACTTCAAAGTTGTATCTGGTGGAGTCCAATCTAGAAAGTCGGATTTGGTTACGCCATCACATCTTGGTTCTATGTCTAGACCTATCTTTTTGTGTGACAGTGCATTGAAAAAACTCCCATCGCCCGCGGATGGTTCAATGAACGTGTATTCATCAGGATTTACACCCGTGACATGGAAGAATGTATCTATACATTTTTTTGCCATACCTCGTGGAGTAAAAAATTGATCCTTCGATTTATGTGTATACTCACTGTAATCTATATTCTTTCCGAGTATTTTGAGTAAATCAAATTCATAATTGGATGGAACATCTTTTAACAGAATCCATCTATTTACTGTACCAGACACTATATTTAGTTTCTTAGCTATCTCAGAGACACTATATGTTTCCAGACATTCCTCTAGTAGCTTAAATGACATCTGTATTTTAAACACTTTATATCCTTAAACTTTTTAATTCCATGACATCCTTTCTTTGAGGCGCCTTAGTAAATAAGGTGCGAGTTCATATAGATTACCTACCGGTACATATCTATACTCTACGCCTATTTTTTTACCCATTCCCAACAATTGCGCTGTGACGTATCGGTCTTTGTCAAATTTTGTCGCGTATCGGAGTGATGGTGCATTATGTGTCGCCAAAATAGTGTGTGTATGTGGACACACGAGCGTGTATGTCATGGCTTTTTTGTATTCGTTGTCGACGTCAGCTTTGGTATCAAATAAACCTTTTTGGTTTCTCAAGTATGCACCTCTCACGAGTTTCACACCGAGTTTAAATGAATCCCTGTGTGCTCCTTCTATATCACGTAAAAGTTCTTCCATGGCGTCACGTCTATACATCTGGTATGTTTTATACACGTGTACATCATCTTTTGTATTGTGTTCTCCCATCAGGTCATAACATATGTCTGGGTACAACACATCTTCGGCGTCTATGCATACCTTAACACCGCGCGTTTTCGCATGTTTTATGACATTATGTGCGCAATCTCTTGCATCTATCTTCGATTCTCTCGATCCAAAACTCGTGAGTTTTATGGCCGACATAGATCCGACGGGGAGTGCCGCGATGATTTCTTTAGTCGTTTCGGTGATGTGAAACGCTTCGGATAATCTACAATTTTCTTTTGCGTAGTCAACCATGACTTTCTCGCCTCGCCTGTGTAACATTCGAATTACACGTGGAAGTTCGGTGAATGTTGCCGCATATCTGAGCATTAATCATTAAAGATATTTTTTTGTATCGGTCCATCTCGCGTTTATATTTTTCTACGAGGTTTTGCATTCTTTCGCGAGCTCCTCTATACTTTTATAATACCTTTTTAAATCTTTCATAAATCTCTTGTTTTTCTCGAGACACTCACACTCTGGTTTGTTAAGGTAAATCCATGCGAGATTTGATTTAGAATAACGCGTTTCTTTTTGGTTTTGGTTTGGTTTTCTAGCCACGAGTTTTTTATTTTTTATGGTTTTCTTGAGTGGTTCCACACGTTTTGTGAAACTGATGGCTTGCATCACTGTATCCGCGAGGTCATCTTTCTTTTTGGATTCTTTGAATATAGGAAGCCAATGTGAATTCACGGGATTGCTATTCAAAAAGGCTTCACACCTCTCAATGGATACTTTTTTTCGTTTGAGATACTGTGCTTTACCCGGACCACATACATCGGGAATCTTAAATTTTGCATCATAAATTATTGTTTCTGAATTGGGTGATTTTATCACAAAGTATGCATGTAAAAAGTTCTCGACCATTTTCATTTTCTTATTTCTGTCGGGTTGTTTCTCTATAAGAATTATGTTTGAATCGAGTACCCACGGCCGTTCGTCTAGATGTTTTCGCATGGACACAAATAATCCGTCTTTATGCTCAGGTGGTACACCTGAAACATCCCAGTTCACGACGAGATTGGATGTTTCCTCGAATTGACACATGGCCAAATTTCGTATACCGACATCTATACTCAAAATCATTAATTTAAAGAAAAATTATTTCTTTATATATATAAATGAAGAACAGACAGATTAACACAATAGCTGTGATTGTATCACTGGTCGTCGTGGCATACTGGCTGTATACCATTCGACGTGAAAAATTGGAGGGTAAGGATTCTAAGGCGGTGAAATACATCAAAGAAGCTTCCCCAGAAAAGTTTATCAACCCATTCATCGTCTATGGTATGGCGAAGGAGTTAACTGAAGATCAAGAAAAACTCGCGAAGATAATCCCACTCGTGAAGTCAGGTGACCGCGAAGAATTGATCGCGTACCTCGAGTCTTTGTAAATGTATTTTTGTTTTTAGTGGTCACAGTACACCACAGAGAACAAAAATGTAATTTAACGTCGCATACCGGGCATTTTCATTTTAGAAAAGTTCGCGGTCTTGAGTCTGTTTTGACCAGCTGGGGACATACCCATCATGGCCACGGCGATGATTATCATCACACACGACAGCACAGCGCCAATGATCGCAAATTTCATGGGACCGGTGACTGCACCAACCACGCCCGATACCGCCTCACCAGCCGATTCAATGGCTTCGGCGGTCCCGCCAGCCTTGGACGCAGCGGTGGCTTCACCCGTGGCTATGATTTCGTTTGCCATTTTGTTGGTCGTGACAGCCGAGAGTAAGTTCTTCGCGACAGCTTGTGCCGCGAGATCGGCAGATATGTTTTGTTTGAATGTCAGGGTTTCACCGTTAAAGCAGTATACTTCACCAATGTTAATTGTTTGGTCCTGAATATTAACAGCTTCATTTATCGTTTTCGTGAGGTTATTGGTTTCGAGATTAGTCTTCACGATGTTTTCTATTTCTGTGTTAATCGTTTGGTTGACGTTTTGTCTATCACCGAATTGCATGTTCCCCATCTGTGTTTGCTTATCGAGTGCCGCTCCCGCCTGTGCTTGAAGTTCGTTCACGATATCATTTTCAACGGATTGGAAACTTTCTGTAATTTGTTCAGTCGTCGCCATAAAACTTGATGTAATCTCTTGACTGGTAGTTATATTACACCCGACAGATTTCAATATATTGAGTTCCATACCTTGAATGTTCTGCATGGTGTTTTCATTGATGGAATCGTTATTGGTCACGGCATTATACATGACATCATTCACAACACTCATGTTGAATTCCTGATTGATGGTACTGCTTCCTCCACCACCCATGTTGTTTGTTTTGTGCTGAGAAAAAAATAAGACTTAAAGACTACCATTTCCTTTAATGCATGTGGTGTTGGTGGTGTTGTCATCCGTTTGAAGGTGAAACTTTGAAACTCCCCTATAAATACGACGATAAACGTAGTAAATTTTATACATGCGGTGGATTCTGTTCTTGGAGTTGCATGAAAAGATACGCCATAGATAAATACGGAATTACGCGTGGGGGTATCATATGCAGTAACATTATCATTATGCGAAAAAAGTTATACAACAAACTTGGTTCAATCACAATAGCACCTCTACGTGAAAGACTTGACGTGTTTGGTGGGGACCTCACTATAGAAGAATTTAGGAATAATAGCGTCGTCGACAAAGAAAAACCTAAAGAAATAGACATGAAACCTCATGAAGACCGGTTAATACCAATTATTTCAAACACAAAAAAGATGGATGAAATAAAGAGTGCATCCGGTAAAAACGAGACACTCAAATTAAAAAGAGATAAACCACTCAAACGAAACCAGAACAATCTTGAATCAGCACTTGGACTCATCATTAAGCCCAAACCTTAAAATTCGACGTTGTTTATTAGTAGGTTTCGATTTGGGTATATTTTTTGTGATCAAACTATCTATCCAGGTCTCTCCATCGTATGCTTTCCAACGAATACCATACTTATCTATGACCTTCCGACATAGAACACACGGAAGTGATACACCTTCACCATAACTGGTCTCTCTGTGTATCACTAGCGTACCAAACTTACGTTTAACCCAAGCCGCAAATTGATGACCTCGGTTTCCTCGTTTGAAACATTCACGTTTTAGTGTTTTTATCATTCGCCTTTCGGCGCAACATATACAATCACTCTCGAAAGTGGCGAAAGTGACGCGTCGTGTAAGTTGTGACAACCGGATAGCGCGGCATTATTACCTAATCATACATACATCGTTCCTTTTAATAGAGTTACAATTATCACATGAATGTCCTTCAAAAACGAAACAACATGTGTCACATTCATTCAACACTCGTATGTTTCTTTTTACAAGTTTATCTTGTGAATGTAAGATTAGGTCTTTCACTGTGTAAATTCCATACATAACCATTGTTTCCAGATTTGGAAATTTCATCCTATTTACCAAAGCAACCACAACCTTTAGTTATCTTTAGCATCACGGAGAAGCTGTCGATCATAGGTGGAACCATCTTTTTGAGGACAACTTCCAATTCGGAATCTTCTTCACCTTCATCAATTTGCTCTATCAAAGAGTAAATCAAATCAAGAACGAGTTCTTTCTTCTCTGGGCCCTTGAGTGTCTTGATGCTGTTGACTTCCATCATCAAGTTGGAAACGATACCACAGATGTTTTCCTTGTTAACACCCGTTTTCTTGTATCGCGCGGTCAACATCTTGACACGTTCCGCGACCTTCTTCGCCTGTGGGGACTTGTTGTCGTATCCATCAAGGATGGATTCTGGTGTGGAGCTCATTTATGATGTATACAGAAATAAATTCTTTAACAATTGTAATGGATGCAGACGACATCATAATATTCACTGCGACATCTCTTGGTGTATATCAAATGATACGCGAATTCACTGACGTGTACAACATGAAGAAAGTTGGTAGTTACACACCGGAATACATAATATCTGGTATAGCTACGAGTATGCTATGGGGAATTTATCAGTACAGAAATGGTTCAAAATACTACGCTATGTACTCTCTAACAGGTGTGTTACTTGGTCTCTACACACTCGCACAGATTCGACGTTTGACGGAAGACGAGCCTCAAATGTTGTTTCCGACGTAAGCTTACCCACAAATTGTAATATTTTACATTTTTCTTCGAAAGTTAATCTTCCTGTCTTTTGCATCACATAAGACAGGAGCATTAAGATGATTCGAATTGAATCGACCACATGCATATCTATTTTTTACAAATTTTAAAAAGTAACAATTTTCCTTCGTCTGAAATATTTAACATAAATCTCGCATAGAACTGTTCAGCCGTGAGCTGTGTACCATCAAGATAGGTGATCATATTTTTAGATTTTCTGAAAGTGTTGAGTGCGTCGTAATGTTCGGCACACCAGCGTTTTAATTTATCTATGTGTGGTTGTGAGCGATTTATTATTTCTTCTCTCGCATCTTTGCCCGCTGAAAACTGAATCTTGTACTCTATGTAATCGTCTATTTCGATAAAATCACCTGCGGTTTTTTCTGGGGGTACGATTTGTGTATCAGACGCGACAGCGTCAATCAAGATTTGTTTGAGCTTTTCGAGTTCGTACTTTTTAATATAAAATTCTTCTGTGCCTTCTATGTTACCAGATTTCTTTGCACTCAACCCACTTAATGCGGCAAATATAGAACTGATGCAACACAATACACACACCAATATCAAAAAGATAATTCGCTTATCCATCTAATGTAATATGAGATTAAATTTGCTGACCCATTGGTCCTGGCGATGGTCTATAGTTAGACATTATCGCGTTTGGTTGGATACCCCCTCGCTTCAATGCTGGCATTTTCACACCACGGCGCTTCATCATCAAGTAAATTGATGTTATCAACAAAAGTATGTGACCCAACAACGAAACAATACCAAAGTTTCGAGCCGACTTATCAGCGGTGCTACTACACTCATTGGTCATGGCC
>Ga0213863_10003679_pt1 | contig 10469 bp, 10 predicted proteins | sample PICome_8_FD_160128 | JGI IMG/M metagenome (GOLD analysis project Ga0213863, IMG submission 160128) | Coastal seawater microbial communities near Pivers Island, North Carolina, United States - PICO497 | ecosystem: Environmental > Aquatic > Marine > Coastal | place: USA: North Carolina... | reverse complement strand
ATTGATGCGGGGTGGAGCTGGTGGCTGCGCCCCGTATTTATGTACCCACTTGTTTTTTGAGTTCCCCTAGCTATTACCGGCAATAACAACCACTACTATTCTGAGATATGCAGTTCAAAACTATTGCCCATGTAAAAACATGTTATCCGGAAAAGTTTGGGGTTCCCAGACAGCCCGGGCTAGTAGATGAGGCATGGGGAGAGCTGGTTTTTGAGCCTGACTTTAGAATTACAGACAGTGTTCGTGAACTTGGAAATTTTTCCCACCTTTGGGTGATCTTTGTTTTTCACCAAGCCATACGTGAGGACTGGAAAGCTACTGTCCGCCCACCTCGACTTGGGGGTAATGAGAAGGTTGGTGTGTTTGCGAGCCGTTCCCCTTTCCGGCCCAACCCCATTGGCTTATCCTGCGTGAAGCTCGAACACGTTGACCTCGCTCAAGACGAGGCTCCTGTCCTCCGCCTAAGTGGCGTCGATCTGGTGGACGGCACCCCTATTCTGGACATCAAACCTTATATTCCTTACGCAGATTCACTCGCCCATGCCCAAGGAGGGTTTGCTAGTGAAATGCCAGTAAAACGCAGAGTGCTATGGGCGGATGCTGTGGATACAGAACTTGATGAGGCCACAAAGTCGTTGATCCAAAATACCTTGGCACTCGACCCCCGTCCCGCCTACCAACAGGATGCCGCTAGCCGTGAGTACGGCTGCTTGATTGCAGGATGGAATGTAAAGTGGGTTGTCGACGAAGATGCTATTGTAATCTCGTCTTGCCACATTGTCTGATGATAAATGCCACCACGCCGCAACCTATGAGGTTATAAACAAGGTCCCACCCTGTATTATTATAATCTCCCACATTGGTCTCCGGTATGGTCAGGGTGGCGATAAACTCCACCACCTCGTTGAGCGCTCCAAAACCCATACCGGCTGTGGCACAAAGCACACAGAGGCCAAAGGTTGGCTCTGGATTCTCACCGGTTTGTTTCTTGATGTTAGATCTCATGATCTGCCAGCAAACCCATGTCGTGATTCCAAATCCGTAAGCGTGGACAATCTGGTCATATTTCAACCAATCCCGGATAATCCACCAGGAATAAAGCACTGGCTGAGAGCCGTTTTGCGTTAGGCTCTCCGGCACATAAACCAAGCCGCCTGCCATATGGAGCATCCCCCAACAGCTCATCCCCCACAGAACTCCATCGGTAAAATGAACCTGCCGGTGGACTAGTACCAGGCTTGTGATCAACACAACCATCACCACGATATAGAATACGAACTCGATATTGCCCTGCCCAATCGCAGCGAGGATAGCGATAAGCATGTAAAGGGCACTGAATAGAATCAATGCCGGGCTAAACCGCGCGCTCTGCTGCTCATCCATAAATTATAACAAATTGTCACCTGATAACTTACATGACTTTTTTCCATCGCAGAATAAGAAAAATTCGTTAAGTTACATTACACAGTAGATTGCACATGAAATATCGCTCACTGATTTTTGATTTTGATGGCACCATCGCCGATACTCTCGATGAGGCCCTCAAAATCTATAATCAAATGGCAGATGAGTATAACTTGCGTGTTATAGAAGACGATGAAGTGCACTACCTTAGGCATATGAAACTGGGTGATTTTCTTGATCACTTGGCCGTCCCTAAAAGGCTTTTGCCTAAATTACTCTACAAGGGCACTCGTATGTTGAAGTCACGTATTCATCACCTGCCCTTGATCAATGGTATGGGGGATATCCTGCCACACCTCAGTGAACGGAGTGAGCACTGTGGCATTCTAACCTCAAATTCCGTTGAAAATGTTGAGTTGTTTCTTGAGCATCACGGCATGCGTGATTGTTTTTCATTTATCTCATCAACATCGAAACTAACTGGCAAGGCCAAGCATCTCAGCTCCATTTGTAGAACCTTCTCTATTGAAGCGGATGACATTATCTACGTTGGCGACGAAATTCGCGATATTAAGGCCGCAAAAAAAGCCGGTGTTCCAATCGCGGCCGTAGGTTGGGGATTTAATTCTCCGGAGGCACTGGTGGGCGCCAACCCCAACTTTCTCTTTCATGAGCCCTCAGAACTAAACGTCCTGATTGAATAGTTTTATTGGAGCCTACTTGCTGAGCAACATCTTGATACCAAATATCAGCAACACGATACCAAATATCCGCGTGAGATATTGATTGCTCAGTTTGTGCATCAGGTCCGTTCCAAACCAGGCAGCTAGCGCGGCTGCCGCTGCCGCGAGTGCAACAACACGCCAGTCGATGAGGTCCTCCTCTTTTCTTAAAGATGTGTTCAGGGTGGCGACTAGAGCAACAATAACGATGACAGCCAGGGAAGTTGCTACCGCTTTTTTTTGTTCAAAGCCCAAAGCAGTAACGAATGCCGGCACCATCACAATACCACCTCCCACTCCACACAATGCGCCTAACAAACCGGCTACAATACCGGTAAAAGCCGCAATGATTAAAGTTTTCATGATGCAATGATGACCTGTATCAGGAAGTGCAAACCTTAGCTACCAAGCGATGTAAAACAATACGATCATCCAAGCCGGAGCTCACCAGTGACTTGTCAGCTGCCAGGCAGGCCTTCATAGCATCCGCTAATTTATTAACTCCAAATGCTTTTGCATTCTGGCTCGCCAAAAACATGGGATAAGCATTTACTCCCCCCGCCTTTTTCTGGGGCAGCCAGGCGCGCTCGTTTGCCGGCAAGCCATCCAGCGCACTGGCATACTGCCGGTAATTATTAGTAGGCACATTACGCCCTTGGCTAACAACTGCAGACATGAACAAGTTGCGTACTGTAGGGATAATGGATGCCCTCAAAATACCAATCGCACTTTCTTTACGGGCGAGTTGCTGATCGATGAGCTCAAACGCACGTCCGGCATTCTTGGTCTGAAGAGCATTGCCAATTTCAAAAACAACACCGGCGTGACTCAGTGGCACGAGTTTCCGCACATCTTCCTCGGTAATCTCACGACGCTCATCCAAATAGACGTCAAGTTTATCGAGTTCACTGGCGATCTGCCGAGTATCCACTCCAGCAAGTGTAATAAACAAATCGAGTGCATAACCTGAAAAACTTAAGCCCAATTCCGCCGCCTTGTTCTTTACAATCGGGATCATTTCCTGCTGCCAACCGTCTCGACCAACATCGGGCTTATCAAAAACTTCGATATTTGCCGCCTTGTTGAGAAACTTGTAAAAGCGACGACCTTTATGAATGGCAGTACTACTGAGCAAAAAATGTACCTCTTCAGGTAGCCCCTCCTCGAGACACGTAATCAGCGCTTCCGTTCCCTCCTTGGCACGTTCCGCTTCACTGGTGCGGTCACTACCAAGAAAGTTGGCGTTTTTGAGCCATACTGTTTTGCCGCCTCCAAAAAACGGGAGTGTTTGCAGAGCTTCGATAACCTTACTGCATGCGATATAGGCATCTTCAGCATTACCAACCACGCCATCTATCGTCTCCTGGGAAAAATCATCTCCACCCTCAGGCTTAAGTTTCGTGTAGAGGGCAAGTGCTGCCTCCGCCACGCTACCTTCATCCGAACCATATATGACATGCACTTGACTCACGTTTTGGAGAATCAGAAATGAGGTAACAAGAAGCAAGTTCGAAAAGTGGTGTAAACATCACACGGACCCATGCCACCCAAATGGGGGGTAGACAGCAGCGGCCATGCCATTAGCATGAAAGCCGATTCGTGGAGCACAAACTTTGCGAAAAAAATTGTAACATTCGTTGCCGCGTCTAGGTATTTTAGACTACTCATTCACCCCAATTCCCATCTACTCATAAGATATGTCTCTGCGTAAAACACTCCTTATCGGCCTCGCCGTCCTCACAAGCCTACCCATAGTAAGCGCTGAACCGGCCAAACCACTAAAAGCTCTGCTGATCGCCGGTGGCTGCTGCCACGATTACGCACAGCAGCACAAAATCATCTCCAAAGGCCTGCAAAACCGTGCCAACATACGTGTAGACGTTATTTGGACTCCGGATAAGTCCGTTGACCCTCCGTTCGATTTCTTCAAGAACCCGGACTGGGCCAAAGGTTATGATATCGTCATCCATGACGAGTGCGCTGCCGGCAACAAGGATCCGGAAGTTATTGCCAATATCCTCAATACCCACAAAACCGTTCCTGCAGTCCAACTTCATTGTGCCATGCACTCATACCGCGTTAAAGAGTGGGCCCAACACATCGGCCTTCTCTCTAACCGCCATGGACCTCACGTGCCGCTTACCGTAGAAATCGTTGACCAGGAGCATCCCATTACCAAAGGCATGAACGGTTGGGTCACCGGTAAGGAAGAGCTCTACAATAATGCCGAAGTCCACGACGCGCACCCACTGGCAATGGGAACCCAGACCTACAACAAAGGTGGTAAGCAAGTCACAGACTCAGCCATCGTAGCGTGGGTCAATACCAAGCACGGTGCCCCATCCTTCTCAACTTCGCTCGGACACTACAATGAAGTCGTGCAAAGTGAGGAATACCTTAACCTCATCACTCGTGGCACACTCTGGGCATGCGGTAAAATCGATCAGCCTGCCTACATGACTCCCTACACCGGTAAGAACACGATTACTGAAATCCCTGCCAAGCCGGTAAAAAAAAAGCCCTAAAGGATAACGGGGTCAGCAAAGCATCAGGTCAAGGGTTGGGCTCCCAGCCAGCCAATGCTATCCTTGTCAAAGTCACTGCGCAGTCGACTCAGACAGGTGCTGGTAATCATACTTGGAAGGCTGTTGATAGCGACCCGAAGACCCGCTGGTGTGCGAGCTCGGAGCAGAAACCTGCCTGGCTCCAAGTGTCCTTTGAAAAGCCCGTCACCCTGAGTGGAGCGGAAATCGAGTGGGAGATGCGCAACCAGTGGATGCAATACAGCATCGAGACCTCCGCGGATGGCAAAAGCTGGTCCAAGGTATTTGACGCTTCCAAGAATACCACAAGCGGCACCCGCAGGGACAAATTCTCTGCTACCGGCGTGCGTTTCCTCAAGCTCAACATCCTCGCTCAGCAAAACAAACTTTGGCCCAGCCTATGGGAAATCCGTCTTTATGATACGGATGGTAAAAAGCTACCCGTCTTCCCCCGCCTGGAAAAACAACAACAAGCCAGCTCCCCTGCCAAGGACTACAAAAAATCCGGCAACTACCCCCCTCACCCGCACCGCTTGAGTGCCGCACAGGAAGCTGAGCTTCTCAAGGACGTCACCGTGCCTGAGGGTTTCACAGCAAGCTTGTTTGCTCCATGGCAGATGGCCAACTACCCCACTTATGTAGCCGCCGCCCCAAATGGTGACCTCTATGTATCCTCTGACGGCAACGGCTCTGTCGGTCGTGATCCCGGCCGCGGCCGCGTGCTGCGCCTACGCGACACCGATAATGATGGTCGAGCCGATGAGGTAACCGAGTTCGTCAAGGATATCGACTCCCCGCGCGGTCTACTTTGGGATCATGACCGCCTCTATCTACTTCATCCGCCGCACATCACCGTCTTCCACGACAAAGACGGAGACGGTATTTCCGAGTCCAAGGAGAGACTCATTTCTGACATCGCCTTTGGTTACAAAGACCGGCCTGCCGACCACACCACCAATGGTCTGGAAATGGGACCCGACGGCTGGATCTACATCGCTGTGGGCGACTTCGGCTTCATGAAGGCCACTGGTAAAGACGGCCGTAGTTTGCAAATGCGCGGTGGTGGTGTGGTGCGCTTCCGCCCGGATGGAACTGGTATGGAAACCTTCTCAGACGGAACTCGTAACACCTACGGGATTGCCATCACGCCCACACTCGACCTCTTCGCCAGAGACAACACCAACGACGGGGGTGGTTGGAACGTGCGCATGCATCATCTCTCGGGTCTTGAGGATCACGGTTACCCACGCCTCTACATGAACTTTGCGGATGAAACCGTAGCTCCCCTTGCCGACTACGGTGGCGGCTCAGGCGTTGGTGCCTTCTACCTAGGCGAGCCCGGTATTCCCGCAGCTTGGAACCACCGCCCCTACACCTGCGACTGGGGTCGCCAAGGCTCCTACCGTCACATCCTCGAGCCCAATGGCGCTACCTTCAAGGAAACCGCCAAGCCAGAAATACTGATCAAAATGTCCCGCCCTACCGATGCTGACGTCGATGGCTTGAGTAATATTTACCAAGCTTCTTGGAAAGGACCTGCCAGTTTCAGCTGGAAAGGTCCTGAGCATGGATACATCGCTCGTGTCTCTCCCACCGGTTACCAACCAAGCCCCTTGCCCGACTTTACCAAACTTACAAACAAGGAGCTCATTGACCTGATCCGCAGCTCTCCCAGCCATGTGCGCTCACTCACTGCCCAGCGCGCTCTGCTGCGTCGCTCTGACAATGATGAAACCAACAAGGCGTTACTCCAAGCGGCGCAGGACAGCTCACTTGCACTCGGCAAACGCATTCTAGCCCTCTACGCCATCACCCAAAGAGGTGTCGATAGCCAGCACAGCCAAGCCGTGCTCGATCTCGTGCTTCCCGCATTTGCCACCTCCCCAGCGGATGACCCCATCATGCCATTTGTCACCCGCGCATTGGGTGATCTGGCAATTGATGCCCGCACTGCGGGCAAGCCCGGGCCTACACCAGCAAGCTTCCTGAAGGTTCAACTGCAAGCCTCCCAGCCTCGTGCCATTCTTGAGGCAATTATTGCGGCCACTTTCCAGGCTAAAACCGAACTTGCCGAAGACATCGCCACTCACCTCTCCAGCAAGGACCCCCTTATTGCTCATACTGCTTTCCAGGCCCTTGCCAAGCTGGGGACCCACGAGGTAGCACTAGCCAAGCTAGACTCAGATGACCCAAACACGCGTAATGGCGCAACACGCGCCTTGATGCGCATGCACAAGAAGGAGGTTGTTGATGCCTTGTTGGCAAAACTTGCCACGCAAGCCGATCCCGCTAAGCGCAGTTCCATTCTCGCCACTCTTGCCCGCCTCTATCAGCGTGAGGGAGAATGGAAGGGAGACTCGTGGAGTACTCGCCCAGATACCCGCGGTCCCTACTACCAACCAGCGACTTGGGAACAATCGGCACGCATTCTCGACAGCCTCAACAAGGTGCTCGAAAACCCCAGCACCACGAGCGAGGAAAACTCTACCCTAGTCTCTCTACTTGGCACGAACCGTATTCAGAATGACCGCGGCTTACAGCGCATCATCACTCTGGCCCAGAGTGATGCCTCACTCCTTCCTACCCTGCTGGCTCAACTCGCGGATAAGGAAAGCATTCCTGCCGAAGCCATTCCCCTGGTGATCCGTGCAGCCAAGAACCCCAAAAATCCTGCCACCACGCATAGTACTGCGATCCGGATTTTACTCACTCTTAATCACCCCGAAGCCTTCGATGCACTCATCAGCTCCTTGGAAGCCTTGATCAACGACGGCAGTGCCAGCAAAATTCGTGAAGACATACGCAAGCTGTTACTCGCCTCGCCCAAGCTCGAGAACTACCTTGATCAATTTACAGCATTGTTCGAACAAGATCCTGGAAGTGCCAAAGGGCGTTGGTCTGCACAGGCACTACTGCAACTCGCCAGTGGAAAGAATATCAGTATCGAAGCTCGTGAGAGCAGCCGCAAAACCATCGCTTCAAACTGGTCGAAGGGAGCTGCACAACAACACAGCCTCATGGAGGCGGCCTTCTGGACCAAAATCCCCTATCTCAACGACCACATCAGCATGATGCTCAGCTCTACTGACGAGGGACTAAAACGACGTGCCCAAGGAGCGGCAAAAAGGCTTGGTATCCAAGCACCGGGTACGGACACAACGCCCAAGATTTCAGGCCTCAACCCCGAGGATGCAGTGAACCAAATTCTCAACTACAAAAAAGGCAACCCCGCACTCGGTGAGGCCATCTATGCCAGGGCGACCTGTAACGCCTGCCACACCGTTAGTGCTGATGAGCCACCCAAGGGGCCTTATCTTGGATCTATCGCCAACATTCTTCAGCCCAAAGACCTTGCCGAGGCAATCATCCTTCCTAACAAGGCAATAGCCCAAGGTTTTAAAACCAACCTCATCACCCTTAAAGATGGCAGCTCTCATATGGGTTTTGTCACCGATGAGGCCGGAGATACGGTCACCATTCGTGATATCACCAGTAAAAAAACCACCTTCAAAAAATCAGAGATCACCCAACGCGACACCCTGCCTACCTCACTGATGCCGGCAGGACTGATGAGCTCTTTCACGGTGCATGAAACCTCAAGCCTGCTGAGTTATATACAGAAACTTGCTAACTAGCTTCATCTAGAATCGCTTTCGGATAGCCATGGAGCCAAAACCCTGTGGGTCATCTTGGGTCTCATACTGCTTACTGCGGTAAGTATGCACGTAGCTGAATTCCCAATTACCACGGCGGATGCCAAACCCGATATATGCCTCACCAACCAATGGCTCCTTGTCGACTCCGGTATCATATTCCCTGAAAACCGGGCCATCCAGGGTGATATCATGAAAAACCGCACTTCCGCGCGCTCCGATCATTCCGTAGACGGACCATCTGTCCTCATTGCTTTCACCATTGGTAAACAGGCGCTGCGTGTGCGCTGTCTGTGTGAGGCGCGGGTCGGAAAATTCTACCGGTAAATTCCAGCCAACACGTATCAGTCCCCCAACGTGAATATCTGTTAGGTAATTGCCAAGCGATATACCGGTTTCATGAAATCCATCGATTTCCAAATCCATCGGTAAGTCGGCATCCTCCAGTAAATGCCAGCGCCGCTTTTGGTTGAAAACAATGTTCAAGGTTGGCTCATTGGGCATTTGGCTGTCCCAGCCTTCGAATTTATCCAAGTTGCGAATATCGTGAATCCAATCTTGAGTTTCCTCAGCGAAAGCGTGTGGACCCACCGTGCCTATGGATATCTCTACAGAATTAAGAGTGCGCTGATCACGGGCATGCACGGAAAAACCCACTCCTAGCCAGCCTACATAGGGCCTTTCTCCGGGAGGTGGCACCGTAGCTTCCCTGGTTTCCGGGGTAAACATGAGTTGGGTTAGTGCAAAACCGTAACTGTATTCAACCTCCGAGGGCCGATTATGACCCCAAATACTTCTCATAAGCTCAGAGCTGTCTTCTCCACCGCTCAGAAAATCAAGACCCCGCTGAATAAATTTGATATCTACAGCCGGTTTTCCCGGAGTGATGTAGGAAAGTCTTCCTCCTGATGTATAGTTTGCGTCCTCACCATTGAAGAGGTCATTTTCATAGTAGAATGTCAGGTAGCTTTTGTCGTTCGTTTGCCGCTCTTCGGCACGGAGCTTCGAGACGCCGTTCACAAGAAACAAACACATCGGTAACAATGTGTAGCAAAATCCTAGCTTACGTAAAAGAGGGATGCCCAACATGGAATGTGGAAGAATATTAAACCTTTATTGTTATAGAGGAGGCACAATAAGCTCATCCCCAACCTTAACATCAATAGATCCACCGGGAAATGAACCAGGCAAGGGATCTGCAAAATAGTTGCCATCAATATCAATTCTTGAAACTTGGAGGCGACCAATAATTCCGCTGCCCTTCCTGATGCCAAGCTCTTGACCCTCACGCACATGGTCCCTCATTTTCACGTCCAGAACGATAACGTATATGCCCTGGTCCTGAGCCACCTCTTTGACCTGTGCCATTAATGTGGCTTTTTGAATCAGCTTTGCTCGGCGCTTTTCTGAGTCCTGCTTGCCAGCTTCCCTCTCAACCAATGCCATTGTCTCCTCCTCGGCTTGCTGACGCTTTTTTTGTTCTGCCTCAAGTTGCTCGATGAGCAGGCGGTTTTGCTGCTCAAGCTCAGTCAGTTTTTCCTCGGGAACAACCTCCAGTGTTTGTGCTACTTGAGCAGCGGGGCCATAGTCTTGCCCATTACGTAGACGCGCGATCTCTGCTTGCAGACGAATATTCTCCTCCATTAATGCTTCAGCACTTACTCGACGGCCATCCTCCGCCTCACCGTTCTTCATCGCACTGTATGATAAAAACAAGGCTGCTATCAGTATCGCAGCTGTTGAACCAAGTAAAATGTGCGTGATATTCATGGCGCTCATTTGAACCCAATAATTCCTCCTTAACAAGATTTTATCTTGCCTTGGTGAGCACAGGCTGCCGCATGAATTTTCATCGGATCACCACTCCATTCTTGCAAAATGGCATCCATGAAGCCAGCTTTCCTTGCATGCGCCCCAGTGGTATGAGCATGGCTGTCCTGGGTAGCGGCAGCAAGGGTAATGCAGCGCTTGTGCGCTGTGGCTCAACTCACATTCTCGTCGACGCAGGCCTCAGTGCCAAACAGCTAGTCTTACGTATGAAAGCCCGGGGGGTGGCCCCGGAGCAACTCGATGCCATATTACTTACCCACGAACACAGTGACCATGCCCAGGGAGTCGATGTTTTGCTGCGCCAACGTTCCATTCCT
>Ga0213863_10003678_pt1 | contig 10473 bp, 9 predicted proteins | sample PICome_8_FD_160128 | JGI IMG/M metagenome (GOLD analysis project Ga0213863, IMG submission 160128) | Coastal seawater microbial communities near Pivers Island, North Carolina, United States - PICO497 | ecosystem: Environmental > Aquatic > Marine > Coastal | place: USA: North Carolina | collected... | reverse complement strand
TCTAAGTTTGGAATAAGGCTATAACCAGATGGTAATTGTTCATTTACCTTAGCAATAAACTCATTCCGATCATCTTTCTCAGGGAATACAGCCTCTAAAGAATAACGTGATCTCTTGATTGAGCCAGCAGGAAACCGCGGATCAGCAATAAAGCGACTCTTTGCATACTTTGTATTAACAGTTGTGTCTAAAACAGACTCGATCTGCGATGCACTTTTTCCAGTAAGCGCCATATACTCAACCAAAGGCGCTAATTCCGCAGCAATAATAGGATCGTCTATTTGATCTAAGGCATATGCAGTTGGTGTTTTCTTATCTAAAACCACATCCATATTAAGCTTAGACTTAGGATCACGTTGCCTTTCAATTAAGTCCATTGCAATCTCATTAACGCCCTGACCAGTAATCAGCCTTATCTCATGTATATCAGTTAGAAGTTGAGGATTTTTTATTGAATCCCCAAGCGTACTAACAAAAGTACCAGTTCCAGTAGGAGTATTGGATAAAACAGCAAACAAATCTAAATACTGTTCTGCATTAGGAACTTTTAATCCAGAACTAATTCTATCTAAATTAGTTATTAATCCCTGTGGTGGAGCGCTTCTCATTATAGAAAGCGCAGCAACTCGCTGTGTCTCAGGAAGCTGATTAAACTGCGCCAAATCAATGCCAGCATTGTCTAGAATTTCCTGAGCAATGTCTCTGTCAGCCTTCTCGTTAGCATTTCCACCGCCACCACGAATACGAATAGAGTTATTGCGAAGCTCAATCGCATCTTTCATCTGCGCTTCTTCAGAAGCTACTGTAGATCTAAGCCCATTAATCTTACTAACGACAGCATCAACGTCATCTGTGATTTCTAAGATCCGATTGCCAGCAGCAACCACATCAGGCGACATGCCTTCACGCTTGCCTCGGCTGTCTACATATGCAGCAAGGTTATTAAGGCTGCGAGAGTTAGCGCGAGCAGCAAAGGTTGTAACTTCACCAAAAGCTTTGAACTTATTTAAACGATTTAACTCAGATGTACCTTGGTCTGCCGTTAAACCATTTGGCCCAATGCTACCTCTAATCTTAGCAACTAAAGAATTAAACTCTTCATCACGAAGCGCACCAGACTCAGCAGCAGTTGCAGCCTCTGTTACAGATTGAGCAACCTCAAAGCGTAATGCTTCTCTATCTCGCTGCTGTCTAATCTGATTAATGTTTGCTGATAGAACCCCTCTAGCAAACTCAATATCTTCATTAGAGCCAAAGAAGTCAGTGTTGTAAATTTCATCAATAAATGTGCGCTGCTTTAATGACAGCTTACTCATATCTTCTGGATTTCTGTTTCCTAATGCAACGCGAAACTCTTCTATATTACCCTCAGCAGCCGCTTGAATTAAGTAGGGGCGAACAAGGTTTTGACGAGCATTTCTTAGATCACTTTCTCTTTCTGGCCTTGTGTAAGTCTCATCAGATAAAAAGCGTTGATCTAACTTAGTCTGAACACTCGTATACAGATCATTTGTTAAGTTAAGACCAGCTTGTATCGAGTAAGCGTCATCTGAGGCAAAGGCATCAGACGCATTAAGACTAGATGTAGTAAGCAGGGTATCAATAGTATCAGGTAAAGTAAGCTCTAGCTCTCTTGCTCTTAGCTTTGCTAGATTTGAAGCTTGCTGGATTTGATCCTGCTCAACAGCATTATAATCACTAGATACAACCGAGCTATGTCTAAGAACCGCTTCTATATTTGCTGGCTCAACATAAGCCAAAAGACTTTTAACTTCTTCCTGCAAACCCTTTGGCAATCCTGCCATCTGATTACCGCGAGTTCGGATAGCAAGATCAATCGCATTCCGCTCTGATTTGTTTGCAGTACCAGAAAGCAAATACTCAACAGCACCTAATGCAATAGATTGTTTAAGCTGTTGTGAGGCGGTCTGATCAGCGCCAATTTTCAACAGTGAAGAAGATACACCATTCTGAGCATTGGAAAACTCTCTATCATGTATTGCAGCGGCCTCACTAATATCCTCACCTTCACGCGCAATAAAGCCACCAGCACGAGCAATGCTATAAACATCATCTTGGCTTGCACTAATCCCAGTAAGGATAGAATTAGCGGCATTCTGCCTAGATCTTGATGCAACGCGCTCTTGAATGTTTAACTTTGTAAGAGCTAAAAATTTAGCACCTGTTGTTTCTACAAATGTTTTGTATTTACCTTCAGCACCATTAGACATTTGACCAATGTAGTTGCTCATTACTTCATCATATGACTCAGGGTCATACTGATATTTTAGAGCAATCTCTTGAGCCTTAACTCTAAGCTCAGTGCCAATCGAGTCTTCGTATCTCTTATCAATAACACTTTGATAAGCAGCAGATGCTATACGACCAAATCCTTTAGGGGCTTTAAATGCTTCTGGCTTACCTGTTTCTGGATTAATTGTTCTTAGCTTTTTTTCTTCAACAGCTTGAGCAATCTCTATGCCTTTTTTTTCTGCTTCATCCGCAGCCTCACGAAAAGCAATTTGCTGGAATGTAGAAGCAACATTACTTATTGCACGCCCGATGTCTTCACCGCCAGCATTTGTTCTAACCACTCCAACAGGCTGATTAAAAACCTGCGTTCTTTGTCTAATAACAGCCATTATCTCACCGTTTTATAATCATAAATGCCTTGAGCCATAGTACCAGCAGCACTAAACAAAGAACTCGCATAAGCGTTTTGTCCTCGACGCCTCTCAGCCATTGCAGCCATTTCTGCTTTCATTCCTTCTATATTTTGCTGTCTTGCTATTCTTCCAATATCTTCACCAACAAGACTTTCTTGTCTTTCTAAGAAGGCTTGAACACTTCTATCAGAGCCAACATCACGACCAGCAGCAGCAAATGCAGCTATATTAGCTGATGTTGCTAAGTCATATTCTTCTCTTCTTGCCCTAGACATTTGCATAGCTTGCGCTTTATTAAGAACTTTATCTGTTTTAATTTGAAAAGCATTTAGCCTAGATGCTTCTTGTTGAGCTTTTCCAGCAGCAATTTGACCAACTGCACCTAACACAGATGATCCAAGCATAAGCATTTGTAACATTAGACTATTAACTCCGCTACTATTCCATTAACTTGCATTGCTTCTGGCTCTTCTTGCTCAATAGTTACTTGAGGATTTCTACTATAGCCCAAAAGTTTTATTTCTTTTTTTCCGGTAAACTTACCATCAACAGCAAGCTGTGAATTAACATTCATAGAAATTGTATTAGTAACATCAACAATAACATTTGTAATTCCTCGAACTGTGCCAGTAGCAGGCCCATTGCCCATGCTTGCATCAAATGGATTTGTTACTAATTTTGCTGTAAATTTTTTGCCCACAACTACAAGATCATAACCAGAAGAAGAATATGCTGATAAATCAATTCTATTTGCTACCCCGCCAACGTCTTGAACAGTAAAATCACCTAAGTATGTGTATTCAGAAGTAGCAACTTTGTATCCATTAACAGAAACCACATCGCCGTTTACATAAAGAAAGCTAACATCTAATTGTGATGTAAAACTAAAAAATCTATTAAAATCTAAATTAGGAATGCTAAACTTACAAAGTTGCAATTTATTTTTAGAATCATAAACATTTGCAAAAAGAGTTTGGCCTATAGCAATTACAGATCCAAATCTTCCATCAACAGTTACTCTAGTCCAAGCTGCTTTTTTCTCAGCCCTATTGGAGGTAAATAAAACTAAATCACCATTGCTTGAAGTAAATGCTGCATAAGAATCTGGAAGACTAATAAGGCCATGAGAAACTGTAGCGTATTTAGGATTATCTATAAGATGAGATGCTAATGTAGATATAGTAGAAGCTGTATAAGCGTCTTCTGAATCTGAATACAAATATTCTCTAACATTCTTGCCATTTTCTTGAACAAAAATTGTAGCCCCATCTATAGAAACAGGAGCAACAAAACTAATACCATATGGTGTTTGCATTCTTATCTGGGCGTTAGTCGGAGTAATTGCTTGATTCAAGTAAGTGGGAACATATAGTTCACCAGTAGAGGTAAACACTTGAAGATCACGATTAGAAATCATGTATCTTATTTCGTGAGCATCACCAGTAGCAGCAACCAAGTTAATTGAATCATCATCAGCAGCTTCACCTACATCAAAGTTAAAGAAGCTACCAATCTTACTCATCCATATTGTATCAGGCTCAGATAACGTGCCCCCAAAGCACAATCTGTTTTCATGAAATACAACAGCAGCAGGATATCCCCTTACAGCAGAGAATGATTGCTCATCCCATGTTGTTGTTGGCGCGTGACAAGATATAGATACTTGCCCACCACCATCTTCACTGCTGCTTGCATTACCACCAGCTTGATAGGTGTAAGTATTGTCATCTATTATTTCTCTAACCTGATCTGTAATATTTAAATTACCAGTATTAATGCCACCTGTTGCAGAAGCATTCTGCACTGTAATAGCATCGCCTACATTAAACCCATGATCGATCTGAGTAACCTCAACTATGTTTGAACCCTCTCTTGTTCTAAGAGGATTTAAAACAGCTAAACGAGCAACAAGCGTATCAACAACATTGCCCGTTACTACTGTTGCTGAAGTGTACCCAGTAATAGTTATTTCTGACTTATGGTATCTTACAGTTGTCCCAACATGATCTGCTACCCAATAATCAGAACTTGTAGTTAAAGTAATTCCACTTCCGCTTACAGCAGAGGGATCTAAAGTAACTCCACTAGAGTGAAATACTGAGTAAGGTTGATAAGTAACCTTATTGTCTGCTCTCGTATCAAATGAATAAGTATTTATCTCAAAAGAAGTAAGGCTTGTTCTTACAAGCACTCTAGGCGCAAACAAAGGATGCGATATAAACATTACATCGCCATACTGAGCAGCTGTATATTGTTGCAAATAGTCCTCATCAAAAGGAAGCGCTGCTGAATCTACATCTTGAGTTAATGTAGAAACAAGAGTCAATCCATATGCAGATCCATCATTTACTCTAAAACACCTTACTTTTTGGTGCTCAATTGAAATAATATACTCTTCATTTGAGTCGAAAATAAATCTAAACAAATGTGATTGCTCATGAGAAGAATCATAAGTTAATCCATAAGAATACAAAAAATTAAGTCCACCGCGTTTTTGAACAGCCCCTTCAGGTGTAACAACAAGATTCTCTAATCGTTGAGCAGACTGTCCATAAACAGGTGAATCCGTTCTCATTATTAATGAGTCACTGATTTCTCCATACTGAAAGCTGTTAATTGGAACTCTTACTTTCTGCATTAACTGCGCCTTTCAGCAATAAACCTCGATGTTGTTAGCTTGCGTGTCGTTTGTTGCTGAGAATCAATATTCCTAGCCTTAATAAACAATGCCGCAGCTTTTTGCTCCATTAATTGAGCAAGCTGTGCATCCCTAGCTAAAGAGATTGCAAATGATCCAGCAAGAGTAAACTCAATTGCTGTTGTAAAATAAGAAGGCCAGCTAGACTCAGACGCTCTCTGAACATAATCTAAGACAACAGTATCTGATGCGTCCGCGTCACAAAATACTTTATTACTGTAAATATCATACTTAATTGGCATGTCATTAACAGTAGCAGCTATAACAGTAACACAAGATGCGGGAATATGATACGATGCTGCGAACCTACTCTTAGGAGTAGTCGTTAATCTTGTAAGATTAGATTGGGTTGTAGCAAAGCGCCAACGAAAAGAAGCAAATGAAGTCTGTACTATGTCTTCATACAGCGCATTAGCTATTTTTGCTTCAGATGTATTTGCTGTAAAGTCAGTAATTCCATCAGCGCCAATAAGATATAAAGCGTTACTTGCAACTTCTAATGATGAGTCAGCTACTCTTGGCATAGTAGTTTGGGGGCCGAAGCCCCCATCCCTTTAGTTGTTATCAAGGACTTCAAAGACACCATCGTCATCAATGACAACAGCACCCATAGACATCATTGATGTTGCAAGGTGTGAAACCTTTTGCGCCACATAGTTTACCTCGGTTTGAACATCAGCATTAACGCCAAGTCCAACCGCTGAAGTATGGTAAGCAAAGTTTTTACCACCAGCTACAGCAGACGTTGAGAAGATCTTAAAGCCTAAGAACTCTTTCATTGTCATACCACCAGCAAATGGCAGATTTTGTGGGCCAACATAATCAGAACTTGCGAACTCGTTAATTGCAAACAAGTCAGCAAAACCAGTAGGCGACATTGCTAAGTAGCGCTGTCCGTCTTCTGGGATATCTTCTGCACCAAATGTTGAGAACAATGTCAACAAGTCAGCTTTTTCAAGAGCAGAACTTGTGTCATGAATCTGAGTGCTGTTAGCACCCGCGTCCATTGCAGTGATTAAGATCTCGTCAGTCTTACGACCAAGAGCAGCAGCAGCAGATTGTGCAACAGCTTGACGCTCATTGATGTTGATCTTCAACTCGTCCAGCTTGTCAATGTACTCTGGTGCGTAGAAGTCAGCCATGGTAGCTTCGACATTTGTGTGCACAAGTTCCATTGCAGTTACATCGCCGTTACGCGCTTTAGTGTTTGCAGTGCCTTTTCCAATTACTTGGAAGCGAGCAGTTGAACCTGTGACATTTGTCGTACGCACAGTGTTCCGTAACTTGGAACCCATACGTTGATACGCCATATGTACTTCAGTTTCAAACTGCTTGATAAAGGCTTGGTCAATAGTATTAGCCATTTTTACAGTCCTATTAGAAGTTTCAGTTAATCACAGGTATCCGCTTTTCTATCTCAACAAGGGTATCCTTACGGGCCTTTCAATGTATTACGGGCTGTCGTGGTTCATCATAAACACAATTTTGATCTAAATTGCAACGAACAAATTCAACATACTTATTTCCGTTCTGCATAGACACACCAACAGGATCAAATCCTAACCACGTTGCCCAGCTTACCATGCCCTCATAATCAGCAAGAATTGTCATAGACATATGCGATTGACTTTGATCAAAAAACTCTACTAACATTTTTGATCCACGCGCTAGCATAGTAAAGTTTTCCCTTATTTTATTGGAAAACATTGCAAACATTTGAGGCCAATCTTGATCTTCACAGAACCAAAGCCCCCCAACAAACAAAAGCTCACCCCCATCTTTACGACAGACGTAAGCTTCTGAGGTTTCACTCATTACCTCTAATGCTGTTCTTACATCGCAGTATCCTAATAACTTTATTTCTCTGCGATTTTCTTTTGATAAAACTCTTTCAAGCTCATCAATGTGAAAAGATTTAAGGGGAGTTAAGTAGTAACTCCCCCTTTTTATTATCTTAACCTCTGTAAAGTTGTTTAAATCCATCATCTACCTGCTTTACAAAGTTTGAATCTCTATTACGAGGCTCCCAATACCTTGGGTCTTTCATCATTTCTTGCAAACTTGCCTCAGTAATTGATGGGGAAGGGCTAGCATTTCCAGCAAAGTTACCATCTTTCATTTTATCCATAATGGTTTCTAAAGCTAAAATACCTTCATGAGATTCACACATGCGCTCAATAGCTGGCAGTGCATCTTCTGGAAAAAACTTGTTAGCGAATACAGAAGCGGCTTCAATTCTTGTGCTAGCATTATCACCAAGCTTTGCTGACTCAGCTTCTATGTCTGGTTGGCTTCCATTAATAGCCTGAGCATACATTTCTATGCCCTTTTGAAACTCTTCTTGACCATAACCGTTTTCAAAAGAATGCTCAGACCACCACTGCAAAAGCTCATTATCAACAGCAAGATCATCGTCAACAATATCTGGAAGCTGATAATCGCCAGCAGTTTCTGGCCTATCAGCAAAAGCTTCTGTTTTTATTTCTTCAAGCAAGGCTTCTCGTATTTCTTCATCCTTGCCGCCAAGCTTAGATTCAAGTTCCTTATACGCCTTTGCTAAATCCTCACCTGTTTTATATTTCTCAGGCAACCACTCTGGACGCTCAGGCGCAGCTGCCTGTTCTACATCTTCTTGAGTTACAAAATCACGGCCATCTGCTTCTGCTGCTTCAATTGCTGCTTCATCACTCATTTGTCTTTACTCCTATGTGCATGTGATATGCGCTGTTCAAGAAGGCCAACTACATATCGCTGCCCTTCTATATGTCTTAGCTCTTCTGTAGATACGTTAGGCCCATTAACCATCTCAATAGTTATAGACCGAAGATATTGAAGCACAGCCTTTCCAGTAGGTGTGTTAAATATCTGAGCTATGTTTTCACTTATTTCAACGTCTTTATTTGTGTGACGCTGTATTCCGTCTATGCCAATATTAGCCTTCGTCGCCAACTTGCATTCCTTGTTGCTGTTGAGCCATTTGCTGTTGAGCCATTTGCTGCGCAACCGCAGCTATTTGTCTACGCTGTTCTTCATCACGAATCAAGCTCTCTGGTACACCAAACTTTTTAGATAGGAATATAGCGGTCTTTTCTGAGTCAATTAACATCTGCATCATCTCAGGGCCAAAGGCTCCACCAACAAGCTCTAAGAAACGAGCAACACTTGAAATGTCTTCATTTGCTTGTGCTTGTGCAAGCGGAGATACAGAACGCACTTTAACCTCCCTACCATTTACTGTAGGTACTTCTATGCGGCCCTGCTTCTTTAAAATGTAAATTACACGTTGAAGTACGGGCTGCACGAGTTCTGCTTGCAATCTGCCAAATGAAGAACCCATTCGTCTGGATAGGTCAGCCATTCTTTCGGCTACCTCAGTTGCAGTCGCAGGAGTTTTGTTAGGATCAGCAAGCATATCCATGAACAAAGCTTTGCGAATATTAAGGCGCATATCATTAAGAACAAGTTGCGCGACATCAAAGCGACCAGCGGCTTGTATGGGCTGAAGACCAGCAGAACCCATAGCCTTTGGTATAATTGTTCCGGGCACCAAATTAATTGTATCAGGATTAATTACACCATCGTCTTCCATCTGATATATACCAGAGATAGACATCTGAGCATTCTCAAGAATAAGCTCAATGGTTAAGTTTGTAGTCTTAATGGCAGATAACGCATTAAGAATAGGCCCACGACCATACACCTCACCAGAACACTTAGACCACCTAAAGCAAATAAACGGATTAGATCCTACGCCCTTCATTTGTTTTTGATATAGCGTTGTTTTAGTAGTCATACAAAATGCGTAATGATAGTAAGCTTCTTCGTTTCGCTTACTGTAGTCGCGGCATACAAGTTCAAGAACAGTAGTTTCTCTGTCCTTGCCCATTTGCTGTTCGACCTTTGGATCAAACTGACCATCAGGGAAAAGAATCCTTAGTTCATCAAAAGGAATCTTCTTGCGCTCTCTAAACACATGGTCAATCTTATCGTCTGGCCCAGTGTCAAGTACGACATGTGGAAGAGGTATTGCGGTAAAGTTTACTGGATTAATTGAATCCCCTTCTTCGACGCACAAGACACCAGTGCCAACAGCCAAGTCCATAAAAGATTCATGAACCTCTTGGCTGAAATTAGAGTTCTGCAATACCTCAAATACATATTCAGTAACTTCATCTAGCTCGTTATCAATTGCTTCACGCTGATCCTTTGGCACTTCACTGCCAGACATAAGATCAGCCCACCTAGCAAAGTTAGGCACAATGCCAGACTGCAATCTGCTAGCAAACTCTTGAACACCAACTACCGCTGTTTCATCAAAGATTTTTTCATCTCTGCGTTGCCCAGCTTCTTCATAATAAAACGACTCACGTTGAGGCAGAGCGTACTCATAACACTCCTCAAAGAGAGGAACCCAGTTTTCCCTAAAAGCTTTTGCCTTCTGGTACTTCTTTAGTTTTTGCTCTGCCAATGTATTCATGAGTTAAACCGCCCTAAAAATCCAGCACCGCTAGCACGAAACAAAGATCTGCGACCACGACCACCTCGCATACCACGCTGCTGCGTTCTTGCAGATAAAGCCTCGCTAATATCTTCACGCTTACTTTTTGCGCGCTTTTCTATTTCTTCGCGTTTAGCAAGATCTGCTTCAACTCTTTGATCTGCCGCCGCTTGCTTTTCTTCCTGAGAGGGGCCACCACCAAAACACATAGCTATCTCCTACATTCTAGACCAAACGCCAGCGGATCTGCGTGTACGTGGGCCTTTGTTAAACACATCAAAGTTTCTTTTAGCTACTACAGGCTTAGACGGTTTCTGATTATTCATCAAGGCTCGTCCTTCACCAGCACCTAACAAGAGGTATTGAAGCGCGTCATGAATATGCGAATACATGTTTTTATCTGGTTTGTCAGCATATCTTTCACCAGACACTTCCATGCGCTTATACTGATAGCCGCCCTCAAAGCCTTTAATAAGCTGTGGACAGCGCCTATCGATTAAAAATGCTGGCTTACCTTCGGTCATCTTGTTCAGCTGGGAGGAGACTGATTCAAGACGTAGGTCAACAGAGTTGGAGGGCGCTGGAAACGCCTTCAAGCCAGCACCGCGCAG
>Ga0213863_10003677_pt1 | contig 10476 bp, 5 predicted proteins | sample PICome_8_FD_160128 | JGI IMG/M metagenome (GOLD analysis project Ga0213863, IMG submission 160128) | Coastal seawater microbial communities near Pivers Island, North Carolina, United States - PICO497 | ecosystem: Environmental > Aquatic > Marine > Coastal | place: USA: North Carolina | collected... | reverse complement strand
CGATGCCGATACCACGACCCTGGGTCTAGGTGTCACCTATCACTTCTAAATCCTGCATAAGAATTTAGCTACAAAGTAACCGTATGGTTACCCCTTGGCTTTTTTAAAGTTTCTTGAGGGCGGATGGCCTCAACCTGCTCTACAAGTAGCCCCTTGCTCTAAAAACAAGGATTGTGGGGCCACAAAAAGCCCCCCAGCACATAAGGATGCTGGAGGGCTATACTATGAATAAATGACAATTTTTATTGGCAGGCCTCACACTCACCACCATTGAGCATCGCATCAATGCTACAGGCCTGCTTCTCAGCATCTGTGTATTCCTTTACAGGCTCAGCAACTACACCCGCTATACCACGGACTTCCTTTTTCACTGAAATGGTAGACTTCTCGATGTTGGAAGCCTGCAAGGTGCGGAGATAATAGGTGGTTTTAAGGCCGACGTGCCAAGCGTGGCGATACATGTGAGAGAGTGTCTTCATGTCTGGCTCAGCGAGGAAGAGATTCACACTCTGTGACTGATCAATCCACTTCTGCCTGCGTGCGGCGGCATCAATGATCGCTTGGTAACCAACACTAAAGACTGTCTGATGCTTCTCTTTCAAGCTGTCAGGAATGTCCTCTATATCGGCGAGCTCTCCGTCAAAATACTTGAGCTGATCGAGCATGTCCTGATTCCATAGGCCTTCCTTTTTCAGATCATTGACAAGCTCGCGGTTCAGCACGATGAAATCACCGGAGAGGTTCGACTTCACATACAGGTTCTTGTAATTGGGCTCAATACATGGGGTTGTTCCCATGATGTTTGAAATCGTTGCCGTAGGTGCAATGGCCAGCACATTGGAGTTACGCATCCCATGCTGGGCGATTTTTTCACGCAAGTGAGTCCAATCCATCTTTGCCCCACGGGGGACATCCACTTCCACTCCGCGCTCATCCTGAAGCAGGTCAACAGTATCCTGGGGAAGAATGCCCCTGTCCCACTTTGAACCTTGGTAGCTTGAGTAGGTGCCGGACTCAGCGGCAAGATCGCAAGAAGCATTGTAGGCGTAGTAGGCAATCGCCTCCATAAACTCATCATTGAAATCCACAGCGGCATCGGAACCAAAGGCAAGCCCCTTCTTGTAGAGGGCATTTTGCAGACCCATCACACCCATACCGATCGGGCGATGGCGGCTGTTCGCTGTCTTCGCGGCTTCGGTAGGATAGAAGTTAATATCAATAACGTTATCCAAGGCGCGGATTGCTACGGTGATGGTTTCTTTGAGCATGTCATGATCAAGAGACCCGTCACCGGTAATGTGGGTGTCGAGCACCACGGAACCCAGGTTACACACCGCGGTTTCCTCATCAGAGGTGTTGAGTGTGATCTCTGTGCAAAGGTTGCTTGAGTGAATCACACCACAATGGTCTTGAGGGCTGCGCAGGTTGCAAGGGTCCTTGAATGTAATCCATGGGTGGCCTGTCTCAAAGATCATCTTGAGCATGCCTTTCCAAAGCTCGATAGCCGGTATTTTGCGTGACCAGATTTGACCTTCCTCGGCCATCTTTTCGTATTCCTGATAACGCATCTCAAAGGCCTTACCATAGAGATCGTGAAGATCAGGTGTCTCATTAGTACGGAACAGCGACCACTCCTGACGTGCCTCCATGCGCTTCATGAAAAGGTCAGGAATCCAGTTTGCCGTGTTCATGTCATGGCAGCGGCGACGTTCATCACCGGTGTTCTTGCGGAGCTCGAGAAAATCTTCGATATCATTGTGCCATGATTCAAGGTAAGCACAACCGGATCCACGGCGCTTGCCTCCCTGGTTGACAGCCACAAGCTGATCGTTATGCAATTTGAGGAATGGAATAATTCCCTGAGATTCACCATTAGTACCTTGAATATAGCCGCCCGTGCCACGAACAGCAGTCCATGAGCCCCCAAGACCACCGGCCCACTTACTCAGGTAGGCATTATCTGCGATACCACGCTGCATGATCGACTCAATCGAATCATCGACTTTGTAGAGGTAGCAAGAGGACAGTTGGGAGTGAAGCGTTCCGGAATTGAACAAGGTCGGGGTACTTGAGCAAAACCGGCGGCCCTTGTAGAGAGAGTAGAGACGAATAGCCCAATCTTCACGGTTTTCTTTCTCCGCACGGAAAAGGCCCATGGCGACTCGCATCCAGAAGAATTGGGGGGTCTCAAGGCGGCGCGGTTTGGCTCCGGTTTTGTCGACAATAAGATAGCGGTCATAGAGAGTCTGAATACCTAGATAATCAAAATCCAAGTCGGCCGTCGGATCGAGGGCATCAGCGAGTTTTTCGACATCATACTGGGCAACAACATCCGGTGAGATGCGTTTGATTTTAATACCATGCTCGAGGTATTTGCTGAAATATTCACTGTGAGCTGATTGAAGTCTGTCGATGCCATCCGTGATGATATCCCAATCCAACACTTCCTCATAGATATAGCTCAGCAGCACACGACCTGCGAATTTTGCAAAATCAGCATCGCGCTCGATGAGCGACTTTGCGTTGAGGATGATCGTCGACTTCAGAGCTACACGAGTAATTTCAGCCCCAATGGAGCGTCGCAATTCCTGCTCAATTTCCTGTTCACTCAGACAAAGATCAAGACCAATAGAGGAAAATGAGATACGCCTCTTGAGTTCGGTGCCATCCCAAAACTGAGTGCTGCCGTCTTCCTCGGTAACCACCACCATGGACTCTTGATTGGGATCCTCAAGCGGCTCTTCATCAATGCGCATTTGTGCACGCTTGGCACGATAGAGAATGTAGGCCTCAGCAGCCTTGAAATATCCTTGGCGCATCAGTTCCTCCTGAACGAGATCCTGAACATTTTCAATGTGAGCAAAAGCAGAGTCTCCATTTCTGATGCTCTCGGTGACACCGTGTGCAACCTTGACTGCCGCCTCCGGATCTTCCTTGATGGAGAGAAAAGCCTTGCGCACAGCGATCTCAATTTTGGTCTGGCTCCATGGAACGACATTGCCATTACGGCGAATCAGCCTGACCGGCATTGCCTGTGGCTCCTCGGAGACAATCACCTCCCCATTCTTTTCAAGTGAGCGTGAGAAAACGAGTGATTTGGCCACATCATGTGCATCGTTCTCGATGAGCGCCTTTTCGATGAGCAGGTACAGGTCATTGTGGGAAAGACGCAGCTGGCCACCTTCATGCACCTGTTCGGTGAGAGACCTGGCAACACTCTGAGCCACATTGGAAACAAAGTTGCAGTTTTCCTCGTTGAAAATCTTCTCCTGTTGTTCCTGACGTGAGAGAAGCAGGTCAGTGAGTGCACTTCCAATAGTGTCCGCCACTTTAGCCAGTGAGAGCTCCTCCTCTTGCTTGCCGTGAGTGACAAGTATCTGTGGGACCCGGTCCACACTATGCTCACCTAAAACTGCCCTCCATTCAAAGCGGTCAGTATTTTCAGTTGATGCAGCACGGTCAGTGATGACTTTCTTGAGGGCGAGATCTTCTTCTAGTGAGATAGAGCGATACATGGGCGCAGTTTATTCTATGGTTATTTGATTTGGTTATTTGATTGGTTTTTTTGATCGATTGAAAAATCGGGTATGGGGGGTTTGTTACAAGCCAGCTGCAGCCAGCTTGAAGGGGGTAAGGGTGAAGGCTGATGACTTACAGCTCGTCGTCATCGATGTTACCTAGTGCTGTCGATTTTTGATACTCGGTAACACGACCCTCGAAGAAGTTTTGCTCCTTCTTGATGTCCATCATTTCAGCAAGCCACGGGAATGGATTATCCACATTACCCTTGAGAGGCTCAAGACCACAGGTTTGAAGACGACGATCTGCAATATAATCAATGTATTGCTGAAAGTCTTCAAGGTTCAGGCCAACTGACGATACGGGCAGGCAGTCTTTGATGAAATTTTTCTCCAGCCTGATCGCCTCTGCCATGGTCTCACGCAACTCGTTTTTGAACTCGTCTGACCAGATCTCAGGGTTCTCATTAACAAGATCAATGAGGAGATTGCGCAGGAGTTCGATATGATTGGACTCATCACGCAGGGTGTAACGGAACATCTGGCCGATACCTGGGAATTTGTTCTGGCGGTAGAGGCTAAGGATCATACCAAAGAGCCCGTAAAACTGGGTTCCCTCCATGCACTGGCCAAAGATAAAGATGTTACGGGCGAGTGCCTGTTTGTTTTCAAGCAGAGACATGTCCATGTCACGGCGCAAGGACCTGCTGTTGGACACTACGAAGTTTGTTTTCTCCTGCACAGTGCGCACATCCTCAAAGATAGCCTCACACTCGTGCGGGTTAAGCCCCAGGGAGGACACCATGTAAACGAGCGAATCAGCATGAATGTTTTCCTCGTGAGCATGGCGACGGAAGACGAGCTCCAGCTCCGGCGCTGTAACCTGATCACGGATAACGTGGATCATATTGTCCCCCACAATGCCCTCTGCAGCAGAAAAATAACCAATGCCCATCTTGATGATCCAACGCTCCACGTCGGATATTTCATCAGAGCGCCATTGCTCGACATCCTTTTGCATGGGGATGTCCTCAGGCTCCCAATGATTGGCCCGCATATCCGAGTAGATGTCCCAGGCCCATGGGTATTTGAGTGGCAACAAACCAAAACCACTGATTTTCTTACCTCCAATAACACGTTTGGAATCAAGAGTCTTTTGGGCAGCGGCTTCTTCGAGTGGAATAGTTAAGTCATCTAATTGAGCATTCATGAGTTTGTGGGTGTAGGTTGTTAGTTTTTGTTCTTTATCGGCTTAAATGCGTGTCGGTCACATCAGGCAGGGCATTGCTGCTGCCATCTGATACTTCTAGAGGTCATCATCATCAAAACTGCTTGCGAGCGTGCTAGCAGAGGCATGGGCAGGCTGCAGTGCGGTGAGATGGATCTGCTCATCGAGCCATGGGAATGGACTTGTGGCATGGTGGAACTGACGAGACAGACCACAAGCAGCCAGCCGGTTGTCTGCCAGATACTCGATGTAGGTGTTGAGCGCCTCCGTGTCTAAGCCAGCTGCCGCAACGGGCAAGGAGGCAACGAGGTCTTGTTCCAACTTCACAGCGGTATGCATGTAGTCGATGAGCTCCTGCTGGAATGTTTGCGTCCAGACTTCCGGATTTTCCTCAACGAGCTCATTCATCAGTTTGTCAAACAGGCTGATGCGGAAGGAAACATCCTTGAGGAGCTTGCTAAAGATCGCTCCCGTGCCGGGAGTCTTGTTCTGTGCCGCCAGAGAGAACATGGCTGCCCAAAGTGAAAAATACTGCGTGCCCTCCATGCACTGACTTATCAAAAAGATGTTTCGGGCAATCGCCTTCTTGTTTTCCAGGATGGTGGTATCTGTGTGACGATCGATCGGGCTAAGATGATCAACCATGAATTGCTGCTTGGCTGCCATGGCAGGAGTGTTTGCCAAGGCTGAGCACTCCATGGGGTTGATGGCAAGCGAGCCATGCAAGTAGACGAGAATATCGCTACGCGTGTTCTCCTCGTGAACAAAACGACCAAACACCAGCTTGAGTTCAGGCGCAGTCAGCAAATCCCGTATCGTGTAAATGTCACCGGCTTGGCAAATTTCCTGAGATTTGGCAAATGCCCCCAGTGTCACTTTGTAGAGCATTTGGCAGGGCTCGTCCAGCTGTGCCCATTGAGCAGCGTCCACCTGTAGTGATGTTTCACCTGGCTCCCAATGAGAATTTTTCATCTCCTTGTAGAGGGAGTATGCCCAAGTGTATTTCAACGGCAGAATGTTGAAAAACATCGAATTGCGTCCGTTGATGACTTTCTTGGCCGCGTAGGCCTCCTCTGCTTTTTCGCGGTCCAGGTCAAATGTGCGCTCGCCAAGATTGATACTAATTGTGTCTGCCATGTCAGTAAGGGTTCGTTGTGAAAAATTGCTATCTTAAGAAAAGAGATTTTTAGGATGGAATCTAATTGGATATGTTTAAGTCTTTGTGTCTCAGTCAGGCATGCTTCAACAGCCTGACAATTTGCTTTTTTTACTGCGTTTTTGTCGCTCTCGTGGCCATCGGGCAGCCTCGTTATAATGCAGGAAAAAGTCTCTTTTCGTCAATGAGATTTTGCTCATATAGTATCCACAAATTATTAACAATACAACATATTGTGGTTTTATTTTTTTGAGGGCAATTGCTCTTTTTCCTTGCGAAACCGCTAACCCTCTTAAAAACAGCCCTCTCAGGAACATTCTAGCAGACCTTCATCACGGCTCACCGCATCCGCTGGGGGCTAAAAAAAAATTCACCTGTTAGGCTGCCCGGGAGAACTATTAAGGTTTTCTAAAATTTTATCAGGCGAGGCGTCCAAATATCCTTCTGCAGGCTCCTTGAAAGCCTTTCTGCCTATAACTGAGGGGGGTAAAAATTTATGGGCTGCGCGGAACTCATGGATCAAAGGACTAGCTCTTTAATTAGTCAAATGCTCAAATATTCTGGCATAATGCATTGGTGACGAATGGTATCATTAGCACCCATGTCGTGCTGACCAGCATTGGACCCGGGTCAAAGCTACTAGCGTCTATGTCAGCACGCTAAAAACAACTCAAACAGCTCAAAGCACTGATCCGGATCCTTATAAAGCACCTAATCAGGGTTGCTATTGTGAGTGATTGGCCCTAGTGAGCGCTTCTCGTTTACTGCACAGATCACATGTTTCACCTCTTCACCAAAAAAAACGGCAACCTTAAGGACGACTCATTATCAGGCCTGACGGTCGCCCTGGCGCTGGTTCCCGAAGCCATCGCATTTTCATTCATCGCAGGGGTCAACCCTCTCATCGGTCTCTGGGCTGCAGTGTTCATGGGTTTCATCACTGCTGCTTGTGGTGGACGTCCAGGCATGATCTCCGGGGCCACAGGAGCCATTGCTGTCGTTGCCGGCAAAGCGGTGCAATATGGTGACCAGCTAGGCGAAGGGCTGGGGCTTCAATTTCTTTTCGCAGTCATCATGGTCGCCGGCGTTATTCAGATTACTTTCGGCATATTGAAGCTGGGACGCTTCATACGTCTGGTCCCCCACCCCGTTATGATCGGCTTTGTCAACGGCCTGGCCATCGTTATTTGCATGGGCCAATTTGGCTTCTTCAAGAAATTCACTGGTATCGATGAGCAAGGCAACCGCGTCATGGATTGGATGCAAGGCAGCGAGCTGGGCATCCTCATTGGACTCATCGTGCTCACCATGGCGATCATTCACTTTTTCCCTAAACTTACCAAAGTGCTACCGTCCACCTTGGCTGCCATTATTGTTGTCGGGGTCATCGCTTCCTTCCTCCCCGACGCAAGAACCATCGAGAACGTGCTCAAAGACGGTGGTGGTGATGGCACCCTGAGTGGCAGCTTTCCTGTGCCAGCATGGCCAAGTGACATCGCCTGGGCCGAGCACTGGCCTTTTATTTTCAAAACCGCATTCATCGTTGCCATGGTCGGCATCATTGAGTCACTGATGACTCTTCAGCTTATTGATGAAATCACCGAGACCAGGGGGCAAGGCAACCGTGAATGTGTTGCCCAGGGAGGTGCCAATTTCTTATCCGGTCTTTTCGGGGGCATGGGTGGATGCGCCATGATTGGTCAATCGCTCATCAATATCAAGTCAGGGGGCAGGGGCAGAACTTCCGGCATTGTAGCTGCCCTCTCCCTCGCTTTTTTCATCATGGTTGGTGGCCCTATTATCGTGCAAATACCGATCGCAGCATTGGTGGGAGTCATGTTCATGGTCGTTATCGGTACTTTCGAGTGGTCGACTTTCAAGAGCTTCGGCAAAATCGCACCATCCGAAATGCTCATTATCCTGACTGTCACCCTGGTGACCGCCGTCATGCATGATCTGGCACTGGCTGTGTTTGTGGGTGTCATCCTCTCCGCCCTGGTCTTTGCCTGGGAGAGCTCCAAACACATCATCGTCACCATGCACAAAGACACTCCCGAAGAGCGCATCTACGGTATCGAGGGCATGCTTTACTTTGGCTCGGTACGTGAGTTTTCCGACAAGTTTCAGGCGAAGTCGGATGTACCCAACATCGTCATCGACTTTGAAGAAGCCCGGGTCTGTGATTTGTCAGGTCTTGAGGCCATTAATGCTCTGGGAGAGCGTTACCGTAATGCCGGGAAAACCCTCCATGTGCGCCACCTTTCACCGGACTGCCGCCAGATGCTCAAAAAGGCCGGCACCCTTGTCAACATTGAGGTTCTGCCTGATGACCCACACTACTCGGTTGCCCGTATTCGTAGTGAGAACAGCAGGATTATTGGCTCATAGTCAGCTCATTCTGATAGTGTTTTCCTCGGTTTTGGGGTGACAAAGACCTTTTTTAGGATTAGCACCCCGCGTGCTCATTATTAGAAAACTCACCAAGACCGTCGGAGGGCGAACGCTTTTCGAGGATGCGGACATGACCATCAACTGGGGCGAGCGTGTCGCTCTGGTAGGTCCCAACGGTGCTGGCAAGTCCACGCTCTTCAAACTTATTTTGGGCGAGGAACCTGCCGACTCCGGAAGTGTGGAAGTCGATGACTATGCCATCACGGGATATCTTGCGCAGGAGGCTGGAGATCCGGGAGATGAGACGGTTCTCGAGATAGCCATTGGCATTACTCCGGAACTCATCAAGGCCATACGGACAATCCGTGAGGGGGACAGCTCTGGCAATACCGACAGTCCGGAGTACCATGCCGCCCAGGATACTTTTGATGCCGCCAACGGTTACCAGCTCGAGCCCAAGGCAAAGAAAATTCTTGCGGGTCTTGGCTTTGAAGCTGAGGCCTTTGACAAACCTGCCCGCGAGTTCTCCGGCGGCTGGATTATGCGCGCGCATTTGGCGAGACTGTTGGTCATGGAACCCGATCTTCTGATGCTTGATGAGCCCACCAACCATCTTGATCTGATGGCGTTGATCTGGCTGCAAAGATACTTGAAGAACTACCCGGGTGCGCTTCTCATGATTTCTCATGATCGTGACTTCATGGATGAGCTCATTGAGACGGTCTACGAAATCGATGAGGAACAACTCATCTCCTACACGGGCAATTACACCTCCTATCTGAAGCAACGAACCAAGCGCTACCAGCAAAAGGTCCAGGCATACCGCAACCAGAACAAGGAAATAGAACGCATTCAGGAGTTCATTGACCGCTTCCGCTCGGTATCATCAAAAGCGGCTCAAGTGCAGAGCCGGGTCAAGCAGCTGGAAAAAATCAAGCGCCTCCCCAAGCCGATAGCTCCCCGCAAAGTCTTTAAATTCAATTTCCCACAACCACAAAGGTCCAACCAGAAAGTGATCGAACTGGAAAAAATCCACATGGCATACGGTGACAAGGTGATTTACGAGCGGCTTGATCTTACCATTGAACGGGGTGACCGCATGGTCCTCGTCGGGCCAAATGGCGCCGGCAAATCAACCCTTCTCAAAATCCTTGCAGGACAACTCGAGTTCCAGAGTGGTGAGCGTAAGTGCGGATTCAATACCAAGCTCGGCTACTATTCCCAGCACCGCACAGAAAGTATGGACGAGGCCAATACCGTGCTTGAAGAAGTCATGGGATGTGGCGGAGACATCCGCGAAGACGACGCGCGCTCCATATTGGGCTCATTTCTGTTTCGCCGTGCTGATGTGCACAAAAAAATACGTGTCCTCTCAGGAGGGGAGAAATCCCGTCTCAACCTCGTCAAGTTTCTGGTCAACCCCCCCAACCTGCTACTGATGGATGAGCCCACGACGCATTTGGACATTATTTCCATTGAGGCGCTGTTGCAGGCGCTGAAGCATTACGAGGGAACCCTTGTCTTTATCTCACACGATGTTCACTTCATCCGTAATCTGGCGGAGGTGACTTTGCACGTGGATGCAGGCAAACTCACCCGCTACGCAGGTGGCTATGACTACTACCTCGAAAAATCCGGACTTGGGGATGATCGAGGTTCGGTAACCGCCTGAGTACACGCACGGTTCACATTTGATTTGCCCTGTTTCGGGTCGAAAGATGCGGTTGAGACCGCTCTCTGATTAATATCAAACACTGACTTGAAAACAAAAAGCCCACGCGAAACTTGTTCGAGCGGGCTTTTTGTTTTTTTGGGGGGTTACTTTGCTGTCATTTAAATATTAGTTGCCCTGAGATGTAACTCTATGGGCATCTTTCATATGGTAGCGTGTATATCTTTGGGGGGGTGTTTGGGTGTTTCCTGGGATTTGAGAGAAATAGTTGCAACTGCGTCCTCTTGGTATCCTTAGTCTTATGTGGGGGCATTTGGGGATACTCACAACCTGTTGGGGGCTTGGGTTGTCAAGAAGACAGCTGTGTTGCCATGGTGGGGCGAGAGTCCTTAATGCTATGTTGAGTTGGTGCCTCGACTGGTTATAAACCAATTTATGGCACTGGCGCAGATTATCGAAGTTTATCATTAAACACAACACTTAATTATAGTTTTTTTACTTTTTTTCCTAA